>Ga0302320_10007047_pt1 | contig 24820 bp, 25 predicted proteins | sample Bog_T0_3_FD_202130 | JGI IMG/M metagenome (GOLD analysis project Ga0302320, IMG submission 202130) | Peat permafrost microbial communities from Stordalen Mire near Abisko, Sweden - Bog_T0_3 | ecosystem: Environmental > Terrestrial > Soil > Wetlands > Peat | place: Sweden: Abisko, Stordalen Mire...
CATCTGTCGCAAGTTATTGAGAAGATTGGTGGCGGCGCGTGGACTCGAACCACGGACCTACGGATTATGAGACCGTCGCTCTAGCCACCTGAGCTACGCCGCCATTGGGTTGGGAACGCAACGAGAGGCAAGACCCGCATTGCGTATCTCTCGCGCTTTGGACACAAAAGAACGGAACCTCGAATCGCATCCAATCTTTTATTCTATGAGCCGCTGCGAAAACGTGTCAATCTGAGTTGATAAAATCTGAGTTGATAAATCTGGGTTCGCAAAATCCAAGAGTGCGAGTGTCAAAGCAATTCCAATGAAAACGATCGCCGTCATTCCCGCTCGCCTCGCCTCCACTCGGCTGCCTCGCAAGATGCTGCGCGAGATTGCCGGAAAGCCGTTGGTCGGATGGGTGTACGAGGCCGTGCGATCCTCTCCGCTGCTTTCCGACGTAATCATCGCTACGGATTCCGAAGAAATTCTGGAAGCCTGTCATCGTCACGATTGGAAAGCGCAAATGACGTCAAGTGCGCACCGCAGTGGCACCGAGCGAGTACACGAAATCTCGAATTCGATTGCAGCCGATGTTTACGTCAACGTGCAGGGCGATGAACCTTTAGTTCGGACGGAGCAGATCGGAGCCTTGCTGGATGTAATGCAACGTTCCAACGTCCAGGTGGGGACCGTGAAGACGCCGTGCCCAGACGCCGAAGTCGGCAATCCGAACGCGGTGAAAGTGGTGACTGCGCCGGACGGACGCGCTCTTTATTTTTCCCGTGCCACCATCCCGTTCGATCGCGATAAGACGAGCCCACGTTATTTCAAACATCTGGGCCTCTATGCATATCGCAGGCCGGCGCTGGATCTTTTTGTCAGCCGGCCGGAATCGATTCTCGAAAGGAGCGAGCGCCTGGAGCAACTCCGCTTCATGGAAAACGGGATTGATATTTTTGTGGGCGAAACTGTTTTCGATTCCGTGGGCGTGGATACGGAACAGGACTTACAGCGGGTCACGGAAATCTTGAGACAACGGTGAGAAAATAAGTCTATTCGCCAGTCGCGAGAACCAAGTTCCTCGCTCTGCCGGGATGCCAATCCTATGAAATTACTACGCGCCGCTTCCACCTTGCGTTTTTCCCCACGCCTCCGCCGCCGCCACGCGCCGGGAGATTGCAGGATGGGAATGAAACAGCACTTCAATCCATTTGGACGGCGTGCGTTCCGCCAGGTTCTGCTTTGCCAGCTTGTTCATCGACGAAATAAAGGGCTGCACATCCGCAATGGATTCGAACGCGTACCGGTCCGCCTGGCGCTCGTTGTAGCGTGAATAAGCGTTTAAGGCAGGCATCAGAAGAAGCGAAAGCGCAGTCGCAGTCAGCGCCAGCAGAGGCAGGTTTGCGAAATCGGAAAGTTCCTCAAATATGTGATGGTCGACCGCGTAGTGAAGCACCCAGTTCGCCACCCAGAAGCCGAGCAACGTTATTCCCGCCTGCACCAGGATACTTTTCAAAATGTGCCGGTGAACGTGATGCCCAAGTTCATGGGCGAGCACAGCTTCAATTTCTTCGGGAGCGTAATTGTCCAGCAGGGTATCCGCCAGAATAATTCGCCGAGTGTTGCCGAGCCCGGTGAGAGCGGCATTGGCTTTCTTGCTTTTTTCCGATAACTTCCAACGGTAAATTCCGCGCACGCGCGTGCCCGCATGTTCGCTCAATTGGGTCAACCGGCGGCGCAGGTCTTCGTTCTCCAGGGGTTCGAATTTGTAAAAGATAGGGAAGAGCACGACCGGAGCGAGCTGGGCCAGAACGATGAACAGCACCATGAACAGGGCCCACGTGATGATCCACCAATGCTGCGGCGACTGGCGAATCATGAAGTAGAGTAATTCGACAACGATGCCCGCCATGATAAGTCCTACGAGAAAGCCTTTGGTCTCGTCCCAGAGCCAGGCTCGGACTTTTTGCGTGGAGAGTTGAAACCTTCGCTCCAGCCGATATCCGTAGTAATCGAGACCAAAGCCGAGCGCTTTGCTGATGAGAAGAAGAAAAAATAAATAAATGAAAAGGGAAAGAGAATAATTCTGGAATCCGCGGCGCAACGAAATATCGCGCAACCATCCCGTCCCGCCGGTAGTTAGTAGGACAAGCAGAAACGCCGCGCCGATCATAAAATCCGCAAGCCCCAGCCAGCGATGGATCCGGTTGTAACGGCGCGCCTCAGGTGAATCGACGGGTGCCGGGTTCGGGCTCTCTGCGATATCCATGCTCATTAGAAGTATCGCATTAGCGAAGCGCGCGATGCGAGGTTTTGCGAGAGTAAGCCGCCGTTGCGAGGCTGTTAGTTCCTCACAAAACCCTCCGCGGCTGTCAGGATTTCGTTCACTAGCTCCGGCGATGCGGCTTCCGCGTAGGCTCTCAGCAGCGGCTCGGTTCCCGAGGCCCGGAATAAAATCCAGGCCTCGGCGCCGTTGCCGTTCGTCGGAGCATCCAGAAAAAATTTGATGCCGTCGAGATTTTCTTTTTTCAGAACGCGATAGCGTCCGAGAGTCTGAGTACTCTCCGCCCGGGCACGCTGAATCGCACCCTGTTTGACATCTTCCGCAATGTGCAAATCGCGCCGCCCGTAGAAGTGCGGGCCGTATTCAGTTTGCAAATCCGCAACCAGTTGGCCCAGGGGCTTGCCTTCCTCGGCCATTACGTTCGCCAGCAACAGGCAATTGAGAATACCGTCGCGCTCGGGCAGAAAGCGCGAGTATCCAATGCCGCCGGATTCCTCGCCGCCAATCAGGATGTCATGTTCCATCATCAGGTCGGCAGTGTACTTGAATCCTATTTGCGTCTCATAAAGCTTGCGCCCGTGTTTAGCGGCGATGCGGTCGAGCATGCGGGTCGTGTTAAAAGCGCGCACCACGTCTCCGGGCCACTTTTTGCGCTCGACCAGCCAGCGCAAGAGCACGCAGAAAATTTTGTGCGAATCAACGAAGCTGCCATCCTCGGCCACCGCTCCGATGCGGTCGGCATCGCCGTCGGTAGCCAGTCCAGCATCGCATTTTTCACGCACCACCGTTTCTTGCAGCATTGCGATGTGCGGTTGGATCGGCTCGGGATTAATGTTGGGGAACAGAGGGTTCACTTCCTGCCGGATTGCGATATGCTCCACTCCGCGATCGCGGAATATTCCGGCAAGAATTCCGCGTCCGGAACCGTACATTGAATCGATTGCAACTTTGAACTTGGCCTTGCCGATAAGATCCATGTCAGCAAATTTGCAAACCGCGGCGATGTAAGAAGCCTTGAGATCGACTTCTTCGAGGGCAGCCTTGGAACCTTGCGGCATCACTCCGGCCCTCAATTCTTCTTCGATGTGTTTCATGATGGCGGGGGTGGCCGAGCCGCCGAACTTCCCTTTGAACTTCACTCCATTCCAGTTCCACGGATTGTGGCTCGACGTGACCATCACGCCGCCGGCGGCGTTATTGTCTTTGACCGCGAAGGACACGGCTGGCGTGGGCGTATAGTCGTTCGCTAGCTTGACCGGAATCCCGGCCGCTGCCATGACCTCGGCAACCATCTGTGCCGCGCGTTGCGAGGCGAAACGCGTGTCGTAGCCCACGAAGACGCCGCGCTGTGAATCTTCGTATTTCAGGATGTAAGAGGCAATGGCGCCGGCCACGCTGCGTACGTTGTCAAAGGTAAAATCGTCGGCAATGATGCCGCGCCAACCGTCGGTTCCGAATTTAATTTCTTGAGGCATAGAAGGTCAGTGGCTAGCGATCAGCGGCTAGTGGTCAGTAGGCGGTACTTCTGGCCACCGACCACCGACCACTTTACGTCAGTTTGTGCAGCTTCTTCTCGTCTAGATGCTTAACTACCTTACCTACATCCTGCGCATGCTGGCGAGTGGTGATGAGTAATGCGTCTTCTGTCTCCACCACCACCAGATCGCTTACTCCGACAGTCGCGACAAACTTTCCTGGGGCATGCACGTAATTGCCCTGCGAATTCAGGATGAAGACGCCCGCGCTGCGAATGATGTTGCCTTCGGGCGGATCCGATTTCGCAGCGTGGTGTTCGTGAAGCGCGGTCCAGGATCCGAGGTCGTTCCAGCCGAAATCGGCGGGCAGACAAAAGATATTGCCCGCCTCTTCGCCTTTGGCGGATCGCGGCTCCAGCACAGCGTAGTCGACGCTTATGTTTTCGCATTTTGGATAAAGCTTTTTGAAGGTCGCCGCAAATTTGCTCGTGCCGTACGTGGCCGCGATTCCTTCCAACAGGGAAGCGGTCTTGGGCAAATGTTCGATCAGAGCATTGGCCAAAGTGCGGGCGCTCCAAAGAAACATTCCGCTGTTCCAGAAATAATTGCCCGCGGATACGAAGGTTGCAGCTTTTTCTGCGTTGGGTTTTTCCGTGAAACGGCGTACTCGGAGGGCATCTCCTTTGAACCAACCGCCCGCTTCAATGTATCCGTAGCCGGTTTCGGCTCGATTTGGCCGGATGCCGAGGACAACTATATTTTCTCCCGCCGCGGCAAGCTCCGCGCCATGTTGGATGGTCGCGCGATATGCATCTTCATCGGCGATGACATGGTCGGAGGGGAACATTCCGATGACCGCATTTGGATTTTCGCGCAGAAGAATAAACGCGGCGAGGCCGATCGCAGGCGCAGTGTTGCGTCCCATGGGCTCTGCCAGAACTTGCGCCTTCGGCAATTTTGGAAGCTGCTTCAAAATCGCGGAGCGCAGATCGTCGTTGGTGATAATCCAGAATTGCCTGGCAGGGGCCACGGGCAGCAGGCGGGCCACCGTCTGCTGGATCATGGTTTGCTTGCCATCGAGCGCCAGCAGTTGTTTGGCGCGCTTCTTGCGGCTCAGGGGCCAGAAGCGCGTGCCTCGTCCGCCGGCAAGAATTACGGGATAAAAATTTGAGTTTTTTGCCAAGTTTCGATTTCCGCTCTCTACATTCGTGTTTCTGGTTCCGGCAACGCCGCGCCGGGTACGCGCGATCGCAAAAATTCCAAAGTCCACTGCGGACGAACGGTAAACTTTTCCGTTGAAGCCGGAACCACAACGGCATCACCTTTCGCCAGCGTAACCGGCTCGCTTCCGGCCGATTCCACCACGCCGCACCCCTCCAGCGCGACTAGAATCTGCGCTGAAGTTTTGCCGGTATCGTCGCGAGTGCTGAATTCCTGCGCGTCTTTCATCTCAAACATATCCACTACAAAGTAGGGGGCAGCGACCAAAGGACTTTGGCGATTCGTGCTTCCAGCGATTTGCTTTGGCGCAGGCCTTACGGTCTTCCCCGAAGCCACTTTCGTTTTTACTGCCGCCAAGCCTTCCTTCAGATGCAATTCACGGGGACGCCCATAATCGTACAAACGATAGGTTGTATCCGACTGCTGTTGCGTTTCGACGATCACCGAGCCCGGCCCCAGGGTGTGTACAGTTCCTCCGGAAACATAAACCATGTCGCCATTGAAAACGTTGAGCCAGTTGAGTAGTTCCTCGGCGCGATTTTCGCGGATGGCATGTTCCAGTTGCGCGACGGTGACGCCCGGTTGCAATCCCAACGCGATTTGCGCTCCGGGCTTGGCGTGGGCCACATACCAACACTCAGTCTTGCCCCAAGGCTGGCCAACGAGACGGGCCCGCTCGTCATCGGGATGAACCTGTACACTCAGCTTTTCGTGCGGGAAAAGAAACTTCAGCAGCAGAGGGAAGCGCCGCGGATCGCGGGCTGCATCCCCCACTAAGTCTCGCCGATATTTTTCGGTGACTTGAGCCAGTGTCTGCCCGGTCAGCGGACCGCTGGCAATTTGGCAATCGTCACCCGTGAGCCAGGATTCGCCGATCTTTTCTTCGAAATGACGATTAGGATAGATCGGCGACAAGTCGCGCGTGCCCCAGGGACGCGGATCGAAGCGCGGAAGCATCAGGAATGGGTAGAGCCTTCCCATAAAAATAACTTACATGAAAAAGGCCGTTCGCCAGCGGACGGCCTGATCCGAGCCTAAACATCAGTCCATGAACGATCGCGCAAATTTACAGCGCAGCGAAAAACTTCCGCATACGTTCGAGTCCGCGATCCAGTTCCGCCTTGGAGGTCGCGTACGATACCCGAATGTGATCGCCGGTGCCGAAGCCTTCGCCCGGCACGGTCGCCACATGAGCCTCCCGAAGCAACTTGCCCGCCACGTCGGATGCGGACTTCACATTTGAGCGCCCGAGAAACGCCGAGATGTTCGGATAGGCGTAGAAAGCACCCTCCGGCAGCGTACAAGTAATGCCCGGGATCGAGCGCAATCCCTCAACCGCGTGGTCGCGGAGCGTGATGTATTCGCGCCGCATTTGCTCGACACACTCTTGCGGTCCCTTCAGCGCAGCGACTGCGGCCTTCTGCACAATCGAAGTGGGGTTCGAAGTCGACTGGCTCTGCAGCTTCGACATCGCGCTCACAATGGCCGCCGGACCCAGCGCGTAGCCCAGGCGCCAGCCGGTCATTGCGTAAGTTTTTGAAAGCGAGCCCAGCACCACGATGCGCTCTTTAAACTCGCGCAGCGATCCTACAGAAAAATTCTTGCCCGTGTAATTCAGGTATACGTAGCACTCATCGGAGAGCACCCAGATTCCGCGCTCGTGCGCCAGGCGGACAACTTCCGTCAGGTCCTCTGCGCTCATGACCGCCCCCGAGGGGTTCGACGGAGAATTCAAAATAATAACTTTCGTCCGCGGCGTGATCAGCGAGGCGACCATGGCGGCGGTGACGCGGAAACCTTGCGCCTCGTCCGATTCAAGCAGCACGCAGTCGCCGCCCGCGTAGCGCACAATATCCTTGAACGAAACCCAGTAGGGAACGGGCAGGATCACTTCATCGCCGTGGTCGACGAGCACTTGAATGGCGTTAAACAGCGCGTGCTTTCCTCCGGTGGATGCGATCACTTCTTCGCGGCGATAGTCGGAATCGAAGTCTACGGCGTGGCGATGCACGATCGCGTCGCGCAACTCAGGCGTGCCCGGGACCGCCGTGTACTTCGTGAAATTACCTTGAATGGCGGCGATGGCCGCATCTTTGATGTGCTGCGGAGTGGAGAAGTGCGGCTCTCCTGCGCCGAAGTCGACCACATCAACGCCCTGCGCGCGCAGCTTATCCGCCTCGGCGACGACGGCCATGGTCGCGGAAGGCTGAATGCGGTTGATGCGGCTAGTGAGCTTCAGCGCTTCGGTGGTTGCAGTGGTCATGCCTTTTTTTTCCTTTTCGCTGTTACGTTGGGATTCAATTTTCTGCCGCCAAGGTCGATTCCAGCCGGAATTTCTATAGATCGTGGCTCAGGCTGCCTGGAAGAAACGATTTTATCCCGCAGTCTCTGCTCCACAATTTCTGGAACCAGCCCTTTTACCGGACCGCCGGCCTGCGCCACTTCGCGCACCAGCCGCGAGCTAACGTACGAATACTTATCGGCGGGCATCATGAAAACGGTCTCCAGCGTAGGCTCGAGCTTGCGGTTCATCAGAGCCATCTGCAGTTCGTACTCATAATCGCTAATCGCGCGGATGCCCCGCAAAATGCAAACCGCTTCCATCGACTTCGCGTACTCGACCATCAACCCATCAAAGGTGTCGATACGGACGTTCTTCAGGTGTCCCGTCAGAGCCTTCAACATTTCCAGACGCTCGGCCACGCTGAACATCGGCGTCTTTTCCGAGTTGCGCAGAATGGCGACCACCAACTCCTCAAAAATCTTGGCGCCGCGCTCCATCAGATCGAGATGCCCGTTGGTCGGGGGATCGAACGAGCCGGGATAGATCGCGATGCCTTTATTCAATCGTCCTCACAGGAACAGGCGGGGCTGAATAAAGATTCTATGCGGGCGGGATGGAAGATGGCAATTCGGGAATGAAACTTCCTGAGCCCGTACGGCTTGTCATCCCGAGCGAAGCGAGGGACCTTGGTTTGCGTCTAGCGCACCTGATTCCCGGTTTTATGCGATTTTCGGCACGAAACGAAAACTCTGCGGCTGATCCCACTCTCGCGATAAATCTTCCCACTTTGGATTCGTCGATTCGACCAGAGCGAGGCGCTTGGAGCGTGTCCAAGCCTTGACCCGCTTCTCGCGTGCAATCGCATTACGAACGTCCCCGAAGCTCTCGAAGTAAACGAGGCGGGTGATGTTGTACTGCGTCGCAAAACCAGGCATCAGTTTCTGCTTATGCTCTCGAACCCGGCGGCGAATGCTGTTGGTCATGCCGGTGTAAATCCTTTTGGAGGCATTGGCCATGATATATACGAAGTAGCATCGCTCTTCGCTCATTTCCGGACCTCCAACCAAGCTGTCATCCCGAGCAAAACGAGGATCTTGGTTCTTGCCTGCAGTGCAAATCGGTTGCGGCGCAAGCAAACACCAAGGTCCCTCGCTTCGCTCGGGATGACAAAACTAAAACTCTCTAGCGTTTGGCCGCTACCGGAACCCTCGCCGGTTCAGGAGCTGCGCTCGGCATGGTTGTGACTCGCGCACTTTGCGGTGGAGTTTGCGCGGACCCATTCGTGGGCGGGGCCTGCGGCGCCGCCGGAGATGCCGTCAATCCCAGCGCTTTCCGCACCTCCGCATCGAGCTTCGCCATGGTGTCTTTGTTGTCTTTGAGGAACTGGCGGGCGTTTTCGCGGCCCTGGCCAATGCGTTCACCCTTGTAGCTGTACCACGATCCGGATTTTTCTAGGATGTTGTTGTTGGCTGCGACGTCAAGCAGGTCGCCCTCGCGCGAAATGCCTTCGCCGTAGAGGATGTCGAACTCGGCCTCGCGAAACGGCGCCGCGACTTTATTCTTCACGATCTTCGTACGGGTACGCGATCCGGTGACGACGTCCCCATCTTTAATTGCCGCAATGCGCCGAATATCGATGCGCACCGAAGAATAAAATTTCAGGGCTTTTCCCCCGGTGGTCGTTTCCGGATTGCCAAACATGACGCCAATCTTCTCGCGAATCTGGTTGATGAAGATCAGGCATGTCCGCGACTTGGATACTGTTCCGGTCAGTTTGCGGAGAGCCTGCGACATCAGTCGGGCCTGCAGGCCCATGTGGCTGTCTCCCATCTCGCCATCGAGTTCGGCTTTAGGCACGAGCGCCGCCACAGAATCCACCACCAAGACATCGATGGCGTTCGAACGCACCAGCGCCTCGGTGATTTCGAGCGCCTGCTCGCCGTAATCCGGTTGCGAGACCAGCAGGTTGTCGACATCCACGCCTAATTTTTTAGCGTAACCGGGATCGAGCGCGTGCTCAGCGTCGACAAACGCAGCCATCCCGCCCGCCTTTTGTGCCTCGGCAATCACCTGCAACGTGATCGTGGTCTTGCCGGATGACTCTGGGCCAAATACTTCGATGACCCGTCCCCGCGGAAAGCCGCCCACACCGAGCGCCGCGTCGAATGAGATCGATCCCGTGGAGATCACCGCGATGGGAACGATCGCTTCCTTCGACCCCAGCCGCATGATGGACCCTTTGCCAAACTGCTTTTCAATTTGCGCAAACGCCAACTCAATTGCTTTGGCCCGTTCATCCGCCATAGAAGTGGCTCCTCTTGGAACTGCCGAACTGAATTAATAAAAACTTATCTGGCCGGATTATACATTCATAGCGAAGCGAAGAAAAGGCGAAATTAAAAAATATGTTGTGCATAACGTTCCGAAACGGGCAAGGAGGAAGTCGGAAAGCGACTTCGATCCCGCAAAATCTAGCCAGGACTGGTCACGAGATGCGCGGCGATCCATTCGTGAATGACTCCGAATCGGAACCTGCCATCTTCCATCGCTTTGATCATGAATTGATAAGCGACCTTTTCGCTCACATTTAAATCGAATCCATTGATCAACAGAAAGGTGTGCATCGCGGCAAAACCCACTCGCTTGTTGCCGTCAATGAAAGCATGATTATTGACCAGCGACTCAAACAGCGCAGCGGCCTCTTCGCTCAGGTCGTTGTAATATCCCGTCTGCGGACGGAACACTGCGGCTTCTAGATATCCCTGATCGCGCAGGCCGTGCGTGCCGCCGTATTCATCGATCTGGTGATGATGAATGGCGATGGCTTCAGCCACCGTCAGATAGACGCGCCCGGCCATTTTACTTGGCGAGTTTCTTGTAGAGTTCACGATACTTTTGGTTGGAGCGGCGATAGGCGGCCATCACCTCAGGCCTCACCATGCGTTGCGAAGGGACCACGTTGTGCAAGTAGTGCTCCAGCGCACGCTCCAGCACAAAGCGCTGCGACTGCCCGTTCTCCTTGGCCACGGAGACGAGCTCTTCATAAAGTTTGGCATCGATTTCTGGAGCGATCTTGACGGAGCGTGGCATTGGTGTCTCTTACCTAGATTCTAGCCGGGCAGACTGGAAGGATCAAGATAAATCTAGAGATCACTGGCCGTCTATCTCCCGACTGGAGGTCGCCCAGCCTTGTATCGCCTACGAACGTAGTCAGAGTTCTCTTTAACGGAGGGTTCCATATCCATAGAATTAGACGCGTCGCCAAGATCGCTGCCAGAAAGAAAAAGAAGACTGCTCCTGCCTTAATGGTTTCGACCTTGTAAAGCAGGAGGGTAGGGAGAGCGATAACAATTCCAACTAGGGAGCTGCCGATAAGACTGATGCGGCTATAGTGAACGGTCAAGGTCATCCTTACTCAGCATTGTATGCCCCGGAGGACTTGACGCCCAAGCCAGAGCACCGCAATCGCGAGCGATTCACCTAAGCAACAAATCCACCGGCGCGGTCACATCGTGCACGCGAAAATACTTGGCCAGCGCCGGATACTTCCTCGCGACGGCCTCATACATCGCATAGGCCACGTTGCGATAGGAAACATGCCCGGCCGGCGTGGTGCGCAGCTCGGAGATATAGACGGCTTCGGCGAAGTCCATCTTGAAGAGGGCGCGCTTGCGATAGGCCAGGGGGATGGCATACTGCGAATTCTCTTCCGCCTCGGGTGTGTTGCGCGCGGCTAGCTTTTCGATCGCGGTCTGCACGCGGCGCATCGTGGCATCGTAACGCAAGCGCATGCCGGCATCGTCTACATCGAGCAGCATTTCATAGCCGTGCTGCGTGGTGAACCCCTGCATCACCTGGATGCAGCGGCGGTGCCGGTGCATGTCGCGGAAGCCGCCCGTATCCATGAGGATGTCGAAGCGGAACTGCTGCCCGGCGCGGAAGCCGCGCAGCATTTCGTCGTATTTGCCACGATGGCGCAGGCCAATGTCGATGATTTCGCGACGGTATCTCTCACCCGAAACTTGCAGCGCCTGCCGGACTTGCCGATACGAATGATGGCAGTGCTCGTACAGCAAAGTGGTCGCGATCTCAACTTCAAGTGGTTCTTCGTCCAGCAGGTCGACGATGGCCTTCGAGGGCGCAACCGGCTCGCTCTTCATCAACTCGGTGGCGGCCTGGCGGAGTTCACGCCGCGTTTCCATCTCATACGGATTCGGGTCGGCATACTTCACCAGCGTGGGAGCGACGCGAACCTCATGCAATAATTCCTGCTCAGCCCGCGCTCCTAACGCCGGATCGACCGCACGAATATCTTCCACCAATTTTTTTAACGACTCGGCATTCACGTTGTAAGCCGCGGATGTCGCTGCTTTCTTCAGCGATTCGCCCAGCACCCGCACCTCTTTATGCGTATGCGAAAGCAAATGCGCGACTTGGGTTTCCAACGTGCGCGCGTTGACGATCTCTCCCAGCGAAGTGTTCGTCGCCAACGGCAAGAGATAGCGCGTGATGTCGAACGCCCTGGCTTTTAAAGTCCGCTCGTACTGCTCCTGCTTCATCGCCCCAGGCTTGGGCGTGATGCTGATCAGGTGCTGCGTCATGTGCGCTGAAAGCGCTTCGTACTCCGCGAAAAGAAAATCCAGCGTCTCGCAATAAAGTTGGCGTGCTTCGGCATCGGCGCCGAAATCCGGAACAAAATATCCACTCTTCTTGAAATCCTGATAGCGGGTGGATCGCTCTTGGCCATCCCAGCGCTGCTCATCCGCCAACTCGATCGCCGCCAGAATAGAGAGCCGTTCAACGGCCAGCGCAATGTGTGCAAGGTCGGCAATGGAACGGTGGCCATACTGGAAATAAAATGTATTGAGAAACTTCTCCGCCTTCTGCGTGCTAATCTCGCGCAGCGACTCTTTCATCGAGAGCGACGAACGCGAATATTTCGCCATGGCGTAAGCCTGAATTTCCGGCTCAACGCCGTAGACCGCGAAGACTTCCGTTGAAGGAGCGGTGGAGGGTGCATCGGGCTGCAGTTTTTCGGGAACCGCGGCGTTCTCACTCGCCGAAGCTCTCTGCGACGAACGATGTCCCGACGAATTGGAATCGGATTGTGAATATTCTTTCGGCGATTGCGGCATGGCGGCTATTTCGTCGGGCACGATAGGAGTCATAAAAGTGTTCGAATGGTAATCGGCAAACTAAGGATACGCAATTCATTTTAGAGGTGGCCCAGGCAAATACTGTGGATATCGCAGCTTATAGAATTCCGCGGCTAGATCGATGAAGCCGGTTTTAGCCTAGACTAGTTCGTGCACCCTTCATTGCGGATCGTCGAGCATCGTCCCTGGCCGCTGCCGCGCGGCCCGTGGATCATGCAGCAGACCTGGCACGATCTGCTTTTTGCGCACTGGCCGGTTCCAGAAAGTGAGATGCGGCCCCTTGTCCCGGCGCAGCTGACTCTGGACCGCTTCGACGGCCAATGCTGGGTGGGAGTGGTTCCGTTCCGCATGAGCCATATCCATGCTCGCGGTTTACTTCCCTTCTTCGGCCTTTCGAAATTCCCTGAATTGAATGTTCGGACTTATGTAACCTACGGCGGCAAGCCTGGAGTTTACTTTTTCAGCCTTGACGCGGCGAATCTTCCGGCAGTTTGGGCAGCGCGCCGGTTTTATCACTTACCCTATTTTTATGCTGCCATGAGTTCACAGGAAGCCGCTGGTGAAATCCGTTACCGCTCTTATCGACAAAAAGGCGATGCCGAGTTTCGCGGACAATATCATCCCACAACAGAAGTGCGCCTGCGTGAGAAAGGAACGATGGAACACTGGCTGACCGAGCGCTACTGCCTCTACACGACTCACCATGGCCGGGTTTATCGCGGCGAGATTCACCACCAACCCTGGCCTTTGCAGCAGGCGGCAGCCGAATTTGAAACCAATACGGTTGCCGCCGCGGCTGGAATTACACTGCCCGCTGCCGCACCATTGCTGCATTTTGCCCGCAGACTCGAGGTTCTGATCTGGCCGCTGCGCCGTGCCGAATAGATGCGCGCCGGGTATAATCTCACGTTCGATGGAATGATTTCTTATCCCTCTCGACCCACTTTAAATCGCAGGATCAGATCGAGACCTCTGGAGAAAAAATGTCCCTTACAGATCGTGTGGCGTTCGTAACCGGCGCATCGCAAGGCATTGGACGCGGCTGCGCTTTGAAGCTCGCCACGAATGGCGCCACCGTTGCTGTCGCCGCGCGCAATCAGGAAAAGCTAAACCAATTGGTGGCCGAGATTACCGCCGCGGGCGGAAAGGCCATTGCTTGCGCTCTCGACGTCACCGACGAAGACCAGGTTAAGAGTTCGATCAAGTCGGTCGTGGCGCAGTTCGGCAAGATCGACATCCTGGTCAACAATGCCGGCATAACTCGCGACCAGCTCGTCATGCGCATGAAACGCGCCGACTGGGACGCGGTGCTGCATACGAATCTGACTTCAGCCTATCTGTGCACGCAAGCCGTCAGCACTTCCATGCTCAAGCAGCGTTGGGGACGCATCATCAACATCGCCAGCGTCTTCGGTCAGATGGGGCAGGCGGGACAGGCGAACTATTCGGCATCGAAGGCCGGCTTGATCGGACTAACCATGGCCATCGCCCGCGAGCTGGGATCGCGCAACGTTACTTGCAACGCGGTCGCGCCCGGCTTCATCGAAACCGCGATGACGGATGTTCTCGGCGATGAGTTCAAACAGAACGCCGCCAAACAGATTCCGCTGGGCCGCGTGGGATCAGTCGATGACGTAGCCAATGCTGTCGCTTTTCTAGCTTCGGAAGAAGCTTCCTACATTACCGGACACGTGCTCAACGTGAATGGCGGGATGCTCATGGGCTAGGAAAACTGGTGACGTGACCAGGACAAAGGGAATGCGCAGCTAGTGGAGGGCAATCGTGTCAACTCATGCCTTGGAAGTCGCGGCATCCACCTTCGGATTTTTTGGGGGCGTCCTGCTTTCGTGGGATGCAATCAACGCGGTCACCCGTATTCGCGAGGAGCGGGGGAGAGAAGCGGTCCGGCTTGCAATGAGCGATCACGGCGATCCCACGACCGGGCAGAGCGCGGAATCAGACGCCACTTATTCAACCCGGCTCTCGTTCGCCAGGAAATCTGTTTGGATGGCGCGGGTCGGCTTCATCGCGATGACGATGAGCTTCCTTCTTGATCTCCTCGCAAGATTGGTTCACTAGTGAGCCTCCTGCTCAATAGTCAGAAGGTCGATCAGTTTGGTGCCGGTAATGTCGATCAGGGATTCGGCCGAAATCATACCCAGTTTTCGATGACCTGCGAGAGACGAAGAAGAAGTTGTCCATAGGCTCCAGGACGACAACAAAGTTGTCAATCAGTGGGATGCACGCCGTGGTGTCGTTGGGATTGTGTTGCCGGATTTCCTTGATATCTCCGGTTCGAAGGCCGACCAAGACGCTCCGGAGCGCACTCCGTAACTCGCTCTCTCGTCCTTCGAACTGCTCGAACAACGCCCCCACTGCCCGCTCAAATCTGACGTTACTCAGCAGCGTTCTCTGCACGGTGCGGAATTATAGTTCCGGCTGTCGCCTCGGCAGAGATATATTTTTTTACGGTTTCCTCGGCTATCTTGCGCACTTCCGTTTCTTGCAGCGGTGACAGGTTTATTAGCTTTGCCATCACGCGCAATGGAGTGAGCCTAAACATAGGATCCGCTCTCACGACGTAGCCTTGCACCACGCGCTGGGAGCGGTCTACCAATAGCGACGGGTCATGAGCAGTTTCTTCATCGAAAGGGTTTGGCGATGTCTCGTCGGAGGGATAGTCTCCTTTACGAACACGGTCCACGAATTCGTCCACGTTCGTTACCACCGAATCCCGGCCTTGGCGGATGTTCTGCCTAGCAACCGCTTCTTCCTGCTTGGCCTCGGGAGTTCCTACTGTGACAATTCTGGCGGGACGAAGCTCAATCGTACCCTTTTCGGTCGTGGCAAACTCCATCACGTCCCCGAGCTTTAGACCCAGTTCGTCAACAACTTCTTGCGGCAGGGTCACCTGCCGACGCTCCCTAAGGCGAACAAATCCACCCGGCATGCCATATACCTCTACACGCTTCTATGGTATGCCTCTATCAGAATTTCTCACAATCAGAAAAATCAGAATGTAAGAATACGTTTAAGTGCAACAATATAAAATACTTATTCGTACGCCAAAGCGTCAATCGGATCCTTGCCGGCCGCCTTGAACGCCGGATACACAGCCCCAGCAATGGCCCCCAGCAAAGCGACCAGCATCGCCCGCAGCACCCAGTCCGTCGTGACCACAACCTGCACTAACGGAAATCGATGCCGAATCGCCCAACTGGCCGCAAAACTAAACCCTATGCCGAGCGCGATACCCAGCACGGCCAGTAGACCAGTCTCCCGCAAAATCGCGCTTACAATGTAAAACTTCGATGCCCCGATGGCCTTCAAAATTCCGATTTCCCGCGTGCGCTCCATCACCGCCGCATACATCGACTGAAAAATAACGAGAAAGCCGATAATCACGCTCACCCCAATCACCACCCCGATGAATGGACGGAAGCCGGGCAGATGGCTGGGAGTCATCATGCTGAGGTACTCTTCGGTCGATTGCACGGAATATTTTTCCATGCCGGTCTGAGCTTTTATTTCGCTGACTACCGCGCCAGCGTTGGCTGGGTCATCAAGTTTCAAATAAAAAACTGACGCTTTGTCCTTCGCGCTGAGCAAATCTTGCAGCGTTGCCAAAGGCAAAAACTTACGCGCTCCACGGCCATTTTCCACAATGCCTGCTACGCGAAACTCATGGTTCAGGACCTCCATTGCGTCCCCAACCTTCACATTTTTCTGCCGTGCAATGTAGTCATCGACCAGCATTTCGTTGGGCTTTTGGAATGGACCGCCCTGCAAATACTGAAATGGACCCCCTAAAGCCTCGAAAGTCGGCAGATCGATTCCATCGATTACTTCGAGCGACCCCGCAGTAGAAAGTTGCCAAATGACGGGACTCACCACCGCCACGTGCGGAAGTTTTCGCAGGATGTCGGCCACTTTGACCGAAACCGGAGCGCCGCCGATAGCTACCAGATTCGTCGCTCCCGGCGGCTGCACCACCACATCGGCTCCGACCCCCGCCTGCCGGCCCTTAGAGTCGTTCATGATGCCGTAGGCCAGGCCAGCTATAAGTAGGATCAACGCCACTTCGAGCGCAACCGCGACAATGCTGATCAGTGAGCGTATCGGCCGGTGCACCAGGTTGCCGATAATCATTTTGGTCATCATGGAATTTTTATCTGGTTTGTCTCTTTACTCTTGTCATCCCGAGCGCAGCGAGGGATCTTGGTTCCTGCTCGCGCCATCCGCAATGCCCTCTAAGCAAACACCAAGGTCCCTCGCTGCGCTCGGGATGACAAGTTCGGAGAAATCTACTGTCGATTCGCCGACCCCGGCCCCGGTTCCGCTTTGCTTGCTTGTGGCTTATCCAGATGCACCACCTCGGCCCCCGGCGGTTGCTCCAACGCAAATTGATCGTCCCGCAAAGGCTTGTTGATTTCCAGTTTCAACATGTTCAGCTTGATGTCGTACTCTTCCTGCGGGCGGAAGATCTCGATGCGCGATGCAAAATTCGTGCCTTCGTAATCTTTATAATCAGCGTACCGGGCATCCGTTATCAGCTTGCCCTTCTCGTCATAAATGTACTGCCGGTGGGGCTGCAGGTCGGTGCGGCTGAAAACAATCTTGCGCGCCAGCTTCCAGCCTTGCTCACCTTTTCGAATCACCACCAACTCATAATCTTCCTGCAAAACCCGATGGCCTTTGGCGTCATGCAGAATGTCGTAATTATTTTCCAGCACGGCAATCTCGTTCTGCTGGTCAATCGGCCGGATCAGCAGCGCATCGTAAATATCCTGCGGCCGGATGCTCTCCATGGGCTGAGCAGTATTCTCAGACTGCATTTCGTTCTTGCCCACCACAAACCGGTTGCGCGGCGGAATCCACAGCTTGAACTCGTCCCCGTTGCTCACCATATCAAAGGCGGTAGTCCGCACGATCGGCAGCAACCCAATCATGTGCAGCATGGCAGGCTTCCGCGCCAGAACGTATCCGCGGATTTCTTTGTAGTCGGTGACCTGCCCTTTTTTCGCACCGCCCACCGAAGTGTCGATATCCACGGTGGCTTGCAGCGATTGAATCTTCGCCGCCTGCAGGTTGATAACCTCGATCAGTTCCGCCTGGGACGACTGCTTAAGAGGGGCTTTCGAGTAGGTTTCTTCGACCGGACGGGTACGCAACAAGCAGCCTGTAGACGGCAACATCGCTAAAAACATCGCTAATGCTAATGAAGGCGAGCTACGTCTCATGCAGGGATTCGATCATCTCCAGACCATTTGAGTATACCGCTTAGAAAAGGGTGCAAAAACCACAGCCGCATGATTCATACCCTGTGACTCTCTGTGTCCCCCGCGTTTAAGATTTTGGTTTCGCCGACGCGGCGTATCCAGATTCTCAATAGACTCAATAACCTTCCTACTGCCGCATCATCTAAACTGAAGCGTGCGCAAGATTTTCTGGCTCTTCTTTATTGCGGTCATCGCCGCTGGCGGCTGGTTCGCCTGGACTCTGCTCTCTCCTCTCGAACCGCCGGCGCAAACCTTTGTCATACTGCATCCCGGATACTCCACGCGCCATATCGCCGCTGCGCTCAAGTCCGCCGGAGTGATTCGCAATGCCGATGTTTTTGTCTTCTGGCAGTACCTTCGTCCCGAGCGTTCGCTGAAAGCCGGCGAATATCTCTTCGAGAAGCCCGCGAATATCCTCGACGTGAAACACCGTTTGCAGAGCGGCGATGTTTATTTCCACACTGTGATCATTCCCGAAGGCTTCACCATGTTCGATATCGCGCGCGCCATTGAAGCCGCCGGCCTGGGTTCCGCGCAAGACTTTCTGAAAGTCGCGCAATCGGACGTTGCTCAGATCGCCGACCTCGCTCCCGGCGCAACCTCTCTCGAAGGATATCTTTTCCCCGATACCTACCAATTCAGCCGCATGCTTTCCATGCACGAAATGGCGGCAGCCATGGTCAAGCAATTCCGGCAGGTCGCTCACCAGATTGGATTGATTCAGGTTCAAACTCCGACGGATGGGACCGCAGGCGATACATCCAACAGTTCGCCCCATATCGTCGTCGAAACCGATGTCGAGCGCACGGTGATCATGGCCTCGATTGTCGAAAAAGAAACTGCGGTTGCCGAAGAACGGCCGCTCGTGGCCAGCGTCTACTTTAATCGCCTCGATAAAAAAATCGCACTCGACGCCGACCCCAGCATTATTTACGCCGAACTACTCGCAGGAAATTATTCCGGCGCGTTGCACCACGATGACATGCGCTTCAACTCCCCCTATAACACCTACACTCATGCCGGACTCCCGCCCGGCCCCATCGCCAATCCCGGGAAAAGTGCGCTCGAAGCCGCCATGCATCCTGCGCAGAGCGCGTATTTTTATTTCGTCGCCGATGCCCAAGGCCACCACCGCTTCGCCAGCACCATCGAAGAGCACAACAAGAACGTCGCTGCCTATCGAAGGGCCGTGCGAGGACAGTAAGTCGAAGATGCGTCTACTCTCCCGCGCCACCCTCTCGCTAAGTCGATGCCGTCCCGAAACGGCCAGGCGTTCGCCAAACTAAAGTCCACGGCGACGCCGATTCCCTTGGCTTGTGCGCTGAGCTTCGCTAACGTGGAGACGGCACAAACGCCGTCCGAGAATGAAATGCCTCACTGCCGCGACTTAGCTTGGGTGTTACTGGCATTGATTCTTCTTTCTGCCTGCAGCGGGCCAGTGGCCGTAACGAACGTCCAGGCCGCTGTGGATGAAGGTGGAATCGTGAGGTTTCCGGCCGGCACTTATCTGCTGACGCAGACGGTTGTGGTTCGCCAGAGCAATACAGTTATTCAGGGCTCGGGCCCGGATACGGTTTTTATCTTCGAGCCTGCTCTGCCTCAAGTCCACTGTGTCAACGACCGGGCCTTCACTACACCTTGCGATGCCGCTGACCCGGCTCCGCGACAGGTCGAGCAGCCGATCGCCATCGGGGATAGCTTTTTTACAGCGGCAGATACCGTGAATGATCTTCGCTCTGGAGACTGGCTGATCGTCGCTGAAAAAGATCTCGTGCCCGGCGAAGTGGTCATCATCGACTGGGTTCAGGTTGCCAGTGCGTCGGGAAATACGGTCACAGTCCGCTCTCCATTTCGTACTGCTTTTCCCAACACTCACCCCTGGGTGCCCGGAAGCAGCGGTCTGGGTTTTCTTAAGATTCCGCAGTTGGTTGAAGGAGTGCAGTTCCGAGATCTCACCATCGTAGTTCCGGACTCTGGGGCTGACGCACCCGGCATTTCCGTTTTTGCGGCTAAGGATACGGTTGTCGACAATGTCGAAGTGCAGGATCCCGATGGTCAGCCTTTATACAGTTATCTGTCGCAAGGCCTGACCGTATCGAATTCCAGCGGGATCGGGGGCAAGGTTCTAAACGAATTTGCTGCGACCGTTGATCTTACCTTGTCAAATAACTCCTTCAGTTCCACTGAAGATGCGGGTGTGGGCCTTGATTTTGGTACAGGTTTCTTTGCCATGGTTAGCAACGATGTGCCTTCCAGTTCTATGATCGGGATGTATCTTCTGGACGGGGTTCATGACGGCTCGGTGAACTGCAACTCCCTTCAGTTTGTGAGCAGTACCTCGAGTGCACTGGGAATATTGACGCGTGGGAGCCAGAGAGTGAGTATTGAAGATAATTATCTCGAGGGCGGCGAGGGGCCGGCGAGCATAGGAATATCCATTGGCACAGCCTACGGCGGCTTGGATCAACCAATAGTCTCCACCGGAAACGTCGTGGCGCCGAATTGGTTCGGTCCGCTTTGGATTGCCGATTACGATCCAACGAACCAACCGTAGAATTTAAGCCGCAAAATGGCAGGGTGAGCGATGCGAGCGCTCCGTGAAGCGGGTTAAGGCCGCGCTGACCCGGTGTACAATCTTTCCGGCTTTCCATCATGTCGGTTGCGGCGAACACAGTGCACGAACGAAATATTCCTCTGGAAGCGATCCTCTCGGCGCGCGAACGTGTCTACCAGGCCGCAGTCCGCACGCCGCTCGTCCGGCTTTACTACGATGACGCCCCCGCCGAGATCTATCTCAAGCTTGAATCCTGCCAGCCCATCGGCTCTTTCAAAATACGCGGCGCTTTCAACGCCGTTTCCTTGTTAACTCCGGAAGAAAGAGCCAAAGGCGTGTGGACGATCAGCGCCGGCAACGCCGCGCAAGGGGTCGCGCTCGCCGCCAAAATTGCTGGAGTGCCTTGCGAAGTTCTCGTCATGGATACTGCGCCTGCCGCCAAGCTCGATGCCATCCGGCGTCTAGGCGCCAGCATTCGCCAGGCCTCCATGGATGAATGCTGGACCGCCGTGATCGAACGCAAGCATCCTGCGTTTCGCGGCGCATTCGTTCATCCCTTCGATGACGACAACTTTATCGCCGGCAACGCCACCATCGGTCTCGAAATCCTCGAAGACTTGCCCGACGTGACCGCCATTGTTGCCGGCTTCGGAGGCGGAGGGCTGAGTTGCGGAATTGCCTCCGCCATCTCCGCTCTTAAACCGGAAGTAAAAGTATTCGCCGCCGAACCGGAAACGGCCGCACCACTGCACCTGTCATTCCTCAAAGGCTCAGCGCAAAAATTTCCCGACTGGCAAGCCAGTTTCGTCGACGGCTGCGGAGGCAAGACAGTCCTGCCGACAATGTGGAGTCTAGCGAGCCGCCTGCTTTCCGGCTCCATCGTGACCACTCTCGAAGAAACTCGCCGCGCCATGACCATGGTCGCCGCCCGCAATCACATCATCTGCGAAGGCGCAGCCGCCTGCGCCGTAGCCGCCGGACTCTCCGGCAAGGCCGGAAGCAGTAAAAAAGATAAGATCGTCTGCATCGTTAGCGGCGGAAACATCGACCTCGGTAGGTTCGCCGAGATCGTCTCCTCCACCCCACCCGCCTGAGACCTAAGGCTCATGTAGGGACAGCCGCCCCTTCGGCAGGCTCAGGGCAGGCCCTCGGCTGTCCGGCTCGCGAAGCGAGCACCTGCTGTCAGCTAGCCTGCTCTCCTCGCCATCCACCCCTGCAAAATCAAAACCGCCGCCATCCGGTCCACGGCCTTGGCCCGCTTCTCGATCGACATCTCCGTCTCCCGCAGCAGCCGGTTCGCTTCCGCCGAGGTCAGCCGCTCATCCCACAAATGTACCGGTAACCGGAATCGTTTCCGCAGATCCCCGGCAAAAACCAGCATTCTGTCCGACTGTATCCCCTCCGCGCCGCTCATGCGCAACGGCAGCCCAACCACAATCTCGCGCACGGAATACTCTCGAATCACCTTCTCCAGCGCGGCCAGGTCGGACTTCTTATTGCGGCGCTGCAAAGTTTCAAGCCCTTGCGCTGTGATTCCAAGCGGATCCGACACCGCAACCCCAATCCGCCTCGATCCAACATCCAGCCCCAGCACCCTCCCCGGACGATCTGATCTGCCCTCGCTCACTCCGTGATTATAAGCAAGATTCGTGGAATGAATTCCTCCGTGCTCGCCTCAAAATGTTTCCTTCGTGTTCCTTCGTGCCCCACGATTTTTCGTTGCCAGCGGTGAGCGCTTAGGTTATTCGGCACCTCCGTCCCGCGCGAGTCAGGATATTATCGGCTTCCCGACCCATCCTTGCCTTCCAGACCCATTTCGGGATAGTATCTTTACAGTAAAGATACTGCTTTCCTCGCTTTGCCCTCTGCCGCCCCCGGGTGCCTTTTTATGAGTGCTTCGGACCTGAACTTTCACATCGGCGACAAGGTCGTCTATCCCAACCATGGCGTCGGAGTTATTGAGCAGATCAGCAGTCGCTCCATCGGCGCGACTGTGGAGAGGTTCTATCTTCTCAACATTAAAGCCAGCAGCCTCAAGGTCATGGTGCCGTGCAACAACGTTGGCAGTGTCGGCATCCGCCGCGTGGTTCGCAACGGCGAGGTTCAGAAAATTCTCGATTTCCTCTCCGTCGCCGAGGACCTGAGCACCGCCGACTGGAAAGACCGCTTCAAGGAAAATTCCGACCGCATGCGGACCGGGTCGCTCTTCGAGGTGGCCGGAGTCCTGAAAAGCCTGATCGCCCTGCACGCCGCCAAGCCCCTGTCATTCCGCGAAAAGAAGATGCTCGAGCGCGCCCGCTACCTTCTGGTCAGCGAACTCGCCATGTCCCGCAGTTGCGAAGAAGCCAAGATCGAAGAGCTTCTCACCATCGCTCTCGCGAAGTGCAAACTCCGCTTCCCCGACGCCTCAGAATTCCAAGCCTGATTTTTCAAGCAAGAGTTTTTGCGAAAAGCGGTAAAAGCGTTTCCTGCCCTACCGCCCGCAAGACTACTTCGCAACTCCAGGATTCGGGACTTCCTTCCCCAGCGCGGTCGCGAGCGCAATCTGGTGGTCCTGCTCGTCGATGAGAATTCCGCGAATCTGCTCGCTCATCGCATACTCCCCCAGCGCCTCGCATTGCCGCACCCGCTGCCGGTAATTCCGGATCGTCTCGGTCTCATTATCCAGATCGAATTGCAGCATATCTTCCGCCTTCTCCGACGTCTTCACCGGCTTCGGCGTCACCGTCGGCATCCCGCCTAAATAATCAATCTGCTCCGAGATGATCAGTGCGTGACTCAACTCCTGTTCCGCATGCTTCTCCAGTTCTGCCGCGATGTTCATATACTCGGCGCCCTTCAGCACCTTGGAATAAACCACATAAGCGATGATCGCCTGATACTCGCGGGCCAGGTCTTCGTTCAACACTCCAATCAGTTCCTCGCGAGAAACCTTCTTAAATCCTTCAGAACCCTTTTCCTCTTTCAATTTTTCTCCTCCATCAAAATGAGTTACCCTGCAACTGCGTCGAACCGATAGTCCTTAATGCTACCGGAGCCGCTCCGGGATACCAATACTCCACGCGAAAGTCGCCTGCGAATATTCCAACCCGCTTACTGCAAACCACGAGATTATCTCCAGCGCTGTGGAAGAGCGGCGCTTCGGGCGTTAGCCCCGTGGACGCCCCTCTACTTGCCCTGCCCATACTGTACCGCCCCCGACGAATGATTCAACATCGAGGCTCTCCCCACCGCCTCTACACACAACGCCCCGCTCGGCGCTGTCAACCCCAGACGACTGAGCGCAATCGAATGTTCGCGCCGCGGAACATCCCCCGCGTCCCTCCATCCCGACCCGTTCTGCACCAGCACTGAATAATGATCGATCGTCTCTTCTTCCCCCGAAATCGTCCAACTCAATTTTTCGTCGGCCACAGTGGCCTGCACCTGCATGCAGTTATCGATTCCCGTTTCAATCTCGGTCCCTTCCTCATAATCATTCCACGTCGGAATGATCAACGCCGGCAACTGATGTCCAGAAGAATAATACCTTCCCGCTTCCGCAAATGTCGCCAGCCAGGTTTTTCCACATTGCTGTTCAATCACGCGACCCTTCCCCCAACTGGCATCCGCGTCGTTGAACCCCTTGTACGCCGATCCCATCGCTATTTTATTGGAGCCTTGCCCCTTCGTATAGAACCGTTTCAGATATTCCATCCCCATCGGGTCCCCTGAATTAGCCGTCTCCGGCGCGATCCAGGCAAACGCTCCATCCGCATCCGGATTGGCAAATGTTCCCGAGTTGCGAAAGAAAATCAGAGGATTTCCCTGGATCGAATGCCGCACCCGCCGCCAGTCGATGGGAAACTTCTCCACGCCAAAAAAGAACAGCGCCGGACGTCCGTCGAAGCGAACGTAATTGGGCGACGATAAGAAATGCTCGGCCGCGTAATTCAGGTCCGAAATCAGTTTCTCCGTCACATCGCAGCGCCCTTTTTCGCACTCGCGCAGGGATCCCGCGTCTTCCGAGATAGCGAACTCAAAATTCTGCGCTTCGGATTCTTTCATCAGCAGAAGCGTGCTCTGGTTATGCACTTCCGAGTTCGGTCCATACCAGTCGACAATCGCTCCCTGAATGCCGCGGCTGATCATGTCCGCAACCTGGCGGCTTACCTGGCGCTCATCGTCGGACCGGTAGCCCACATCGCGGTGACGGTCATCTCCGAACCACGGCATGTAGCGCGTGTAAATCTTGGTTTGCGATCCTCGATAAAGCAGCGAGCGAATGGGCAGCTTGCTTACATTCCCCGGCGCAGCATTCTGCCGGCTTCCGCGAAAATGCGAACTGGCACTCGTGTTATTCACATTGTCGCAACTGGGACCATCGGGGGCGCTCTGCGCGAAACACATCGCGGCAGAAAGCACTATCGGCAAGAGGAAGCGGCGACCGTTCGTCAGCATCTTTTCATTGTTACGCAGTGCGCGAGGAATTGCCATGAGAGCATCTCCAGAAAATGTCACAGGCTTGCGGTTCATATTCGCCTTGCTTCGCGAACTCTGCGGCAGTTCTCAGCGTGCTCTGCGGTCAAAAGCTTTTACCGCGGAG
>Ga0302320_10007048_pt1 | contig 24819 bp, 16 predicted proteins | sample Bog_T0_3_FD_202130 | JGI IMG/M metagenome (GOLD analysis project Ga0302320, IMG submission 202130) | Peat permafrost microbial communities from Stordalen Mire near Abisko, Sweden - Bog_T0_3 | ecosystem: Environmental > Terrestrial > Soil > Wetlands > Peat | place: Sweden: Abisko, Stordalen Mire...
ATGGCCTGTAAAGAAGACTTTGGCGGCCCAGGAAGAACTCAATACAGAAAATTGAGGACAAAAGCGTTTTGCCTGTTGACAACTGCCCTAATGGGTGACAACTGCCCTAATGGGTGACCCCTCGCACGACTGCTTTTTGTTATTTGTATTTTTGTTTATCATAGGGCGTCAGGTGTAGTGGATTTTCCCGCACCTGGCGACCCCATGTTATCTTTAAGAGAGATTCAGAAGGTCGCACCAACGCTGAGATAAAACACCCGTGAGCCTTGGGACACAACGGAAGTCTCAACCTCCACCGGTGAATACTCATCGTCTGTAACCCTAAATCTTATGGAGGCCCCGCCAGTGTTTGTAGCAAGGGTTAGGCCGCGATAACGTACGGTCATTGAGATGTTAGCTTCTCCTTTAACTGCCGCCGTCCGCGTTCCTGCCGGTGTTAACTGCGGGGTGTCTGTGCAGGCACAAGCGTAGTAGCCTCGTGGTAATGCCAATAATACCAGATTCCCTCCGGGGCTAAGTCGTATCGAGCATCGAGTTCTGATACGCTCGGTGCTAGCAACGCGGAAGCTGTTCGCTAGGACCAGGCTCACCCAGACGAAAAGTGCCAGAGCTCCGACAATGAGTGTCTTTGACTTCATAGACAAGTGACAGTGTTGCGGTTTCATGCGGTCCTTTTGGTTTTCAGAAGACGTCGTTTCAGTTCTTCCAGCCTTTTTCCCGGTTTCCGGCTCATGCGGCTCATGGCTTGCGTCACCCGCGTATAATGCCCCATCCCCAGCCCCTCTCCAACCCAGCGCAGCGACATCGTCGTCCCCGCCCGCAACCACCAGGCCAAAACGGTCTTCTCCGGCGCACCCTTGGGCATCTCCTCCATCCCGCTGTCAACGACTTGGCGGCGAATATGAATTGGTGCTGGGTGTATCTACTTGCGCACAACATTCCACCCGTCCACGGCGACGGCGGGCTTGGCGCCGGGAGCATCGTCGGAACGCCAGCGGGCTGTCAGTGTTCGTGTTTCGCCGGGAAGCAGCGACACATAGTTGTCGCTCCACATGGAGGGCAGGATTTGTTCGCCGTCCTGGCTTTTGAGAACACGCAGCCGCACGAAAAAGGCCGGCGAGTGTCCGGGGTTCGTGAGAGTTACGAGGGCGCGGTCGTCGGCGCCGTCGTGATCAAATGCCGTTTTCACGTCGAGTGTCACGGAAGGCAGGGTCGCGAGTCCGGAGAAATCACCATGCACCTGGGTCGGCGTGTAATACCACTGTCTTTTGGTCCAGTCGAGCACGTCATTGACGGTCGAGAGCCAATAGAAGTTGCGGCTCACGACAGCGCCGTGCTTGTCCTCGGTGGTGAGTGACAGAAAGTAGGTCTTGGAAAGGTTGGTGAGGTCGGGAATGGTGAAAGCGCGCACGACGCCGTCAGGCGGCACATCAATGGCCGCCGAATTCGACCACTGCGGGGCGCCAGCGATATCGGCCACGATGGCGCGGACCTTCAGGCCCGCAGACTGATTGAGGGTGCTGTTGACCACGACGATGGAGCGATCATCGAAGGAATACTGGACGTGCAGCGGTTCGAGGGATTTCTTGGTGCCGTAGTAGCCGCTCCCCGCTTCAAGGTAATAGTCGTACAGGTGCCAAGCCACCATAGGCCAGGCGTTGTTCAGCATCCATTTGATGACCCCGGTCGCCTTGTATTTGTTGCGGCCGTAGGCTTCGAACATGGCGCGCTCGTTGTCGTAGGCGATGAGCTGCGCCTTGCGATCGTAATCATTGAGATTGGTGGCCGCGCCGTAGCGTCCGCGCATCCCATCATTGAAGGGCGTGAAGGGAGTGTAAGCGCCTCCCTGGCTGTGTTGGGTCCAGACGTTGTCCTGCGGCCACAGGTGGTCGTCGCCGAGCATCCGGCGCACGTCCTCCTCGCTGGGGAGGGTCTTGCCGGTCCCTATCTCGGTAGCGAAGCCGAACGCGCCGCCGTCGCGGTCGCCATACCAGTACGAAGGAGGTTCGTAATCGTAAGGCCCTTCCATCTTCACTCCGGTCGGACCGACCGTTGTCGTATATTTGCCGGCCGAGGCGACCGTGGGGTTCGGCCACTCCGTCTGTTCGATGACCTTGAGATACTCGCGCTCGACTTCCGGCGGCGCGAACTTATCGCTGCCATACCAGAACGTGAGGACGCCTGGATGGTTGCGCAGGAGGAGCAGTTGGTCATGGAGCGAAGCCACGGCGAGGGCTTTTGTCGCGTCATTCCATTGGCTCCACTGCTCCCAATAGTCGCAGCAGCAGAACCCGGGGATGACGAAGACTCCGTTCTCGTCCGCGAGGTCAAGCAGGTGGTCCGAGCCAATCTTGCCCTCGAATCGCACGGCGTTAAGCCCCATGTCGTGGACGAGGCGCATCTCCTGCTCTTCGCGCTTTGGGGTCTCCATGAAAAAGAGGTTGCGCGCCCAACCCGCACCGCGGATGAGGATGGGGTGGTGATTGATGGAGTAGAGGCGGTAGCCGTCCGCCGTGATCTCGGAAGTCACCTCACGCACACCAAAGCGGATGGTGCGCTCGTCGGACACCTTATTGCTCACGGTCACGCCTGCCTGCAGGCTATACATTTCGGGGGAGCCATAACCGACAGGCCACCACAATCGCGGCTTCGTGAGGTGCAGTCCAGGGTGATCAGCGCCGTCGAGACTTACCTTCTGTGTGCCGCCGGCGGGCACGCTCACAGGGATCGTGGTAACGGCTCCATCGAGGGTCACCGCCACGGTGCCGGTCACCGGCTGGTCGCTGGTATTCTCCAAGTCCATCGAGACGATCAAGTCAGCGGAGGCGAGGTTGGTGGCCAGGCGGCTGCGCACGAACGGGTCGCGCATGCGCAGGAGGCCGCTGGCGGTAACGAAGACGTCGCGCCATAGGCCCTGCATTTTGTCGGGCGGCATCGGCGCCCAGTCAACCCAAGTATGGCCCAAATCCCGGGGTCCCTGGCCGTGGATCAGCAACGCGAGCGCGTTTTTCTCGCCGGGCCGTGCGGCCTTGCTGACATCAAAGGCGAAACGGCGCATGGCTCCAGCCACCTGATTGGAGTCGGCGATTCGCTCACCATTGAGCCAGACGTCCGCGCGGTAGTTGATTCCCTCGAAGTGGAGCGTGATCGCCCTACCCGCCATCTCCGCCGGCAGGTCAAACTCGGTCCGAAACCACCAACCGACGGAAAAGGGGTTGCCGGGCGTACCCGACCTGCCACCTCCCCTGCCGCCACGACCGCCCATGCCCGGCCAGACGCGGAAGTTCGTGCTGACGAACGGGTCGGGGTAAACGGCCGCCTGCGCGAGAACGCCGGAGACCGTCGCGGGAACGGTAGTGGGGTACCACCCGTTCGTGGCGAATGCGGCTTTTGAAATGGCTGCACCGTCCGGCTGGCCGCTTGATGTCTGCACCTGCCAGCCGTCCCGGAGCATGAGCCGTGCTCCGGAGGCCGGGCGCTCCGCCGGGCCGCCACTCGTGTTCACCGTCACGCCTCCACTCTGGCCGTGCGCCAAGTCGCTATCAGGCACTGCACAGCGAGAACTGTATGAGGCAAATACGACCAAAGCGGCGCTCGCGACGAGCAACCGAATTCGAGGTCTATCGGTTGGAACTTTCATAGTCGAGGCGCATGGCTCGCGGGCTACTTGACACTCACCGTGACTTCCGCGGTCACAAGACCGTCGGCCTCGGCACGGAGGGTGAGTTTGCCGGTCTTTTCCAGCGGGCGGAGAATTGCCAGGCAGCGTCCGTGGAAGGCGGTGTGCTGGGGCTGGCGGAAACTTTCCATCACGTCCGGGGCGCCGCTGCCGACTGCGGCCAGTTCGCCCGGGCCGCTCAACGTGAAGCGCACCAAGTTCGCGGCGTCGGGCAGGGGATTGCCGGAAGCGTCGGTGATCTCCACTGTCACGTAGGCCAGGTCGCCGCGATCCGCGCGAATTGTGGAGTGGTCAACGGTGAGCCGGAGCTTCTTCGCGGGGCCGACGGTGCGCAAGACATTGGTGGCGACCGTCTTTCCGTCCTTGATGCCGAATGCCTTGAGTTCGCCGGCCGCGTATGGGACGTCGAAGCGCGCGGTCCATCTGGCCGCGTTGACTTGTTTGGTGGAAATTTCCTTGCCGTTCAATTCCAGCCGCACCGAGTCGCACCGCGAATAGACGTTCACCTGCATGGATTTGCCGTCGGAGTCGGGCCAGGTCCAGCTTGCGAGTTCATCGGGCCAACCCCAGCCGGCGACGTTCTCGCGGCCGCCTTCCGGAATCGGGCGATGCACAAGCACCTCCAATGGGCTGAGGCGCCAAACCACGTCGCGGTAGTAGGACGCGGCCTTCTTGAAACCGCAGATGTCCAAGTCGCCGCAATAAGAGTCGAAGTATGTCCCGCGCTCGTTGCCGACGCGCGCGGCGCCGAGGGCGGATTCACCCAGGTAATCCATGGAGGTCCAGACAAAGTCGCCGAGCACCCACGGGTCCTTCTCCACGGCGCGCCAGTTCGCGGCGGTGGCACTGGGATACGACTCGGTGCCGACAATGATGCGCTTGGGGAATGTCTGATGGTCCCTCTCGTATTGCCCGTCCTGGTAGTTATAGCCGCCAACATCGAGGAACGAAAACGCCGTCTCGGTCGCCGACCAGGGCCGGCCATCCCACGGGGCGCAGATCGCCTCGGTGACCGGGCGGGTGGGGTCCAGGCGGCGGACCTCTTCGCTCAATTGTTTGGCGATGACGTAGCCGCTCTCCTTGACCCGCTGGGGGATTTCGTTGCCGATGCTCCACAGAATGACGGACGGATGGTTGCGGTCGCGCAAGATCATCGAATCCAAATCGCGCTGCCACCAGGCATCGAAATACTTGCCGTAGTCGTCGGGGTTCTTGCCCTCTTCCCAGCAGTCGAAGGCTTCGTCCAGAACCAGCACGCCCAGCCGGTCGCAGGCATCCAGAAACGGCGTGGAGGGCGGATTATGGCTGGTGCGGACGGCGTTGTAGCCGCTGGCTTTCATCAGCTCGACGCGGCGTTCTTCGGCGCGATCAAACGCGGCGGAGCCGAGCGGCCCGTTATCGTGATGCATGCAGCCGCCGCGCAGTTTCATCGGCACGCCGTTGAGCGTGAAGCCGTTCTCCACGGAGAATTTGATCTCCCGGAAACCAAAGGTCGTGGCGGTGGCATCCACCACTTTGCCGCCGACCAGAAGTTCGACCTGGGCCTTGCAGAGGACGGGGGTTTCGGTGGACCAGAGCGGGGGCGAAGTGACCTGCAGGGCCAGCGGGACTTCAGCGCGCCCGCCGGCGGAAGGATCGCGCGCGCTCCGGGCTTCCGGGGCAACGAGAGGAACCAGCGGGACGCCGGCTTGGCCGCCAGCGGTCAAATGGACTTTGGTCTCGCCAGTCTGAAAAGTCCGCCCCGTCGGGCCGAGCAGTTTGATACGCAAGAGGATGTCCTTTTCGGCGTTCTGCCCGTTCTCCACGGTCGTCACCACGTTCACGGTCGCGCTCTCCTTCGTTACCTGGGGCGTGGTCACGCTGATTCCCCATTGGCCGACGCGCACAGGGTCGGTCACCCGGAGAACGACGTGCCGGTAGATGCCCGAACCGGAGTACCAGCGGCTGTTCCTGCCGGGATTGCGCACGCGCACGGCGAGGACATTTTCCTTTCCGGGCGGATTTAGGAACTCCGTGAGGTCGTAAGCGAAGGCGGTGTAGCCATATGGATGATTGCCGAGAGCATGGCCGTTGAGCCACACATCGGAATCCATATACACGCCGTCGAACTCGATGGAAACCCGTTTGCCGGAAGTCTGCTTGTCGAGCACGAAGTGTTTGCGGTACCAACCGGTGCCGCCGACCGTGTAACCCGTGGCCCCGCCGCCGGGGCTTGCCGGCGAGAACGGGCCGACCACTGGAAAACTGATATTGCCGCGCCCCCTGCGGCCGCCGCCGGCCGGGGAGGCGTTCGTTGCCGGAAGCGCAGGCGGGGGCTGGTTCGTGGCCGCCGGCTGCAGGTCTTCGATGCTCCAGTCATGCGGCAGGTCGAGGGTTCGCCAGGCGGAGTCGTCGAAAGCGGCGTTTTCCGCGCCGGGCGCGTCAGCTTTCAGGAAGCGCCACGAGAGATCGAAGTTGTTCTCGCGCTTCAGCTCGGCGGAGATGGCGGAAGACGCGGCGAAGGCCTGGACGGCGATCAGGCAGCCGATGGCTGCGGCGCGGAGTCTTGCAGCCAGCGCCTCCTTCAACTTTCCCGGCGCCGTGCGAACATATGTCAAATAAACGAATTCACTCATGCCGGCCTCAATTTGTTTTGGGTTACTCGAACTTCCACCAATCCACGTTCATCAGCGTCTCGCCTTTGCCGAAGAATGTCAGATAGAGATCGTGGACCCCCCTCGCGCCGGTGATTTTGCAGTTCTGCGTTTCCCATTTGTCGAGGCCGCCTGTGGACCTGACTTTTAGCGTGCCGATGGCGGTGCCCACTTCGCTGTCGAGCCGCAACGTGACGGAGGGGCCTGTTTCGCGATTGGACCGCGACGGGGGGATGGAGGCGCCGGCGGTCTCGTTGGCCAGGCTGGCGATGAAGTTGGTCGCTCCCTTGCTGCCGAAATCCACGCCTTTGAGCTTGATGTAAGCGCCGTTCTCAGTCGCGATGACGTACATGCCCTCCTTCTCCCCGCCGCGCGGCTTGGTCCGGATCCCTTTTTCGTAGCAGATGGTGGCCGCGTCAACTTGCGCAAAGGGATTGAACGTGCCGACCTGGGCAACGCCTTCCGCGTTGAACCAGGGCACTTTTTGAATCGTCCCGTCGGCATTGTAAGTCATTTCCGCCACGCAGACCGACCGCCGTTCCCGATGCACGTCCGTCTGTTCCCAATTGAGCGCGTAATTGAAGCCGAAGACGTACGATTTGCCCTTGAAGTCGAGAATGCCCGGATGGTTGCCTGAAGACAAATTGTTGGGATCCATGATCGTTCCCTTGCACTTCCATGGTCCTGTGGGACTGTCGCTCATTCCATATCCGATGCCTTCGGGACAGCAGTGGGACGCCCAGCTCAGGTAATAATGGTCTTTCTCCCTCCATAACCACGGGCCTTCCGTGTAAGACGCCTCGCGTGGTGTTCCCGTGAAGTCAATGGATGCCACATGTCTGTCGCCCGAGACTGAGATCATGTCTTCGTTCAATTTCACGTAATAACAAGGTCCATTCCCTCCCCAATAGAGATAGGCCTGCCCGTCATTGTCTATGAATATCGTCGGGTCGTAGCTGCCCTCGACCAAAGGCTTTTTGATGGGATCCGTGAACGGCCCGAACGGACTGTCCGATACTGCCACACCGATTGCCATGGGGCGGCCGCCACTGCGCCCCACAGGACAATATATATAAAACTTGCCGCCTCGCTCGATGCACTGCGGCGCCCAGGCGTTGTTGTTTGCCCAACTGAATGTCTTTAATGACGCGATGGTCCCATGGTCTGTCCAATTCACCATGTCCTTCGTGGAAAAACACTTCCAGTCAAGCATGTGAAAGCCGGTGGCATCATCTTCGTCATGGCTGGTGTAAAGATAGACCGTGTCCTTATATACCATCGGAGCGGGATCCGCGGTAAAGCACGTTTGCACGACCGGATTCTCCGCATAACATGCCGCCCCAAAAGCCATCGAAACAGCCGCCGCGGCGCCCGCGACGAGTTTCCGCGCTCCATGTCTATACGCTAATTTATTCATGGTTGATTCTTTCATTTGAGTTCTATGGTTGTTGTGGCCGCCGTCAAACCCTCCGACGTCGCCGTCAAGGTGATCACGCCGCCCTGGCCGCGTTTGGCCTTCACGATGGCCAGAGCCATGCCGTTAAACGCCTTGCGGTCTGGATTTTGGAAAATTGAAAGATCCGTGGCGTCGCCATTATCCGTGGCGACAATCTCGCCGGGACCGGTGACGCTGAAGTGGACGAGATTCATGGCGCGCGGGACCGTCAGGCCGGCCTGGTCAACCACGGTTAGCGTGACAAATGAGATGTCGTGACCGTCGCCGGCAATCGTGGAGCGGTCGGGCTTGAGCGCCAGCCGGCTGGCTTCGCCGGTCGTTCGCACCGTGTCAGTCGCCCACTGCTTGCCATCCTTGTAGGCCACAACCTTAAGTTCGCCAGGCTCATACGTCACGTCATCCCAGCGAATCCGATAGGCGGCCTGGCCGTTTAACCGGGGATTGTTGGGAACGTCAAAGATTTTCTTCTTCCTGCCCAGCGACTTGCCATTGAGGAACAGCTCCGCCTCTTCGCCCGAGGTATAGACGTGAACCGGCGTGACCAGGGCGGCCTTGGGCGGATCGGCCTTGGAATCGGCGGCGCGCTCCGGCCAGTTCCAGTGCGGAAGGATGTGCGCCATGGGGAAATCGGGGCGCCAATGGGCCTGGTAAAGGTAGAAGCGATCCTTGGGGAAGCCGGCAAGGTCCACAATGCCGAAGTAGGAGGATCGCGCGGGATCGTTCCCCCCGCCCCAGGGAGTCGGCTCGCCGATATAGTCAAAACCAGTCCACACAAATTCCCCGCCAACGGCCGGACTGTGGTCCTGGCCGTAGAATTCATGTTCGGGCGAAGTGGCCCAGCCCGGATAGTAAAGGTCGTAGGAACTCATCTGGTGGATTGTGTCGTCCTGGCTGCCATTCGGTTGCCCTCTGCGGCCACTGCCATTCACCGTACCGAAGCCGGGTCCAACGACCGGGAAGAAATACTCGCCCCGGGAGGAAATGGTCGAGGAGGTTTCGGTGCTGAAGAAGAACTGGTTGGGAAAACGCTGGTGGAAGCGGATATAATTGTCGGGCTTGTAGTTGAAGCCCATGGCATCCAGAAGAGAGCTGAAGCCGTTGTCCATGGCCTGAGCGTCACTACAGGCGGCAGTGACCGGGCGAGTTAGATCTTCGGAGTGGACGATGGCGGCCAGTTCCTTGGCGATGGGGCTGTTGGAGCCTTGGCTTTGCTCGCCAATTTCATTGCCGATGCTCCAGAGGACCACGCTGGGATGATTGCGGTCGCGCCGAATGAGCGCCCGCAGGTCCTGTTCGTGCCAGACGTTGAAGAGGTTGCCGCCGCCATAATCATTCCCCCGCTTGTTCTGCCCCCACGTATCGAACGCTTCGTCCAGGACCAGAAATCCCATTTGGTCGGCCAGGTCCAGCAGTTCCGGCGCGGGAGGATTATGGCTGGTGCGGATGGCGTTGCAGCCGAACTCGCGCAGAACCTCAAGCTGCCGCTGCAACGCGCGAAAGTTGACCGCCGTCCCCAGCGATCCCATGTCATGGTGATCGCACACCCCGTTGAGCTTGAAGTGCTCGCCGTTCACGAACAGGCCGGCGGCGGGGTCGTATTTAATGGTGCGAATGCCAAAGCGCGTTTCATAACTGTCAACTACTTTTCCGTCCTGGGTGAGAGCGGTCACCGCCGCGTAAAGGGCGGGCGTTTTCGGACTCCACAGTTTCGGACTGGGCACCCGCAAAGTCTGCGAGTTTGTTGCATTCCCGCCGGCTTTGAGGACCACCTGAGCTTCGTCGCTCCCGACCGGTGAAGCGGTTTTGTCAAACTTCCCGGAAGCGTCCAGAGGGTAAATGGCGGTGTTGAGGGTGACGATCGCGTCGGCTTTCGAGTCGTTTTCGCTTTGGACTTGAATGTTGACGGTCGCCGAATCGGCGGAAACCTCGGGCGTGGTGATATATGTGCCCCATTGACCCACGTGGACCGGCGTTGTTGTGGTAAGCCAGACGTTCCGGTAAATGCCTGCGCCGGGATACCATCGCGAGGAATTGGCAGGATTGTCCAGACGAATGGCCAGCACGTTATCCGCGCCCGGCTTGATCACCGGGGTGAGGTCCACCCGCCATGACGAGTAGCCATAAGGCCACCCGCCGACAATTTGCCCATTGCACCAGACCGTCGCATAGGACATCGCCCCATCCATATCCAGGTAGAATTGCTTGCCGGCGTCTGCCGCTGGAATCGAAAGATGCTTCCGATACCAGGCCACTCCGAAGAAGGGCAGACGGCCAGTGGCGCCGTCGGACCCGTTCCGTCCGGGAGGGATGAACGGACCTTCGATGGCGAAATCGTGGGGCAGATCAAGCTGCCTCCAACCGCTGTCATCAAAGGACGGATTGACATAGGTAATGTCGGCGCCGAAGTTGCCGTCAGGTTTAGGATAGCGCTTGGCAGGGTCTGCTATGAAATTGTTGCCCGTTGGCAAAATGTACTGGGCGATGCCCGAAGTGGGCGAGGAAGCGGGGGCGGGGGCGGGGGCGGGAGCGCCGCCCCGGCCACGGCCGCCCCGCGCTGCGCGCGGATAAGCCAGGTTGTCGGTAATGCCGGCCGGATCGTTCTTGGTGAATCGCCAGTCGTCGTTAATCGAAATCCGCCCCAGATCGGCAGCGATAGCAGAACCTGTCTGGAGGAGGGCGATTGCAACGGCGGTCCAGCACCCTGGGGCTGGCAGTGAATTGAATAGTTTGGTGATTTTCATGAATTGAGTGTCAGTTATTAAATTGGCCGACCGGGTTATTGGAACAACTGCGGCGCGAAATCAACCAAGCCACCCCGCCTGTTGATCCAGACGGGGTCCAGTCGCAATATTCCTCACCGCACTTCTTTATCGTTCACCTGTCTCCCCGGGCGGTGATGGTCATGGGTATTGTAAGAAGGATGTCGTCTGAGGCCGCCCCGACGAGGATTTCATAGTCACCCGGCGCAACCACATATTGCTTCTTCCCAGTGTCCCAGTAACGCAGCCGTTGGGTGGGAACCTCGACCGTGACCTCGCTTGATTCGCCGTGTTTCAATGACACCCGGCTGAAACCGCACAGCGCGAGTTTCGGCTGCGGAACAGCGGAGTTGACGTGCCGGTAATAAATCTGCGGTACCGCGTCACCATCCACTTTGCCGGTGTTCTTCACCGTGAACGTCACTTTCGCCGTGCCATCGGCGGGGATTGCTTTCGAGGCAAGCCGGCCGCCATCGAAATCGAACTTCGTGTAACTCAAGCCATAGCCGAACGCGTACAGCGGCTTGCCGCTGAAGTAGCGGTAGGTGCGATTGGTCATCGAGTAATCCGTGAAACTCGGCAAGTCTGTCGTGGCGCTGTAGAATGTCACACAGAGGTGGCCGGACGGGTTCACGTCGCCGAAAAGCACCTGGCCGACGGCGCGGCCGCCTTCCTCACCCGGATACCAAGCCTGCAGGATCGCAGGCAGATTCTCGGCTTCCCACGGCAGGGCAATGGCCGAGCCGCTGCAATCCACCATGATGATCGGCTTTCCATTCGTGGAAAGCGCGTGCAGGAGATCCTCCTGCACCTGCGGCAATTCAATGGTGGTCCGGTCATGCTGCTCGCCTTCCATCGCGGGACTGATCCCGCCGACAAATATGACAACATCCGCGGCGACCGCATTGCTGATGGCTTCGGCCGTCATTTCAGGCAGCGGACGGGTCGGGGCAGGAGCGCCCCGGCCACCGCCACGACGACCGCCGCCGGCCTGCGTGGTGAGGGGACAGCCCTGAGTGTAGGTGACGGTGATGTCCGTACCGGCCAACTGCTTGATGCCATTGAGAATCGTCACCGGATGCGACGCCGAGCCGTTGTAATTGCCCTGCAACACCGCCACCGTATCGGCATTGGGGCCGATCACCGCGATATTCTTAATCTTCGTCCGGTCAAGCGGGAGGATGCCGCTATTCTTGAGCAACACCAGTGATTGCTCTGAGATCTTCAAGGCTAGCGACCGGCTTTCCTGCGTGTCGTTCTGGTTAATAAGGATCTTGGAATACTGGCATTTTTCCGGCGGATCAAACAAACCGAGCCGGAAGCGCGTCCATAGGGTCTGTGTCAACGCCTGGTCAATATCCTTTTCCGTGAGCAGATTCCCTTGAACCGCCCGCACCAGGGAGTCGTATTCGTTGCCGCAAGTCAGGTTGCAGCCCGCTTTCACCGCGTCGGCGGCCGCAATTTCGGTCGAGGCCGCATAATGATGCGAGCTTGAAATGTCGCCAACCGCGCCGCAATCCGACACCACGTACCCGTCAAATCCCCATTGTTTGCGCAACAGGTCGGTCAGCAGAAAATAATTAGCGCAGTCCGGCACCCCGTTCAGCGCGCTGTACGCCCCCATCACTCCTCCAACATGCCCCTCCCTCACCAGCATCTCGAACTGCGGCAGATACGTCTCATACAAATCCCGGTCCGACGGTTGGGCGTTGAAACGATGCCGTTCCGATTCCGGCCCGCTATGCACCGCGTAATGTTTCGCGCATGCCATCGAAAGCATATAGGTGGGGTCGTCCCCCTGAATTCCTTTCACGAACTGCACCCCGATGGTCCCCGTCAGAAACGGGTCTTCCCCGTACGTTTCCTGCCCGCGGCCCCAGCGCGGGTCGCGGAATATGTTCACGTTCGGCGTCCAGAAAGTCAGCCCATGCCACCAGGACGAATTGCCATTATGGCTGTTGGCGTAATCGTTGTACTTTGCCCGCCCTTCAACCCCCACCACGTGTCCCACCTGATGCATCAATTCCGGATTAAAAGCGGACGCCAGCCCGACAGGCTCCGGAAAGACCGTTGCGTTCCCGTTGTTCGCAACGCCATGCAGCGCCTCGTTCCAGTAAACATAGCTCGGAAGGCCAAGCTGCGGAATTGCCGGCGCCCCGCCCTGTCCCCCTCGTAACTGCGCGACCTTTTGCTGCAGCGACATCCGGCTTATCAGGTCCTTCTCCCGCGCCGCCAACGGCTGCGATGGATCCTTCCAGATCGCCGCCCCGGCGACTTCCGGCACCTTCGTCGCGTCTCCTGTAAATGGCGCCGCCAGATCCAACGCGCTGAAAGCAACGACCGTCGTGCCCGTCGCGTCCTTCACCTGGATCGTGTTGAATTTCGCGATGTTTTTGCTCGCGGCGAACGCAACCGTCAGCGGGCCGCGGATCGAATCATCTTCGTGCTCAACCTGGCCGGCGATGGTGCATACCTTCTTGGCGGCGCCGGCGGCGGCCACAATATCGAAGTTCTTGGCCAGCGCGACATCGCCACACGTCACGTCAAACAACCTTTCGCCTGGCGCGCTCAGCAGCGTTTCCGCTTCGCCAATGACAATTGTATACTTGCCCGCGGGCAAGTGCGCGATGGACACCGTGAAATTCGACCCGTTGACTTCCTCGCGATATGCCGCCGCATTGTTGGCCGCCCCTTCGATGGCGACCGACGCGGCGTCCTTGCGGTGCGCAAACTCTCCGTCCACGTTCACCTGCACTTCACAAGGTATGCAGCGTTCCTCGTCCGCGTAAGCAGAGGAAACCGGCAGCCACAAACCTGCCAGCGACAGGGAGACAGCCGCCAATACTGCCGTCAGGCTGGCGGACACTGCCCATCCGGCCCGGGCCGGTCTCCACAACGGGGATCGAGATTTGCGGCAAACTGCGGCAGCCGCGGTTCGGCCAATGGTCACACTTTTGATAGGAGTATTCATTTCTATGCGATGAGGTAGGCGGGCACAATGGCAAGCGCGGCAGTAAAGCGGCTTAATTGCTTCATTTCCGTTTTATGATTCCCCTTTCAGCGCCACAGGCGCCTGGCTTCTCTCCAATGAGTTCGCCGGGGCTGACGCTATGACACGTCCGTCCCAGTGGAATCGAAGTTCTTGCATTTGCCGAGAATAGCGGTTGCAACCGGGACGGCAATATGACATATATCATATCCAATTAGGTATGGATTATTTGGCCCAAAGCGCAAATCCGCCCGCATCACATGACCACAGTTGAAATCATAGAAGATGACTGCGCGGCGCGCAGAATGCTCGTGGAGCTGGTGAACAGCCAGCCGGAATGCCATTGCGTTTGCGAGTGCACGACTTCCAAAGAGGCCCTCAGCCAGTTGCCAAAACTCCAACCCGCTGTTGCCTTGGTGGATATTTGCCTGCCGGACGAGTCCGGCTTGGCTTGCGCCGCGCAATTAACCGAAAAAATGCCCGCGCTTCAGGTCATTATGGTGACCGTTTACAAAGAGGCCGATCCCCTCTTTCAAGCGCTCAAAACCGGCCCCTGCGGGCATATCCTCAATCTTTCACGCCCGCAGGAAATCATCCAAGCCCTCACCCAAGCGCAGCCGGGCGGCCCTGCCATGACGAGCAGGATCGCGCGCATGGCGGTGCGGCCCTTTCGCACGCCTTCGGCTGCGCCCGGCCCAAACGGTTTGACGGCCCGCGAATTGGAAATCCTGATGCTGCTCGCCAAAGGACTCTCGAACAAGGAGATCGCGCACCGGGCGAATATCAGCGCCGGAACCGTCCGCATCCATTTGGGAAACATCTTCAAGAAACTCCGCGTTCGCAGCCGGACCGAGGCCGCCCTCAAATTCATCTCCGAAGCGGACTTGATAGCTTCCGCTGAACAAGCCTTTCTCGCCTACGACAAGGAGGAGCAAGCGGCGGCTCCATTGGCCAATAGGGCTTTAACGTTCAGATTTCCCGGTCATTTTTGAACGGGAGGACGCAGAGGACGCAGAGATGAACTTCTCTGCGACCTCTGCGCTCTCCTGTTCAATTTGCATTGCCTGTCTCGCTACGGGACCCCCTCGTTTAGGGCGTAACAGCCGTAACACCGTAACATTCCCCTCCTAAAATGTCTGTTACGTCTATTCCACTTTGGTGGATTTGCGCGTGTTCGCTTTCACAAGATTCTCCTGGTTTGCATGAATTGCAGGACGCTTTGCCGCGTTACCTGGGCGACATTGCGCGAGCCCGGACCCCCGTCCGCCAAGCCCATCAGTCCGTCCTCAATCAGGTTGTGGACGTGCTCCGGGCTGCAAGCCCACACCCGCGCCAGTTCGGTGCTGACCAGGACTGGCCTGTGATGAGGAAATATCCGGTCGAATTCGTCCTGGAGCGGATGCAGCCGCTGGGCGGCCATTTCGCGGGGTGTGATGGGCCGGTTGCGCTGCTGGAACGCGACCATGGAGCGGGTCAGAATGCGCAAGCAGGAGCGCCGGGCGCCGTCGCGGCGAAAATCGAAGGCCCACTCCAGGTCACCGCTATGAATCCAGGCCATGAGATGTCTTTCGCCGCAGCGGAGGGCCAGGCGGGCGGCTTCGACGCCCACCAGGGGCGCCTGGAGGGTGATGGCGGAAGCCTGGGCCGGTTCCGCGGCGGGCTGAGGCGCGGCGGCGGGAGCGTGGGCGGACGGACAGGGAATAAGGATTGTATTCATGGGGAGCAGGGGAGTTTTAGCATTTGGAATTTAGCATTTGGAATTTTAAATTCGCTGGACAAGCTTCCGGGTGTAGTGTAGAAATTTCTTGCAAAAGGGCCGCTGTTGGCTTTTATTTGATTGTGCTATGTCATGTTGTTAGGCAATAAGCTAACATAGTGGCGGCTTTAGTCAACCTAAACTTAGTAAAAAGTGAGAAAATTGATATGGAATTAGACCCACTAAAACAAGAGTTCATTGACCTAATGAAGGTGATCGGCTGGACGCAGGCGGAAGCGGCGAGGCAGCTCGCCATGACCTCCGGCGCCGTCAATCAGCTTGTCAACCCCAATTCGCCGGTCCGTCCCAGTCAGACGACCCTCCGGCTCTTCAAGCTGATCGTGGCCGCGCAGCGCCCGGAGGCGATCAACAGCAAGACGCTGGAATTAAAGGCCGACCCCGGTTCGGCGCTCTCACTGCCGGAACGCAAGCTCATTGACGCCATCCGCAGGATTCCGTCGTCCGAGCTGCCGCGGGCCTACGCGGTCGTCCACGGCGTCGTGTCGGGCTTTGGAGCGCCACTGAGCCTGCGCCGTACGCGCCAGCTTCGCCAGGGCCGTTAATTGCCAACGTTATGACAAAGACTAAGAGCAAAGCGCCCACCTATACGCGCAAGAAGATCATTGATGAGTTCACCGACCGGCCGATTTCACGCCAGCAGAAATGGCAGTTGCGCCGGGCCAAGGAAGGCCGGTGTGTGATCTGCGGCGACAAGAAGGTCACGGCTTGGCACTGTCTCAAGCACGCCATCGCCAACCGCGAATGGGCGCGCAAGTATTCCGGCTCCAAGCGGCGCAACAAGACCCTCACTTACGAACTGGCTTCCAAGGCCAAGGATAAGAAGGCGGCCAAATAGGGCCGGGTGGCCGCAGGAGCGCCAGACGGGGGCTGACCTGTCGCGGAACACGGTTCCGCGACAGTTCTTGGTGGACTGGCGCGCGGGCTTTTGCCCGGGATGCGCGGTGGGGGATGGCGAAGCGCGTGGCACCCGGCCGGGGTGCATTGCGCTTGCGCGGTTGAGCCTGTTGGAACACAGTGTTTCAACTTATGAAGAGACTATGGCCTGTCATTTTGGCTGTGCTGTTCCTGGCGGCGCCGGCAGCGGTTCAAGGGCAATTCACTTACACAACCAACAACGGGACAGTCATCCTCACGGCATATCATGGCACCTCGGGAACGGTGGTCATTTCCAACTTCGTGAACGTGATCACCAACTACGTGTTCTATAACTGCTCCACTCTTGACAACCTCACAATTCCCGCCAGCGTCACGAGCATCGGCGATCTGGAGTTCTATGACTGCCAGAACTTGTCCAGCGTCACACTTGGCGGCGGCGTCACCAACATGGGCGGATATGCGTTTGGCAACTGCTCCAGCCTGACCAACGCCTCAATCTCAAACGGGGTGACCAGCCTGGGCGATTACGCATTCTATGACTGCACCAATCTGCCGGGGGTCACGATTCCCGCCAGCGTGGCCAGCATCGGTGCGTATGCCTTTGAGTACTGCTCCAACCTGGCCTTCGTGACCCTGGCCGGCGGCGTCACCAACATGGGGCAATATGCGTTTGGCAATTGCACGAGCTTGACAAACGCCACCCTCTCCAACGGGGTGGCCTGCCTTGGCGATCACGCCTTCTACGACTGCTCCAGCCTGCGCGGCATTGCGATCCCCGCCAGCGTCACCAACATCGGGCAGTTTGCGTTCAGCGCCTGCGCCAGCCTGGCCAGCGCGGTCTTCGCCGCCGGGGTTAACGGCATTGGAGCTTACGCTTTCTATGAGTGCCCCGGACTGGCAGGCGTGACGATTTCCGCCAGCGTTGGCAGCATCGGGACTTACGCGTTCTATGACTGCCCCAGCCTGAGCAATCTTACGATTCCCGCCGGTGTCACCAACATTGGGGCATATGCGTTTTCCGACTGCGCCAGCCTGCAGGGTGTCTATTTCACCGGGAACGCTCCGGTCATTGGCACGAATGTGTTCTTCGGCGAGTCCGCTTCGGTCTATTATTTGCCGAACACATCGGGCTGGAGTGGAGGCATTACCGGCTTGTCCCCCATCCTGTGGAATCCGGGGATCCAAACCGGCGCCGGCAACTTTGGAGTGCAGAGCAGTCAGTTTGGATTCAACATTACCAACACAGCCAATCTGACGGTCGTGGTGGAAGTCTGCACCAATCTGGCCAGCAAGGTTTGGGTTCCCCTCGCCACTAACACGCTCGTCAACGGGTTGTTCTATTTCAGCGAACCTGTGCAGACCAGCTTCGCCGGACGTTTCTATGGTCTCGGCGTGCCCTGACGGGAGAGTGCCGTTCAATAGCCAAAATACCAGCCGCGACGATAGGAATTTGTCTTCACATTGATAGTCACCGGCGCGGAGGTGACTTGTGTGCCGTTGTTGTCAGTCGCCAGCGCGGTGACGGAATTGCTGCCCACGGGGGCATTGGTCCAAAGGAAGATGAAAGGCTGCCACCGGATGTTCGTGCCTGTAGTCCGATACATCGGGGCAGGTTGCAGCAAGGCCGGACTGGCCGGCACGGTGCCCAGGCTCGCGCCATTGGCCAAAAACTCCACGCTGGCTATTCCGTCCCCCTGCTCGCCGGCGGCGGCAACCAGGGTGATGGGAGAGTTGGACGGGAAAGTCGAGCCGTTCGAGGGGGCCGCGATTCGCACTTCGGGCACCGGCAGGTTCGTCGTGACCGTGATGTTCACCGGGGCGGAAGTGGTTTGCAGACCGGTATTGTCGGTGGCGACCGCCGTCAGCAGGTATGCGCCGGGCGGCACATTGGTCCAAACCGTCGTGAATGGACTGTTCTGCGGCGCCGACAAGATGGGCGGCAATCCGGTCTGGCCCCTTCGGGGCGGCGGAGTGAACGGACCGAAACCGAACGGCTGATTGCTCACCGCCCCAAGGCTGGTTGCGCCGGAGAAGAATTCCACCGATCTCACCCAGCCGTTGGTGTCGCCTGCCTTGGCCGAAAGGACGATGTTCGGCCTGGAAGGAAAGGCGGCCTCGTTGGTCGGGCACACAATGGAGACTGTGGGAGCGACATTGGTGTAATTATAGGCAATATACACAACCGCCGTGTTAAAGCCGCCCCATGACCAGTAAGAGGATCTGCCGCCTTCGGCGACCGACAACTCCACCGTTTTGTACCCTGTCGCCGCCGGCTCCGCCACCGGGGTGATGGTTATGTTGGACTCGCTTTGTCCGGCTGCGAACGTGACCGACGTTGGCACGGTTGCGTAATCCACGCCATTGGTCGCGGTGCCCGAAAACGCGCAGGTGAGGGTGAGCGCGGAATTAGTATTGTCACCGCGGCTGAGGGTGAAGACGCCCGCATGGTTGCCCGGTTCATAAGCAAGCGGCTGCGAAGCCCAGACCATGACTCCCGGTGAAAAAGCGAAACCGCCGCCCATCGAAAAGTTAATTCCGGGCATTGGGACTTGGGCCAGCGCGGGCCGGCTTGCGAGAATTCCCGGCAACATTGCCGCAAGGGTTGAGATGGCAATCCGGTAGCGTCGAGTCTTCATAAGACGGTCTTTGCAAATTGTGATTTAGAGATTTCCAGCGGGTGTTACTGCGTCCCGCAAGTTTCCAAAAAAATAGCCGAAAAACCCCGTCATGTCAAGGAAAAAGTAAAATCGAGAAAGTAAAATCGTTCTCCCATTGCAGGTTTGATTTTCATGCGGAATACTGTTCGTATTATGGGCGGTATCTTTCTATGCAAATGAATTACGCGGTTTCATCGCTCTGGCAGCGGGAATTCGACGACGCCGGAATGCGCGATTGGGCCACCGAGCTGCGCCAGCAGCTGCTCGCCCCAAAAGTCTCCCTCGCCGTGGTGTTCATGACCCCGCAATACTTCCCGGTGGCGGCGCAAATCCTCGAGTTGATCCGCGTTCATGGCCAGGCCCCGCTGCTCGCCGGCTGTTCCAGCACCGGCCTCATTGTCGGCGGACGCGAATGGGAGGAGAAACCCGGCGTGGCGCTGTCGCTCTTCTCGCTGCCGGGAGCGGATTTGCGCGCCTGCCGCTTTAATCAGAAACAGGTGGACGAGGCCGGCGGTCCCGCTTATTGGCGCACGAAAACGGGTGTCGCGCCCGGCCAGGCCAATGGATGGTTGGTTTTCGCCGACCCCTTTCACCTCGATGCCGAGGCCTTTTTGCGCGAGTGGAATGGCGCGTACCCCGGCCTGCCGGTTGTCGGGGGCCTGGCGTGCGGCGAGTTCTCCGAGACCACAACGCAAGTTTACCTCAATGGCGAAGTCTTGCAGGAAGGCGGCGTGGCGATCGCCATCGGCGGAGACGTCGAATTGATGAGCATGGTTTCGCAAGGTTGCACTCCGATTGGCGAAACCTGGATCATCACCAAGGCCGAGGGGAACTTCATTCACGAAATCGCCAACCGTCCCGCCTACGAAGTCCTGGCCGAGACCTTCGGCAGTCTCTCCAGTCGCGAACAATTGCAGGCGCGCGGCAATTTGTTCATCGGCCTGGTCGTCAACGAGTACCTGGAGGATTTCCACCGCGGCGATTTCCTCGTACGCAACATCCTGGGCGCCGACCCCAACTCCGGCAGCATCGCCGTCGGCGCCTGGCCACGCCAGGGCCAGACCCTCCAATTCCAGCGCCGCGACGCCGCGGCGGCCGACGAGGACATGAAGTCCATGTTGGACCGCGTTGCCGGGCGCCTGGCCGGCCGCCGCATTTATGGCGGTTGCCTCTTCAGTTGCAACGGCCGGGGCCACCGCCTCTTCGGCCAGATGGACCACGACGCCGGCCTCGTCCGCCAAAAACTCGGCCCGGTCGAATTGACTGGCTTCTTCTGCAACGGCGAACTGGGGCCGGTTGGCGACAAGACCTTCCTCCATAGCTACACCGCCGCCCTGGCCCTCTTCGTGGAAAAAATCAAGGGGTAGGGGGTCATTCAATTCTTAATCTTAATCTCCATCCGCGTCACCATCGTGAAGTGATGAAGAGATTAAGATTACGATTAGGATTAAGAGAGGAACCCCACTCAGGCTGCCACCCGGAATCAGCCCGGCACATCCTCATCCGCCAGCTTGCGGTACAAAGTGGCCACACTGACGTTCAGAAGCTGCGCCGCCTTTTCCTTGTCGCCTCCCGCCACCGCCAGCGCACGGTTCACATAGCCCAGTTCCTGCTCCCGCAGATAATCCTTCAGCGGACCCAGCGGCTGCGACATCGGATGGCCCGGCGTTTCCGCCGGATTGACAGGCCGAGTCGCCGGCCCGGACTCCGCCTCCGGCGCCGCTTCGGGTATTTCAACCACCTCCTCGCTGTCGCCCCCCGGGGCCTGACGCCGCACAATCGGCGGCAGATCGCTCACCTTGATCGTCCCCGCTTCGCACAACGCGCACGCCCGTTCAATCGCGTTTTCCAACTCCCGCACATTCCCCGGCCAATCATACGATGACAGCACATCCAGCGCCTTGCGCGTAATTTGAAACAGCTTGCCCGTGCGCGGGTTCACCTTGTTCCGCAGAAAATGGACGGTCAACACCGGAACGTCTTCCCGTCGCTCCCGCAAACTGGGCAGATTGATCGGAATCACATTCAGCCGGTAATACAAGTCCTCTCGAAACGTCCCGGCCTTGACTCTCTCCTCCAACGGCTCGTGCGTCGCCGAAAGCACCCGCACGTTCACGCTCACCGCGATATTGTCCCCGACCCGCCGCACCTCCCGTTCCTGCAATACCCGCAGCAGCCGGCTTTGCAACACGGGTGGCATCGAGCCGATTTCGTCCAGGAAAATCGTCCCCCCGTCCGCCTCCTGAAACAGCCCCTTCTTGTCATTGATCGCCCCCGTGAACGCCCCCTTGCAATGCCCGAACAGTTCCGATTCCAGCAGGTTCTCCGGCAGCGCCGAGCAATTGATCGGAATGAACGGCGCGAATTGCCGCCGGCTGTTGAAATGCAGCGCCCGCGCCACCAGTTCCTTGCCCGTCCCGCTCTCCCCCAAAATCAATATCGTGCTGTCCGTATCCGCCACCCGCTCGATCATCTTGAACACCTCCTGCATCTGTGGGGAATTACCGATGAGCTGGTTGAACTGGTACTTCTTCTTGAGCTGCTTCTTGAGGTATATGTTCTCCGATACCGCCGCATTGTAGGTCAGCGCCCGCCGCACGCACTGGACGAAATCATCCACCTTGAACGGCTTCTCCAGGTAGTCGAACGCCCCTTTCTTCATCGCATCCACCGCCGTACCGATGGTCGCGTACGCCGTAATCAGGATCGCCGTCGCCGGCGGATTCAGCGCCCGCGCCTTTTGCAAAATATCCATCCCGTGCGTCCGCGTCTTGTCCAAATACAGGTCAGTGATCACCAATTCGGGACACTGGGATTCCAGGCATTCCACCGCCGCGTTGTAACTGCTGAACGGAAAAACCTCATGCCCTTCCTTTCGCAGGATTTCCGCCAGCGACTGCACCATCGTCACTTCATCGTCAAGCAGAAGCACTTTTGCCATATCCCGGACTCTACCCAAAACCCGCCCGCGCCGCAAGCCACTTTCGTAATCCTCAATGGTGGTTTCCCGAAACCAGGTCGCTGAGCTTGAATATCGGCAAAAACATGCAGATCACTATCCCTCCCACCACCACCCCCAGAAACACGATCAGCAACGGCTCGATCAGCGATGTCAGCCCGTCCAGCGTCGTCTTTATTTCCTCATCCAGAAAATCCGCCACCCGCTCCAGCATGTTGTCTATTTTCCCCGTCTGCTCCCCGGCCGTCAGCATGCGGATGATCATGATCGGAAATACCGGATGCTTTGACAGCGCCGTGCTTATCCCCTCCCCCCGTTCGATGTCCACCGACGCCGTCTTCAGCGCGTTTTCCATCACGATGTTGCCCACCGTGTTCTGCACGATGTTCAGCACCTCCAGTATCGGCACACCGCTCCTCACCAGCGACGACATTGTCCGCGCGAACCGCGCCAGGCAGATCTTATGCGCGATGATCCCGAAAATGGGCAGCTTGATCCGTCTCGCGTCCCAAAAAGCGCGCCCCAGCGGCGTGCTGATATAATACATCCACCCCCCAATGATCCCTCCAATCCCCAGCAGAATCAAAATGATGTGGTTCTTCATGAAAAAACTCACATTGATGAGATACTGCGTCGGCGTCGGCAGCTTCCCGCCCAGACCCGAAAACACATCGCTGAACACCGGCACCACCACCACCATCAGGAAGATCGTGATCCCAATCGCCACGATCGTCACCGCTATCGGATACATCAGCGATGATTTCACCTTCTTGCGCAACCGCGCCGTGTTCTCCAGGTAAGTTGCCAGACGGGAGAGAATCTCCGCCAGCAATCCCCCTTGTTCCCCAGCCCCCACCATCGAGCAATAAAGCCGGTTAAACACCTTCGGATGCCTCTTCAACGCCTCCGAAAAACTGTCCCCCCCCTCTACCCGCGTCGTGATGTCCTTGATCACATCCCGCATCACCTTGTTATCCGTCTGCTCCGCCAGCGCCTGCAGCGACTGCACCATCGCCAGTCCGGCGTCCACCATCGTCGCCAATTGCCGGGTAAAAATGACCAAATCCGCCAATGCCACTTTGCCGCCGGCCGTGCGGCCCTTTTTCGCGAGCTTTTCGCTGATGGACACCACCAGCATGTTGCGGTTTAACAGCGACGCGACCGCGCCCGCCTCGCTCGACGCGTCAATGGCGCTCCGGATTTCACGTCCGGTCACCGAATCGCGTGCCACATAACTGAATGAAGCCATAGTCCTTCCTTGAATAGCAACTTCCGCGCCAATCGCATCCGCGACACGCCCCTGATTTTGTCAAAACCCGCCCCGGGGCAAATCGGTCGCGGGACAAAATTCTTCGTGGCAGGGCAGCTCCCGATTCGGAATCGGGGCGCCCAGGGATACCTGCCTCCCCGGTGGAGATTTTTGTGCTGCCCCCTTCTTAAATGCCCATTGACACTTTATGAACAAAGTATATACTTCCACAGAATGGCAAGGTACGGATGGTGCAATGGCGGCGGCCGCAACGGGGTCCGGGAGCTTTCCCGGCGTCTCTTTGGCGTGGCGCAGACTTCCAAGTCTGCCGTGTCGTGGGTTTCCAAACCCGCTTGTGGCAATGCGGTGAAGCTGTTTTGCAAACCTGCCCCAGTCAGCCCCGCCGAGTTCGCCCAAAAAACATGCGTCCCATCCGTCCTATATGTCCAATCGGACCCATCTGCGGGACCCGTCTTCAAGAGCGTAAAAAAGGTCAATAAAGGTGGATAAAGCCAAATAAAGGTCAAAAAGGATTTGTTTATGAGTCGAAATGGCATTCCCGGCAATGGCCCACTGGAGCTTGGGTTCATGGGCGGATGGTCAAATTTAGCCACTTATCAACCGGTCCGACGACCTGTCTGCCAAAGCCAGGGCGAAGGCCGATCCATCCTCCCATGACCCCAGCAAATCAAGCCTAATCGTGCCTGATCAAAGCTAAATCAACTTACGAAGAACCAAACCCTCCAATCGCGAAAAACGTGCATGGCATATTCCTTCGCGCTCCAGGCGCGAAGAGTTTTGGCCTGCGCCGTTGCCGTCGAAAGAGTCAAGATTTTGCTTCCCAGCCAACGGGATGGCGGGTTATACATCTGGTTGGCGGTCCGTGGCGGTCACGGGCAGAAAGCCAAATGAGAAATCTCGGTTTAAAGAACCAAAATGAAAACGAAAATCAGTCTTGTGATAATGCTCGCACTGGCGCTGGCGCTGCCGGTGGCCATGTTGTTGATTGCCAAAGCAGCCGGGGCGGGAGGCAATGCCGCGCCGCGACGGCCCGAAGGCCCCTGTGACGTCTATGCCGAGGCCAAGACGCCTTGCGCAGCCGCCCACAGCACTACGCGCGCGATGTACGCCGCCTACAACGGCCCGCTCTACCAGGTCTTGCGGCAGTCGGACGGAAAGACCCTGGACATCGGCGTCGTCCAGCCCTCAGCAACGGATGACGGCGGGTACGCCGACGCGGCGGCGCAGGACGCCTTCTGCGCCAACACGTATTGTTGGATCACCACCATTTACGACCAGTCCGGCCACAGCAACAATCTGACCCAGGCGCCGCGCGGCGGCACCGGCAGCCAGTTGGCCCTGGGCGGGTTTGACAACGTCCCGGTGGCCGACTGGGCGCCGATTACGATCATGGGCCACAAGGTCTATGGCGTCTTCATCGCCCCGGGCATGGGCCTGCGTTGCGACGACGCGCACAGCACGGCGGTGGACGACCAGCCGGAGGGGGAATACTGGGTCGTGAACGGCCATCATTACAACGGCGGCTGCTGCTACGACTACGGCAATGCCGAAATTGACAGCCGCGACGACGACGCCGGCACGATGGAAACCACCTACTTCGGCAATGCCAATGTCTGGTATCATGGCCCGCCTCCCGGCCCGTGGATCATGACCGACCAGGAAAACAACCTGGTGGGTTGTGTCACCACCAATGGAACCAAGAACTGCGACCTGCCGATCATCCCCTGGCGATTTGTGACGGCGTTTGCCAAGGGCGAGCCGCAC
>Ga0302320_10007049_pt1 | contig 24816 bp, 16 predicted proteins | sample Bog_T0_3_FD_202130 | JGI IMG/M metagenome (GOLD analysis project Ga0302320, IMG submission 202130) | Peat permafrost microbial communities from Stordalen Mire near Abisko, Sweden - Bog_T0_3 | ecosystem: Environmental > Terrestrial > Soil > Wetlands > Peat | place: Sweden: Abisko, Stordalen Mire...
TGTAGGAGTGCACGGTGGTCATGAGCCCCTCCTCGATGCCGAAACCCTCGGTCAACAGCACGTGGACCAGCGGCGCCAGGCAGTTGGTTGTGCACGATGCATTGGAAATGATATGGTGCTTGGCCGGGTCGTACTTCCCGTCGTTCACGCCCATCACCAGGGTGATGTCCTCGCCCTTGGCCGGCGCCGAGATGATGACCTTCTTCGCACCGGCCGCGAGGTGGCCCTTGGCCTTGTCGGCGTCGGTGAAGAGCCCGGTCGACTCGATCACCACCTGCACCCCGAGCGCGGCCCACGGCAGCTCGGCCGGGGTCTTGGCGCTGACCACCTTGATGTCGTGGCCATTGACGATGATCACGTCGTCCTCCGCCTTGTCGGGCGACGACTTCTTCGAGCCCACCGTGCCTTGGAAGCGGCCCTGCGTGGAATCGTATTTCAGCAGGTAGGCCAGGTTGTCGGCCGGGACGATGTCGCCGACAGCGACCACGTCGAGCGCGGAGCCCAGGAGGCCCTGTTCGACGAGGGCGCGGAATACGAGGCGGCCGATGCGGCCGAATCCATTGATGGCGACTTTGGTTGGCATAATAAGCAGCCAAGGAAGAGGCGCATTTTCTCGTTGGCAACTAGTTTCAGGGCTTCACCCGAAAAATTAGCCCGGCGAGAAGGACACCCACAACCCGCAGGACAACCCGGGCAGGAGGAGCTCCGGCTCCACCGGCACCCGTCCCAGGGAACCCGGGCGGCTGTCGTAAAAGCGGTCGTGGTCGGCGAACTGCAGCCACGGACCCGACCCGGCCACCCCCTCCCCGAGCGGGATGGTCACATCCTCCGGCGTGGGATTGACGGCAAACAGCAGCCGGACCGCGCCGCAGGAGTGGTCGGCGTTGTACAGCGCGGCCAGTGGCTCGGCCTTGGCCGAGCGGAAGAACTGGAAGAAGCCCTCGCCCGGGCGGGAATAATGCCGGAGCAGCCGTCCGTGCTCGCCCTGGCGGAACGCGATCCAGTCCGCAAAATAAACATGGGTGCCCAGGTAGCGGTGGAGGCGCCGGTAATCGAGCGCATTCAGGTCGCCGCGCAGGTAGGTATTGTTCACCCCGTGCTTCGAACGCAGGAAGTCCTGGCCCTCGGCGAGCATCGGCACCCCGAACGACATGAAGAGTATCGCCGCCATCAGGTGGGTCCGCCGCCGGTCGTTGGCGGTCGGCGCAAAGCCCTCGTAGCCGGGATTTTCCGTAATGACGTCCAACCACGTCCGGTCGTCGTGTGACTCGGTGTAGTTCACCGTCTGGGCCGGCCACTTCGCGAAATACCACGGCGAGCCGCGCAGGCAGTACTCGAGACGGTCGGCTGCGCCGCCGCCGCGGACATAGTCGCGGAGGAAATCGCGATAGCCGTCGTTCCACGACGCCCAGCCGGTGTCCCGCAGGGCGCCCGCGATATGGCCGCGAAAGCTCCAGGGCTCGGCGATCAGGATGACGTCACGCTTCGCCGGCTTCAGGGCGGCCTCGATTTCCCGCAGGACCTCCACCCCGAGCAGCTCCGCCAGGTCGAACCGGAACCCGTCCACGCCATAGGCCTCGATCAGGTGGCGGCAGCTGTCGATGATCAGGCGGGTCGCCATGGCGGCCGAGGCGCGCAGGTCGTTGCCGCACCCGCTCCAGTTGGAGAGCTGGCCGGCGGCGTCCCGTTCGAAATAGTAAAGCCCGTCGACGAAGAGGAGATGGGCCGGGACGCCGACGTGGTTGTAGACCACGTCGAGCACGACGGCGATCCCGCGCCGGTGGAATGCCGCCACCAGCGCCTGGAACTCCTTGACCCCGGAGGCGTCCGCCGGGTTCGTGGCGTAGGCGCTGGCCGGCGCGAAGAAGTTATTGGTCATGTAGCCCCAGTGGTAATCCTCGGGGCGGGGGCAGTCGAATTCCTGCACCGGCTGCAGCTCCACGCAGTTGACGCCCAGCTGGTGAAGATAGAACTCGGGGCTCTCGACCCACTGGCACAGCCCGGTGAAGCCGCGCCGCTCCAGCGGGTCCGCCGCCACCGGGGCGTTGGCCGCCAGGTCCCGGACGTGCGTCTCCACAATGACGAGATCGTGCCAGTCCGGAGTCTTGAACGCGCGGTCGCCGCGCCCGACCCAGGCGCGATCGAGCACGATACCCGGGCCGGCGCGGCTCACCGCCGCCAGGGCGTAGGGGTCGAGCACCCGGGCCGTGGGATCGAACGGGGCGGGGCCGTCGCGCACGCCGTCGATCGTGTACCAGTAGAACCAGCCATGGAGGCGACGGTCGAGGACGACTTCCCAGACGCCCGCCACGCCATCCGCGTCGCCCCGCCGGGCGAGCGGCACCGCCTGGGCGCGGTCCTGCCCGGCCAGCTCCTCGCAGATGAAGAGGGTGACCCGCCGGGCCCGCGGGGCGAAGAGCCGGAACGTCGTCGTCTTCCGCTCCACCAGCGCGCCGAGCGGCAGCGCGGTCTTCAGCTCGTGGAAAAACTGCCCGGGCACCAGCGGCACGCGCGGGGCGCCGGCGGCCCGGTCCACCGCCGCCGACCACGGTTCCGCCAGGTCGATCGCCGCCCCGAGTTCGAAGCGCCAGAGGTGCCGGCCGGTGCGGGCCGGGTCGAGCAGGCGGTTCCGGTTGCCGCCGTCGGCCACGACATTGGGCGCGTTGTCCGGCAGGCCGAGCCAGAGGTGCTCGCCCGTGACGAACTTGAATTGCTGTGGCTTCGGCCAGTTAACCCTGGCCGCCGGCCCGGCCCACATCAGCACATGCTCCCCGTCCAGCTCGGCGGGAGTCAGCAGCCACTCCGTCTGCCCCACGGCTTCCGGCCAGCCGTTGAATTCCCCGGCCACGTAGACCAGGTCATGCGCCGGATCGATTTCACAGCCGTGCTGCAGCGGGAAGACAAACGCCATCTGGCCGGGGGCCGGCGCAAAGTACCCGAAGGAACGGCCCGCCGCCAACTCCGGGGCCGGCGCGATCGCGGTCACGGACGGGGCCCCGGCGTTGAGCGCCAGCGCCGGCGGGGCGGCGGCCTCCCAGTTCCGGTCGAATTCGATGATGCCCGAGGAGAGCGAGTCGAGCCAGGCGCGGAGCAGGCGGGGGGGAGAGTCGGGCATGGCGTAAAGGTTGGGGTTGCGGCGCCTGGGACAATGAGAAAAGTCAGCCCTGATGCCCGCCCGCGAAAAGATCCTCGTCGCCCTGTCGGGCGGAGTGGACAGCTCCGTCGCCGCCCTGCTGCTGCAGCGGGAGGGTCACGACGTGACCGCGGCCTACATGAAGAACTGGATCAACGAGGAGAACGTGATCGGCCGCTGCCCCTGGGAGGAGGATATCGCCGACGCCCGCCGCGTCTGCGACCAGCTCGGCATCGGCTTCCACGTCGTCAACCTGATGCGCGACTACCGCGAACGGGTGGTCCACTACCTGCTCGACGGCTACGCCCGGGGCCTGACCCCCAATCCCGACGTTATGTGCAATCGGGAGATCAAGTTCGGGGTGTTGCTCGCCTGGGCCCGGGACCACGGCTTCGACGCAGTGGCAACGGGCCACTACGCGCGGCGGATTGAACGTGGCATGGGCTTCCAGCCCATGTTCTCCCCTGAACATGGGCTGGAAGCCCATGCCACGAATTTTCTCCTGGAGGGCGTCGACAAGAACAAGGACCAGTCCTACTTCCTCGCCCTGTTGGATCAGGGACAGATCGCGCGCGCGCGTTTTCCCATCGGCCATCTCACCAAGCCCGAGGTGCGCGAGCACGCGCGGGCCGCCGGCCTCGCCACCGCCGGGAAAAAGGACAGCCAGGGCATCTGCTTCATCGGCCAGGTCAAGATCGCCGATTTCCTCCGCGCCTACGTGCCGGAGCGCCCGGGCGTCATCGTCCGCGCGGGGGATGGAAGGGAGCTGGGACATCACCGGGGCCTTCACTATTACACACTTGGACAGCGCAAGGGCATCCGGGTGCCCTCCAATACCGACGGCGAGCGCTACGTGGTCGTGGGCAAGCGCGCGGCCGACAACGCCCTGCTGGTCGCCTTCGACCATCCCGATGCGCCCGGCCTCTTCCAGCGCGAGGCCAGGATCCACGCGCTGAGCTGGACCGGCGAACCGGTGGCGGCGGCGCGCCCGCTCGAGGGCCGCGTGCGCTACCGCGACCCGCGGGTGGCGCTTGAGTTTGTCCCGGAGGCTCCCGGCTGCGCCCTCGTCCGTTTCCGCCATCCCCAGCGCGCCCTCGCCAGCGGCCAGGTCCTCGCCCTCTACGACGGCGAGACCCTGCTCGGTGGCGGGATCTACGTTTGAGACCAAGCCCGAATACACGACCCCGCGCTCGTTCGCCCGGAAAAGTAGCGCGGCCGCCGGGCCGTTCTCCCGGGCGCGGGCGATGATCTGGTCGGGGGACTGGACGTAGGGGCCCGCCCAGAGCGCGTCGGAGCTCGCCTCCTCGAGGCGGGCGGTGTCGTCCGGGGTCGTTTCCAGGTGGAACTGGAGCCCGAGCACCCGCGAGCCGACGGCGAAGGCCTGGTGCGCGCAGCCGTCGCTGGCCGCAAGCCACTGGCTCCCGGGCGGCAGGGAAAAGGTGTCGCCGTGCCAGTGAAACACCGCAGTCTCCGGCGGAAAGGCAAAGGGCGAACTCGCCCCCTCCGGAACGGCGCGCACGGGAAGCCAACCGATCTCGCGCTCGGCGTTCTGCCAGACCTTTCCCCCCAACACATCGGCGATCAGCTGGGCGCCCAGGCAGATTCCGAGCACGCGCTTGCCCGCCGCCAGGGTTTCGCGGATCAGCCGCTTCTCCGCCCCAAGCCACGGATGGTCGCGATACTGGTAGACATTCATCCCCCCGCCCATGATGACGAGCCAGTCGAAGCCGTCCGGGTTCGGCGGCGGCGCCTCGCCTGCGAAGAGCCGCGTGCCCGCCAGGGTATGGCCGCGCCCCCGCAGCCAGGGCTCGATCGCCCCGAGTCCCTCGAGGGGCTCGTGTTGCAGCCAGTGGATCTTCATGGGTGGATCTGAACAGCGATTCCAATAGGCGAGAAAGTCAAAACTAACGTGGGCGTCGCGCCCTAAACGTGGCAGGGGCTTCTCGCCCATGTTATCAACGAACACGGGCGGGACGCCCGTGCCACGTCAAAGCATCTCCGCTGCGTCGTTTCTGGGATTGATGCGCCTGCCGTCGCTGCGAAGCTGCTTCAGCCATGACACTGCGGCACAAACTCCGGGGCCTGATCGAGCGGGAGTCACACCGGCCCGACCACGGGCGCGCCTGGCGGTGCACCATCGCCTTCATGGCGCCGCTGCTGCTCGCCCTGGCCGGCCGGCTGCCGGTCGAGATCACCTTTTCCGCGATCGCCGCCCAGAGCATCGCCCTGGTGGACGTGCGCGGCGCCTACGCCCTGCGCCTCTCCCTCCTGCTCGCCATGACCGCGATCCTCGCGGGCGCCGCGGGATTCGGCGCGCTGATGGCCCATCCCCTCGCCGCCGCGCTGCTGGCCACGGCGGTCATCGCCGCCTGCACGGGATTGTGGCGGCATCTCAGCAGCGACTACGGCGCCTCGATCGCGGTGTCCTCGTCGCTTCTTTTCTTCATCGCGCTCACCGTGCACGGGGGCTCGGCGGCCGCCGGGCACCACATGCTCGCCGCGCTGATCGGCGGGCTGTGGGGCGTGGCGCTCCAAGTCGCGCTCTGGCCGATCAGCGCCCAGCACCCGCTCCGGCGCGCGGTCGCGGATGCCTGGCTCGCGGCCGGCGAGCTGTTTTCCGCCATGGTGCCCGCCGACCCCGCCGCCCCGGCGGCCCGCCAACCGCCGATCGCCGAGGGTGAAAATGCCCTGCGGATGGCGCTGGACAAGACCTACGCCGTCCTCGCCGCAACCTCGCCGCCCAGCCCGTTCGTGGCGCGGCTCGAGCAGCTCAATCTGGCCGGAGCCCGGCTGGCCATGCGGGTCACGGCGCTCGCCCCGGCCCTGGAAACCCTGATGTCCGAGCCCGCGTTCGCCGGGCTCGGGCCCGCCTTTCAACCGCTGCTGATCGCCCTGGCCAACACCGCGCGCACCGTCGCGGTCGCCGTCGTATCCCGCCAGCCGGGGCACTTCGCGACCGCCGAGGTCCGGCTCCGCCGCCTGACGAACCTGCTGCGTGCCCTGCAGGCGCGCGTCGCCGCCCAGCCCGGGGGCGGGGCCGCCGGCACCCAGGTGGTCGAGGTGCTCCGGCAGATCGAGGAATATCTTCCCTTGGTCGGGGAGGCGCTGCGCGCCACGGTCGACCGCGCCGGCGAGCGCGCCGCCTTCTCCCTCGAGCTGTTCGATATGCAGACCCTGAAGCTGCGGCCGCTCGCCGCCGCGCTGAATCTCAGCCGCCAGGTGGACTGGGTGCTCACCCGCTTCACCCTGCGCATCGCCGTCCTCACCCTGCTGGGAGTGGCGATCATCAAGGTCCACCCCCTGCCCCACAGCTATTGGCTGCCCTTCACCCTGGTGGTGGTGCTGCAGCCCGACTACGGCTCGACCCGGCAGCGCGCCGCCCAGCGCCTGCTCGGAACCCTGGCCGGCAGCATCCTCGCCAGCCTGATGCTCTGGCTGCACCTGCCCTTCGCCGCGCTCATGGCGGTCACGGCGGCCATGAGTTTTTCCTTCGGCTTTTTCGTGAAGCGCAACTACGGCGTCGCCGTCATCTTTGTCACCCTGTTCATCGTGCTGCTGACCGAGGCCAACGGGCCGGTCACCGTCGCTCTCACCCTCGAGCGCCTCGGCACCACCACGGCGGGGGGCCTGCTCGCGCTGCTGGCCGCCCAGATCTTCTGGCCGGTGTGGGAACGCGACGTCTTTCCCCCGCTGCTCGCCCGGGCGCTCCGCGCCAATCGCGACTATCTCGTCCTGATCATCGACCGCTTCCGGCGCGGCGGCGCCTACGACGATGAGGTCGTGGCCGCCAAGCGGCGCGCCGAGACCGCCAACAGCGTCGTGTTTTCCTCCCTGCAGCGGATGGCCGGCGACCCGAAGAATCGGCAGGAACGCCTCCAGCAGGCCGCCGCCCTGGCCAACGGCAACCAGCGCCTCACCCGCGCCTTCAACCTGCTCGCGCTGCACCTGGAGCCGGGCGCCCCCCTGCCCCAGCCCGGGCTCGGCGACTTTGCCCAGCGGGCGGCGACCGCGCTGGAGTCGTTGGCCGCCGCCAGCGAGCACCCCGCCGCCGCCGCCACCAGCCTCGACCAGGCGGCCGCCGCGCTCGACCAGCTCCGGCTGCCGCCGGCGGACCCCGCCGCCGCGCCCCGCCTCGCCTGGGTCCTCGGCCAGCTGGCCCGCGCCGAGACCGAGCTCGGCGCCATGCTCCTCGCCACCCGCGAGGCGTGAATCCCAATCATTTTTCACGCAAAGGCGCAAAGCCGCAGAGAAAACCCCAGCGGTACCAATCTTCATCCAAGTCCCAAAACAACGAAAACCCGATCCAAATGGGATCGGGTTTTCGTTGTTTTGGGGGTTTGACGGATCGGAGGATCGACCTTGGCGGCTTGGCGCCTTTGCGCGAGAACGGATCGACGGAATCCCGGGCATATCTCAGACCCGTTTGCCGCGCCCCTTGGCAAATGCCCGGGCTTCTGCTTCACTGCCTGGATGTTTGTCGATGAATGCGTGATCAAGGCCTATGCCGGCGACGGCGGGCGCGGCTGTATCTCCTTCCGCCGCGAGAAATACGAGCCGTGGGGCGGGCCCAACGGCGGCGACGGGGGGCGCGGCGGCGACATCGTGCTCCTGGGCGACCACGACACGAACAACCTCGTCGACTACAAGTTCAAGTCGCACTGGAAGGCGGGCCGCGGCGAGCACGGGATGGGCAGCGACTGCACCGGGCGCGAGGGCGACACCTCCGTCCTCCGGATGCCGCTCGGCACCCAGGTCACTGACGAGGCCACGGGCAAGGTCGTCGCCGAGATCGTGGCCGACGGCCAGCGGATCGTCCTCTGCAAGGGCGGGAACGGCGGCTGGGGCAACACCCATTTCAAGACCTCGACCAACCGGGCCCCGCGCCGCGCCAATCCCGGGCAGCTCGGCGGGCAGGGCGTCTTCCGGCTCGTGCTCAAGAGCATCGCCGACGTCGGCCTCGTCGGCTACCCCAATGCGGGCAAGTCGTCGCTGATGACCGCCATCACCCAGGCGCGGCCCAAGACCGCCGCGTATCCCTTCACCACCCTGCAGCCCCAGATCGGGGTGATCAACTACTCCGACAACGCGGCCGGCAGCCGCCGGCTGCTGCTCGCCGATATTCCCGGGCTGATCGAGGGCGCGAGCGAAAACCGGGGACTCGGCCACCGCTTCCTCCGCCACATCGAGCGCTGCGCGCTGCTGGTGCTGCTGGTCGACATGGCCGCCACCGACGGCCGGGATCCCCGCGACGACTACAAACACCTGCTCCGCGAGCTGAAGCTGTACAATCCCGCGCTGCTGGAAAAACCCCGCCTGGTCGCCGCCAACAAGATGGATGTGCCCGGGGCCCGCGCCCACCTCACCCAGTTCAAGCGCAGCCAACGCGTCCCCGTGATCGAGATCTCCTGCCTGACCGGCGCCGGCCTCGAGGCCTTCCAGAAGAAACTCTGGCAGCAGGTCTCCGCCCTGCGCCGCCGCGAGGCGAAATGAGCGTCTGGGGGCCCGAGTTCCTCAAGCTGGCACTGGCCCATTTCCTGGCGCTGATCAGCCCGGGCCCGGATTTCGCCATGGTCCTGCGGCAGAGCCTGCACCACGGGCGCCGCGCCGCGATGCTGACCGCCGTGGGCATCGGGTGCGCGATCTGCCTGCACGTCACCTATTCGCTGCTGGGGATCGGCCTCCTGGTGCGGAGCTCCGCCCTGGCCTTCACCCTGCTGAAATTTGCCGGGGCGGCGTACCTCGCGTGGCTGGGCGTGCATTCGCTGCGCGCTGCGCGGGCCAAAAGTAGCGCGGGCGTCTCGCCGGCAATCTTGGAGACGGCTGGCGGGGACGCCTGCGCTACTCTGAGCCGGTCCGCCTGGGGCGCCGGCTTCCTGACCAATGCCCTCAATCCCAAGGCCACCTTTTTTTTCGTCGCGATCTTCTCCACGCTGGTCAGCCCGCGCACGCCCCGGCTGATCCAGGCGGGCTACGGGGTGTGGATCGCGCTGACCACCATGGGCTGGTTCACGTTTGTCGCGGTGGTCCTGGCGCACGAGCGGGTCCGCCGCTCCTTTCTCCGGCACCGCCGCTGGATCGACCTCGCCCTCGGGGCCCTCTTCCTCCTCTTCGCCGCCAGCCTGGTCCTGACCTCGCTGCATTGACCCGCCCGGCCCGGGTCACACCAGGGCGATCTTGATGCCCTTGCGCAGATAGGTGGGGACGTCGAGGTCCTGGCCGTCGTATAGATTGCGGTCGGTCTTTTCGAAGTGGCCGCGACTTTCGAGCTCACCGAAACCAAACTCGTCCTGGGCCACGGGCGCGGGCTCGGCCGGAGCGGCTTTCCTGGACTCGGCCGGGGCCGCCGCCCTGGACTCGGGCGCCTCGTTGACCGGCGCGGCCTCCCGCCGCGCCGCGGGCTCCGGCAGGGCGGAGGGGACCGGCGCGGCCGGGGCCACGCTCATTCGGCTCTTCGCCACCGGGCGACGGGGGGCGACGCTGCGCCCGCCCATGTCGCTCGTGCCCAGCACGCAGACCTCCACCCGGCTTTGCATCGCCTCGTCGATCACCGCCCCCATCACAATGTTGGAATCGCGGCCGAATTGCTCGGCGATCGCGCCCATCAGTTCGTTGAGCTTGGGCAGCGCCAGGTCGGGTCCGCCGATCACGTTGACCAGCAACCGGTCCGCCTTGCGTGAGAACTCCGGCGTGTGCAGCAGCGGGCAAAGCTTGAGGCTCGCGATCGCCTCGCTCACGGCGTTCTCGCCGGAGCCCTCGCCCAGGCCGAACAGCGTCTTGCCCCCCCGTTGCTGGAAGACCTGCCGGATGGTCGCGAAATCCAGGTTGATCAGCCCGGTCTTGGATAGCATGGCCCAGATCGATTTCACACCCCGGCCGACCCACGCGTCGGCGCGGGCAAACGAGTCGAGCACCGATTCGTTCTCGGCCGACTCCTGGAGCAGGACGTCGTTGGGCAGCGGGATGACCGCGTCGCAGACCTGGCGCAGGGCGCGGAGGCCGTCCTCGGCCTGCTTGAGCCGACGGCCGCCCTCGAAGCTGAAGGGCAGCGTCACAAAAGCGATCACCAGCGCGCCCCCGTCCGCGGCGATCTCGGCCACGATGGGCGCCGCCCCGCCGCCGGTGCCCCCGCCCATCCCGGCGAGCAGGAACACCAGGTCGCAGTCCTTGACCACCGCCGCGATCTTTTCCCGGTCGGCCTCCGCCGCCTCGCGGCCCAGCTCGGGATCGCCGCCCGCGCCCAGCCCGCGCGTCACGCCCATGCCGATCAGGACCTTGTCCTGGACCGGGGAGCTCGCCAGCGCCTGGTGGTCGGTGTTGATCACCGCCAGCTGCAGCCGGTCCAGATTTTCCATCTTGAGGCGATCCACCGCGTTCGAGCCCGCGCCCCCGATGCCGATCAGCTTGATCGCGACATTGCGGTCCGTGAGCAGTTGGTTCTCCAGGGGCAGTTCGTTCAGGTTCATGAGTTGGCGAAAAGGCGGGTGACGCTGTGGAGGAACCCGCCGCGGCGGCGGCTGGACGCGGCGGGCTCGGACTGGGCGGTGACGCCGTAATAAAGCAGCCCGAGCGCAGTGTGGCACCCCGGGTCGCGCAGGTTCTCGGTGATCCACGCCGGCGCCTCGCCGAGGTGGGCGGGAACGCCGAAAACCTTCGCCGCGCACTCGGCCGCGCCGGGCAGCTTGGCCGTGCCGCCGGTCAGCACCACGCCGGACGCGCAGGTCTCGGCGGCAAAGGCGTTGCCGAGCTTTTTCTTCGTCACCTCCAGCAGCTCCCAGAAGCGCGCGGACGTGACCTGCTCAATCGAGTGCCGGGGAAACTGGCGGTCGCCGATGGAGTAATTGCCGTCGAGCCAGACCTTCTCGTTCCGGTCCCGGGTCTGCGGCAGCGCGCGGCCGTAGCGCAGCTTCAGCTTCTCCGCCTGGCCGTCGGTGAGGCGCAGGCCGATGCTGAGGTCGTTGGTGAGGTGCGCGCCCCCGATCGCGACCACCCCGGTGGTGTGGGGCCCGCCGTCGCGATACAGGACGTAGTCGGTGGTGCCGGCGCCGATGTCGAGCACCAGCACGCCGTGCTGGCGCTCCTCGGGCGTGGTCACCATATGGCCCGAGGCCAGGCTCGAGAGCACCAGCTCGCGCACCTCGAGGTTGAAGCCGCGGATGACGTGCATGTTGTCCGCCAGGCGCTGTTCCTGCCCGTGCACCGTCCAGTACCCGACCTCCAGGCGCTGCCCGACCAGGTTCTCCGGCGAGGTCGGCACCAGGCGGCCGTCGACGCGGAAGGGCCGGCGCAGGTGCCGCACCACCACCCGGCCCGCGGGCAGCTCCTTGGCCGTCGCGAGCTCGCACACCGTGCGGATGTCGTCGCGGTCGATCATGTTGTCGGCCGCTTTGACGCTCACGGCGGCCTCGTTGTAAAATCCCTCCAGGTGGCTCCCGGTCTGGGCGAGAAAGACGCAGTCGATGCGCTCGCCGGCGTCCCGCTCGGCCTGCTCGACCGCCGCGTGGGTGCAGTCGCTGGCCGCCTTGTAGTCCACGACCGCGCCCTTGATGACTCCGCTGGCCGGGCACTCGCCGCAGCCGATGATGGCCAGCTCGCGGCCGGTGTACTGGCCGACGAGCACGGTGACTTTGGAAGTGCCGATCTCGACGGCGCCGATGAAGGTGTGGCTGGAACTCACGGGTTTAAAGATGAATGTTGTATTGCGAGGATACAGATAAATCCGCCGCGGCGGGGGCGGGGGCGGGGGCCGCGGGCGGGTCGGAGGCGGCCGCATCGGCGGCGGGCGGCGCCGCCGCCGCATCCGGGGTCACCGCGGGGGCCAGGGCCACCGAGGCCTGCCCCTCGATCGAGAGGTTGATCTCCCGCATAGCCTGGCCGGGCTTGCCCGCCGCGGCGTCGAGCAGCAGGTCGAGCTTGCCCAGCTGCCGGAAGAAATCCTCCTGCGTGCCGAAAATCACCGTCAGGCCGTCGCGGTTGCGCACCGCGATCTCGCCGTCGGATGCCAGCTTGGCCAGCGACACCGCCTGCCAGCTCCGGTAGATCGAAGCCGCATCGAGTTGCGCGCGGGCCAGGAGATCCGCCACGGTGCCCATGCCCGCGATCGGGGCGTAGCCTTCGCCCTGGCGCACCAGTTTCACCCCTTCGAGCTCGGGCAGGGTAGCGAGCATCGCCGGGGCATATCCCTCGCCCGCGAAGGCGACGCCATCGCGCGCCACGAGCAGCGGGCCCGCCCCCTCTGCCCCCGCCGGAGCGGCAAGGCGCGCCACCGGCGAGCGCTCCGAGACCCGCACGGCCAGGGTCGCGGGAAAAACGCGGTCGATCGCGGCGGTCCGGGCCTGTCCGCTCGCCAGCAGCCGGGTGCGCAGCCGCCCGAGGTCGAGTTCCATCAGCGTGGCGCCCCGGGGCAGCTGCAGGGTGCGCGCCAGCCACGCGCGATCGAGGACGCCGTCCGTGGCCAGCCGGAGTTCCCGGACCGGCGCAGCCGAGGCGAGCGACGGCGCCGCCTGCGGGTCGATCCGCAGCGCGGAGGCCACCTCCCAGGCGCCCCAGGCGATCAGGGCAAGGACCAAGGCGCCCGCGCCGGCCCGGAACACCCGCAGCTTGAGCCGGCGCCGCCCTTCGCGCGACATGGCGCGCGGCTTCACGTTCTGGGGGATATCCCGCCAGCTCCGCGCCGCCGGAGGACTGTTGTTTTCCTTCACCGCCACAACGTCCTCCCGGTCTTGGCACTTCCGCCTTCGGCCTTCCGCCTTCCGCCTTTCATAAAACGTCCTCCCACTTCGCCCCATAGAGCAGGACCTCCGGCTCGAGGGTCACGCCCTGGGATCGCTGCACCTGCGCGCGGACCCGGCGGATCAGCTCGAGCACGTCCGCGCTGGTCGCGCGCCCGCGGTTGATGATGAAATTGGCATGCACCGGGGAAACCTCGGCGTCCCCCACCCGCTCGCCCTTGAGCCCGCTTTGGTCAATCAGCCGCCCGGCCGAGTCCCCCGGCGGATTCTTGAAGACGCAGCCGGCGCTGGGCTCGCGCGGCTGGGACTCGTGGCGCTTGCTGCGATAGACGTCGATCTGGCGGGCGATGGCCGCGGGAGTAGCAGCGCGGGTGTCCCCGCCTGCGATCGTGGCATGGGCTTCCAGCCCATGTTCATCAACGACACGGGCAGGATGCCCGTGCCCCGTTCGGACAGGGACGGCTGCCCTACCCTTCAGAAGAGCCCCCAGCGCGATGGCGTGGTGGAGCTCGGCGCAATGCCGGTAGTCCACGTGCATCTCCGCCTTCTTCAGGGTCCGGACCTCCCCGTCCTCCCGCATGACCTCGACCTCCTCGACCACGTCGAAGATCCAGCCGCCCATGGCGCCGGCATTCATGCGCAGGGCCCCGCCGACGCTGCCGGGAATGCCCTCGAGAAACTCGAAGCCCGCCAGGCCGGCCTGCGCGGCGATCCCGCAGAGCCGCTTCAGCCGCAGGCCCGCCCCCACCCGGATGCTGCCGTCGGGCTGGGGTTCGCCGCGCGACCAAACCGGATGGCTGAAGGACAGGACCAGCCCGTCAACCCCGGCGTCCGGGACGATCAGGTTCGAGCCGCGGCCCAGGATGAAATGCGGAATGCCGCGCGCCGCCGCGGCCTGCAGCAGCCGGCGCAGGTCGTCCACCCCCGCGGGCTCGGCATAGAGCCGCGCCGACCCGCCGACGCGCAGCGTGGTCCTGGCCGCCAGCGGCTCCTCGCGCCGGAGCTTCGTCCCGGACGAGAGCCCGGGCCGCACTTCCGCGGCAAACTCATCCCACCGGCGCGCCTGGCGCCGCGCCTCCTCCAGCTCCGCCGTCCAGGCCCGCGCGTGACGGTCGATGTCCCCGGCGCCGACGAAGGCGACCACGTCGCCCCGGTGCGCCTCGCGCGCGAGCGCGCGCCGCAGTTCCTGCTCCCCGCCCGGCACGTAGCTGACCGGCAGGGCGGCCGTGCGCTCCTTCATCGCAGCGTAGATGTCGGCCGTGGTGCCCCCCGCGATGGGGGTCTCCCCGGCGGCATAGACATCCAGCAGGTGCACGCGATCGGCCAGCGCCAGGGCCGCCGCGAATTCGGCCTTGAATTGGAGGGTGCGACTGTACCGGTGGGGCTGAAAGACGACGATCAGCCGGCCCGCGGCTCCCGCCCGCTCGCGCAGGCTCGCCAGGAGGGCCCGGATCTCGGTCGGATGGTGCGCGTAATCCTCGATCACGGCGAGCCCGTCGCCAGCAAACAACTCGACCTGGCGGCGGCACACCCCGGGGTAACCGGCCAGGGCGTCCGGGGCGGCGGGCACGCCCATCAGCTGCGCCGCGGCCAGGGCCGCCAGGGCGTTGGCCGCGTTGAATGCGCCTTGGGCGCGGACCACGGACCGGCTCGCGGCGAAGCGCCCGCCCAGCCGCAGCGTCATGCACCCGGCCTCGCCGGGGCCGGCCTCGCCGCTGAAGTCCCCCGTCCGCCCGAACACCAGCCGCGGCACCGCGCCCCCCGCGGGCGCCGCCGCCCGCAGCGAGCGGGCGCACGCGTCGCTCACCAGCACCGCCCCGGTCGTGCGGGCAAACAGCGCCGCAAATGCCGCCGCAAAGTCCGAGGCCTGCGGATAGTGGTCGGGATGATCCCAGTCGAGGTTGACCGCCACCGTGATCTCCGGGGAGAAGGCGTCGATCGTGCCATCGCTCTCATCGACCTCGGCGACGAGCCACGCGTTGGAACCCGCCCGCGCCGGCGGGCTGCCGTCGCGGAACAGGCCGCCCAGGATGTAGCCGGCGGGAAAGTTCGCCGCCCGCAGAACGGTGGCCAGCATGGCCGTGGTCGTCGTCTTGCCGTGCGCGCCGCACACCGCCACCAGCCGGCGCCCGCGGGCCACCTCCGCGAGCAGTTCGCCGCGGCGGACCAGCGGGAGGCCGCGCGCGGCCGCCGCCCGGCAGACGGCGTGCCCCGGTGGTATCGCCGAGGAATAGGTCACGAGGTCGCAGCTGGCCGGGAGCGGTTCGAGCCGCACCGGGCCGCCGGCCAGCACCGCGCGGACCTCGTCGGTCAGCGCGTCGTCCTCGCCGCTGACGGTGAATCCGGACTGAGCGAGGTAGAGGGCGAGCGGGGCCATCCCCATGCCGCCCACGCCGAGGCAGTGAATGTGTCGCACCACGCGGCCGAAAAGCTGGGGAGGCGCGGTGGGTCTCATGGTTCAGGTGGCCGCCAGGGGCTTCAAGCCGCGATCCCGCCCGGTGGGGCGGGCGATCTCCTCGAGGTCCCGCAACATGATGTCCAGCGGGTTCGCCCGGTCCATCCGCCGCAGGTTGCCGCAGAACTGCCGGAGCAGCCAGTCGTTGAAGATCACGTCCAGGACCTCGACATGGAGGGCGGCGACCCCCGCCTGGTCCACGACGACCCCGCCGCCCTGCCGCTCGAAGAACGCCGCGTTGGGCCGCTGGTGGTCGTTGGCGGCGTGCGGATAAGGCACGAGGATCGCCGGCGTCTCGCAGCGGATCAGCTCCGCCAGCGTGCCCGCACCCGCCCGCGATACGACCAGGTCCGCGGCCGAGAGCAGCTCGGCCATCCGGTCGCAGAAGGGCGTAAAAACTGCCCGCACCGGCACGCCGGCTTTGCTCGCGAGCTCGCGCACCTCGGGTTCGCCCTTGTCCAGGCCGGTCACGCAGTACACCTGGATGCCCTCGCCGGCCAGGAGCGGGAGGTGGGCGTGCGCCCATTCGTTCAACACCGCCGCCCCCTGACTCCCACCGAGAATGGCCAGGACCTTCTGGTTGGGATTCAGCCCCAGGGACACGCGCGCCTCGGCCCGGGGGATCCGGACGATCTCGCGGCGCACCGGCAGGCCGATATGCCGGGTGACCGCCGCCCCTACGCCCCGCAGCCGGATCCCAAGCGGGAGGTACACGCGCCGGGCCAGCGGCCCGAGCGTCCGGACCGCGAGCCCGGGGACGCGGTTGGACTCGTGCAGGGCGATCGGGATTCCGGCCAGGCGTCCCGCCGCCACGACCGGCGCGGAGGTAAAACCGCCGAAGCCGACGATCGCATCGGGCTGGATCCGCCGGATCAGGCGCAGGCACAACGCCAACGCGCGGACCTGAGCCGCGACACCGCGCGCCAGCCGCACGGGACGCCACGAGAAGCCGGTCCCGGGCATGCGCTCAAACGTGAAGCCGGGATATTTCTCGACCAGGCGCGCGTCGACTTTCTTCCGGCTGATCAGCAGCGTGACGGCGTGGCCCCGCGCCCGCAGGCCCTCGGCCAGCGAAATGCCGGGGGAGAGATGGCCGCCCGTGCCGCCGCAGGAGATCAGGAAGGTGCTCACGCCAGGACCTCCCGCATCGCCCGCGCCCGCTCCGGCAGGATGGCCCGGCCCCAGGTGCGCTGGGTGTTCACGATCACGCCGATCAGGATCCCCATCAACAGGAGGTTGGACAGGCCGGCGCTGATGAAGGGCAACGACATGCCCTTGGTTGGAAACAGGCCCGTCACCACCCCGATGTTGATGATGGCCTGCAGGCAGATGAGCAACAGGCAGCCGCTCGCCAGCAGGAAATGGAACAGGTTCGGAGCGCGGCGCAGGTGCACGATCCCTGCAATGAACATGATCACGAATACCGCCACCACCCCGAGCGTGAACCACATGCCCAGTTCCTCGCCGACGACGGCGAAGATGAAATCGGTGTGGGCCTCCGGCAGGAAGTTGAATTGCTGGCGACCCTGGCCCAGGCCCACGCCGCCCGCGCCCCCCGAGGCGAAGGCCGCCAGCGACTGATAGAGCTGGTAAGTGCCACCCTGCTTGTTGCCCTCCACGTCGAGAAAGGCCTCGAACCGGCGCAGGCGGTTCGGGTTGTGCATCACGGCCAGGCAAAACAGCCCGATCGTGACCCCGATGGTCGGGATCAGGTAGCGCCACTTCGCCCCGGCGAGGAAGAGCAGGGCCACGCCCACCGCCACCATGAGCGCGGCGGTCCCGAAGTCCGGTTCCTTGTACACCAGCAGGGCGAAGGCGCCGATGCTCGCGAAGGGATAGAGATATCCCCGCTTGAAGTCCCCGATGCGGGTCTGGTTGAGCGCCAGGGTGTGGGCGAGCCAGAAGACCAGCCCCAGTTTCGCGAACTCCGACACCTGGAAGAGGATCGCGCCGTGCCCGAGCCAGCGCCGGGCGCCGCCCCGCCAGACCCCGACATGGGGCACGAGCACCAGGGTAAGCCCGACCAGCAGGATCCCGGCGATCCATCCGGCGTAACGGCGCAGGTAGTCGAGATTGATGCGGCTGACCACCAGACAGAGCGCGGTCGCCCCCGCGACCCCCACGACCTGCTTGTCCAGATAATAGTAGGGTCCCTGCTTGAACGCGCTGCTGGCGCTAAACAGGATGGTCAGGCCGAGGAAGGTGAGGCCGATGGCGCAGACGACGATGATGGCCGCGGGATTCGGGATGAGCCGCGCCCGGACGGATGAGGCAGGCTGCGCTGGTTCGGCCATGATCGCTAGGGTTGCTTGGCGTCGCCCGGCGGGCTCGCCGAGTCGTCAATCTTGATCGCCGGGACGTCGCCGGCCGCCGCGGGCTTCAACCCCGCGTCAAGATCCTGATCACTCCCCGACGCCGCCGGCGCCGCCGAAGCAGCTTCCGGGGCCGGCCCGCCGGAGCTCACGCTCGGCGGGAGCGAAGGAGGGTTGCCCGCGGTCGCGTCCCGCGCCGCCCGCGCCGATCCCGACCTCCGCGCCGGGATCACCAACTCCTGCCCGGGCCGGATCTTCTGGGGATCGGAGATGTTGTTGGCCAGCGCCAGGTCGCCGACCCGCACGCCGAACTTGCGTGCGATCGCCCCGAGGGTCTCGCCGGGTCGCACCACGTGACGGGTGGCGCCGCCCGCGGCGGACGCATGCCCGCCGGACGGGCCGGACGGAGCGGGAGCGGGCGCCGCCACATCGGGCGCCGCGGCCGGTGCTCCGCCGGACGGGGCCGCGCCGGGAATGATCAGCTTCTGCCCGACATGCAGCGGCGTGCCCGAGCTGATCCCGTTGGCCTTGGCCAGGACCGAAACCTTGAGATGGTTCTTCTTCGCGATGCTCCAGAGGCTGTCCCCCTTGCCCACGATCGTGGTGGTGGCGGGCGTCACGTCCGCCACCGGCGCGGTCTCGAGCGCGCTGGCCGCCAGCGTGCCCGGACGGGTCGGGCTGAACAGCCCCGGCACGGTGATCGCCGTGTCCGCGCCGGCCGCGACCGGGGCCGGGACAATCGCCCCGCCGTCCGCGGCGCTCGCCGGGGCGCCCGGGACGGTGATGGCGGGCGCCGCGTCTACCTTGGGCGCGGTGTCCGACGGCGCGGGCGGCGGCTTGGCGGTCGAGTCGCAACCCGGATTCGCAAAAATCATAATCAGGGCGATGGCGTGGATGCCGGCGACGATGCCGAATATTTTCAGGATTTTCATGGGATGAGGGAAAGGCTGGGACGGGTGGTGAAATGGACGGCCTGCTCAAACTGATCGCCGCGATCCTCGTAGCCTTTGAACTGGTCGAAGCTGGCGAACCCCGGGCTGAGCAGCACCTGGTCCCCCGGCCCGGCCTCGTCGGCGGCGCGGCGCACCGCCTCGCCGAGCCCCGGGCAGAGGACCGCCGGGACGCCGGCGGCGGCCAGTTCGGCGGCCAGGGCCGGGCCGGTCTCGCCGATGAGGAAGGCGCGGCGCACGCGCGGCGCGATCCGCCGCGCGAAACCGGCGAGATCGCCGCCCTTGGCCCGGCCGCCGGCGATCAGCAGCACGGGACGGGGGAAGCGGGCCAGGGCGGCCTCCACCGCGTGGAAATTGGTCGCCTTGGAGTCGTTCCAGAACGTGACGCCGTCGACTTCGGCGACGCGGGCCAGCCGGTGGCGGCCGAGCCGGAACGTCCGGGCGGCGGCGTAAAGCGCGGCTGGGTCCAGGCCCGCGGCCCGCCACCAGGCGGCCGCGAGCAGGAAGTTTTCCCGCTGCGGATAGTCGGCGAAAACCGTGCCGGCCAGCGCCGGATCGGCGGGCTGGCCCGCTGTCGGCACCCAGATGATATTTGGTCTCGGTTCGCCCGGCTCCGCGAATGCCCGGACCGAGGAGCCGGCGAACACCGTGCCGGAGAGTTCGGCCAGGCGGTCCTTGGCCGCGAAATACGCCTTCAGGCTGCGGTGGCGCTCGAGATGGTCCTCGGCAAAGTTGGTCCAAAGCGCGGCTTCGGCGCGGAAATGCCGCAGGGTCTCGGCCTGGAATGAGCTCACCTCGCACACCGCAATCGCGTCCGGCCGCCCGCCCGCTGCCGCCGCGACCCCGGAAAACGCCCGCCCGATGTTGCCGGTCGCGGCCGCCTCCCGGCCGATCGCGAGCAGCGCGTGCGCGAGGAACTCCGTCAGGGTGGTTTTCCCGTTGGTGCCCGTGATCGCGACGATCCGGCCGCGCCAGCACAAGGCGGCAAAGTCCACTTCACCGACCAGGATCGCACCGGCGGCGGCCGCCCGCGCCAGCCACGGATGGTCCGGCGCAAAGCCGGGGGAGAACACGACCAGCCCGTGCGACGCCGCGGCCGCGGCGGTGAATTCCGCCCCCCGCGCATCGTAGGTCGCGCTGGTCCCGCCCAGGGCCGCGACCAGGGCGCGCGCGCCCTGCCCGCTCGCGCCGCCGCCGAGGATGGCCACGGGGCGCGCGAGGTGCGGGCGGAGCAGTTCGGGGATCGGCAGGGCCATTTAGCGGATTTTTAGAGTGCCGAGGCCGGCGAGCGCAAAGATTAATGACAGGATCCAAAAACGCTGCACGACTTTTGTTTCCGGCCAGCCCTTGCGCTGGAAATGATGGTGAATCGGCGCCATGAGGAAGATCCGGCGGCCCTCCCCGCAGCGCGCGCGGGTGGCCTTGAAGTACAGCACCTGGAGGATGACCGAGGCCGCCTCCCAGACGAACACCCCGCCGACAATGACCAGCGTGAGGGGCTGCTGCACCATGACCGCGATGATCCCAATCAGGCCGCCGAGCGCGAGGGAGCCGGTGTCGCCCATGAAGACCTCCGCCGGATGCGAGTTGTACCAGAGGAAGGCCAGCCCGGCCCCGACCAGCGCGCCGCAGACCACGGTCAGCTCGCCGGTGCCCGGCACGTAGCCGATCAGCAGGTAGTTGGAGATCTTCACGTTGCCGGCGGCATAGGCCATGATGCCGTAGACCAGCGCCACGGTGATGGTGCAGCCGGCGGCCAGCCCGTCGAGGCCGTCGGTCAGGTTGATGGCGTTGGAAAACCCGACGAGCCAGAAATACACGAGCACGAAGAGCGCCGCGAGCGGGAGGCTCGCGATCACCGGGTGCTTCACGAAAGGAATCCACAGTTCGCGGATCTTCTCGGCGCTCACCGGGTCGAGCCAGAGGATGGCCACCGCGGCGACCGTGGTCAGCGTCTGCCAGAGGATCTTCTCGCCGGACGAGATGCCGTCGCGGCTCCGGCGGACGACCTTGAGGTAGTCGTCGCGGAAGCCGACCGCGGTGAGCGCGGCAAAGACCAGCAGCGCGACCAAGACCCAGACGTTGGGCGCGGCCCAGAGGCACGAGCTGGCAAATACGCTGACGAAGATGAGCAGGCCGCCCATGGTCGGGACGTTCTTCTTGTCGAAGCGTTGCGCGAGGTCGCCGGTCCGGTCGTCGTCGTAGTGCTGGCCGAACTTCAGCCGGCGCAGCCGGGCGATCAGCCACGGCCCGATCACAAAGCCGATGACCGCGGCGGTGCCGGCCGCGAGCAGCGTGCGCACCGTGATGTAGCGCAGCTCGCGCAGCGGGCCGAAATAGCGTTCGAAGGTGATGAGGTAGCTGAGCATCTGCGGCAGGATGAAATTGGTTTCCGGAAGGATGAAATTTGAGACCTGAAACTTGAAATTAGTGTGCGGGGGCTGGCGTGGAGGAGGCGTCGAGCAGGCGCTCTAGCTGGTAACGGCGGCTGCCCTTGATGAAGACGGCTCCGCGCCACCCGGCCAGCCGCTCGGCCACCGGATCGAGCGCGTCCACCACCGCGACCTGCGCCGCGCGGCTGCCGCCCTCGATCGCGCCGTCCCGCACGGCGCCCGCGTTGCCGCCGAGCACGAACATGAAGTCGTCCGGGCCAAGGTGCAAGCCGCGGCCGAGCTCGCGATGAAATATTTCCGCCGCGGCCCCGAGTTCCTCCATGCCGCCGATCACGTACAGGCGGGGCGCGCCGGCCGGCGCGAGCGCGGCGAAGGCGGCCAGCGCGTCGGCCATCGACGCTGGATTCGCGTTGTAGCAGTCGAGGTAGAGGAGGCGCCCGCCCTCCCGGCGCAGCTCCCCGCGCAACGGGGCCGGGCGCCACTGTTCCAGCCGCGACCGGAGCAGGCCGGGCGCCACCCCGAGGCGCTGCGCGACGCTCAGCGCCAGTGCGGCGTTCTGCGCCATGCCCTCCGACACGCGCGGGAGTCGGAAGGGGGCGGCCTCGGCCGCCAGGGTGATCCGGGTCGACGCGCCGTCGTGCGCCACCGTTCCAGCCACGACGACCGCCGGGGTCTTGAGTCCCCGGAAAGCCGCGAACGCCGCGCAGCCGGGCGGAAAGAACGCCATCCCGCCGGGCCGCACCGCCGCGGCCAGGACCGCCTTTTCCCGGGCCACGCCCTCCAGGCCGCCAAGCCCGGCCAGGTGCGCGGGCGCCACCAGGGTGACGACGGCAAAATCGGGCTCGATCATGTCCGCGAGCACGGCCATCTCCCCGGGAGCGCTGATCCCCGCCTCGATGACCGCATACCGGTGCCGGGCCGGGTCGAGGCGCGTCAGGGTCAGGGGCACTCCGAGGTGATTGTTGAGATTGCCCACGGTCGCCAGCACGGCGTCGCCCAGCAGCAGCGCCAGCAGGTTCTTCGTCGAGGTCTTGCCCGCGCTGCCGGTGATCCCGATGACCGGGCCGGCGAACTCCCGGCGGTGCGCGCGGGCGACCGCCTGGAACGCCGCCAGGGGGTCGGCGACAACCAGCTGGGGCAGCGCCGCCGCCGGGTCTGGCGTCGCCACGATCGCCGCGCCCGCCCCGGCGGCCAGGGCTGCCCCGAGGAAGTCGTGGCCGTCGCGCCGGTCCGTCCGCAGGGCGACAAAGGCCTGCCCACGCCGCAGCTCCCGCGTGTCGGTCGCGAAACCGGTGAGCGCGGCGGCCGGGCGGGCCGTCCAGCGGCCGCCGGTCCAGTCCGCCAGTTGCTCAGGAGTGAAGTCGGGCACCGTTCTTATCCCTCCTTGAGGAACTTGATCCCGATCAGCTCGCGCACGACCTGCCGGTCGTCGAACGGGATGATGGTGTCGGCCAGTTCCTGGTAGCTTTCATGCCCCTTGCCCGCGATGAGCAGGGTGTCGCCCGGGCGCGCCGCGTCGAGGGCGAGGCTGATGGCGCGGCGGCGATCCTCGATCCAAGCGATCCGCTCGGGAGCCGTGACGCCCTCCTTCATGTCGGCGAAGATCTGCCCGAGCGCCTCGCTCCGGGGATTGTCCGCGGTCGCGAACGCGAAATCGGCCGCGGCCTGCACCTCCCGCACCATGAGGGGGCGCTTGCTGCGGTCGCGATTCCCGCCGCAGCCGAACACCACCAGCAGGCGCCCCGGGGTGATGGGACGCAGCATCCCGAGCGCATTGCGCAGGGCGTCGTCCGTGTGCGCATAGTCGACGAAGACGTGGCTGGGTTGCCCCGCCTCGATCCGCTCCATCCGGCCCGGCACGCCCTTGAAGTCCCGCAGCCGCGGGAGCAGGGCCGCCGGATCGCGCCCCAGGCTCCAGACGGTCGCAAGGGCCGCCAGCAGGTTGCTCACGTTGTACCGGCCGACCAGCGGCGAATCGACCGCGGCGGCGTTTTCCACGCGCGCCGCCCCGCCCGGCCACACCAGCCGGAACGTGGTGTTCTTGGCGTTGAGCGCCACGCCCTCGGCCCGGACCATCGCCCGCGGGTTCTCGCCATAGGTCACCAGCCGCGTCCCGGCGGCGGCGATCCCGGCCAGCCTTTCCCCGTACGGGTCGTCGAGGTTGACCACCGCGATCCCGGGGGCCGGACCGGTGCCGCCGGTGAAAAGCCGCGTCTTCACCTCGAAATAGGCATCGAGCGTCTTGTGGTAGTCGAGATGGTCGCGCGTGAGGTTGGTGAAGACCGCGGCGGCGAACTGCACCCCGCGCACGCGCTGCTGGTCGATCCCGTGCGAGCTCACCTCCATCACCGCCTCGCGGCACCCGGCGTCGCGCATCTGCGCCATCATCCCGAAGATGTCGAGGGACTCCGGGGTGGTGCGATACGACGGCACGGTGCGCGCGCCCAGGTCGTAGCTGATCGTGCCGAGCAGTCCCACCCGCCGCTCCCCGTTGAGGAAGTGCTTGATCAGGTGGGTGACCGTGGTCTTGCCATTGGTGCCGGTGACGCCGATCACGGTCAGGTCGCGATCCGGGAACCGGTAGTAGCGCTGCGCCACCCGGGCAAGGGTCGCGCGGGCGTCGGCGACCTGGACGAAGGCCACCCGCGCGGGCGGGTGGGCCGGCATCGTCGGGGCCACCACCGCGACCGCGCCGCGGCTGACCGCCTCGTCGATGAACCGCGCGCCGTCGGCGCGCAGTCCCGGCAGGGCGAAGAACACGTTGCCCGGCACCACCCGGCGGCTGTCGAGCGTCAGCCCCGAGATCGCGCAGTCCAGGCCGCCCTTGTGGGCGAGGATCTCGCCCTCGGAAAAATAGTCGGAGAGTTTCGGGGCCATCTTGAAAATGCGGTTGAGGGCGAGCGTTTCGCGGCGGGTGGGCCGGGTGGAGCGCGGCTGCAGGGCGTGGATCAGGGCGTGATTGCGTGTGAGATATCCGATCACCGCGCCCCCCCTTCCATCGCAATCGCGGGATGGGTGGCGTCGTCGATGCCCGGTTGGATGTCGAGATACGGGATGAGTTGCTCGCCGATGTGCCGGAACGACGGCGCCGCGACCTTGTGGCCGAAGGCGGTGCCGCCGACCAGGTTCTCGTCACAGTCATCCAAGATCACCGAAATCGCAACCTGGGGGTTGCTGGCGGGGAAGAAGCCGACGAAGGACGAGACGTGGTGGTGCTCGATATAGTGCCCATTGACAGCCTTCTGCGCAGTCCCGGTCTTGCCGGCGACGTCGTAGCCCGGGATCGCCGCCTCCGGGGCATTGCCCGCGTCGGAGGCCACCCGTGAAAGCAGTTGAGCCATCGTGCGGGCGGTGGCCTCGGAAATCACCCGCCGGACCACCGCGCGGCCCAGGCCGTAGACCACCTCGCCCGAGGCGTCGCGGATGCGCCGGATCAGCTGCGGCCGGAGCAGGATGCCGCCGCTGGCGATCACGCCCATTGCCGCGTGCATCTGCAGCGGGGTGACCTCGACCGACTGGCCCATCGGCATCCGGGTGATCGTCAGGCCGTCCCATTTTTCCACCGGATGCACCAGTCCGCCAACTTCGCCGCCGACCGGGAAGCCGGTGGGCGAACCGAAGCCGAAGGCGCGGACGTAGTTATAGAAGCGACGCGCGCCGAGCAGGACGCCCAGTTGCGCCGCGCCCTTGTTGGACGATAGCGCGATGATGTCCGCCACGCTGAGCGGGTGGTCGAAGTGGTCCGAGGCGTCCTCCCGCGGCAGTTTGCGCTCGACGCCGTCCACCATGATGCTCTCCAGCGTGCAATCGAAGGTCGTCTCCGGCGTCACCAGCCCGTCGTTGAG
>Ga0302320_10007050_pt1 | contig 24814 bp, 25 predicted proteins | sample Bog_T0_3_FD_202130 | JGI IMG/M metagenome (GOLD analysis project Ga0302320, IMG submission 202130) | Peat permafrost microbial communities from Stordalen Mire near Abisko, Sweden - Bog_T0_3 | ecosystem: Environmental > Terrestrial > Soil > Wetlands > Peat | place: Sweden: Abisko, Stordalen Mire...
TCGCGGGCCGAGGCAATCCCCAAGCCAGGTAAGCGGCCTCGCCGCAACCGGCCGCAACCGCTGTTTGCAGAAATCTTCTTCTATCGATTCCATTGAAGTGCCGCACTTTTTCTTCCATCGCTTTCGTTTGAAATTCGAACATAATTTTGCTTCCGTGCCTTCCAGCGCCTGAACAGAGTATCCTACACCGGCAGCCCTTTCGGGCGATTCAACTATTTTTAAGAGGCGACAATGACAGGAATCGGAAGACAGGCGGCCACCACCATGATGAATCACGTGGGCCGCCTTGCCGGCACACTCGCGCTGGTCGCGATTTTTGCCGCGCTAACGGCAAGCGCCCAGACCGCACAACCGAATCCGCCGCAAGCCGCTCCGGCAACCGCCGCATCGCCCGTGGATCGCGCTGCATCAGGGGATTCGCCCGACGATCCCGGCCCGCTGGCTACGGATCTTTCGCCTGCACTCACACACGCTGCCATTCGCCAGGCCGTGCGCAAGGTGGCCGACTGGCAGCTCGCGCGCTCCGAGCAAAAATTCAATCAGCAGTGGACCTACGCCGCTTTGTATGACGGCATGTTGGCGGCTTCAAAAGCAACCGGCGATCCGCGCTATCACGATGCGGTAGTGCGAATGGCTCAAAGCTTCGACTGGAAGCTTCTCGATGCCAGGTTCCCTCATGCCGACGATATGGCATTGGGACAATCGTATCTGGATCTGTATCTGGAGTCGCACGACCCGGTCAGAATGGCCGATACCAAGACCGTCCTGGTTCAATTGGTAGCTCGTCCCGATGATTCCTCCCGCCTGCTCTGGTGGTGGTGCGATGCGTTGTTCATGGCTCCCCCCGTGCTGGCCAGAATGTCTGCCGCCACCGGCGACCGGCGCTACCTCGACTACATGGATCGCGAGTGGTGGCAGACTTCCGCGAGCCTCTACGATCCGGCGGAGCACCTGTACTTCCGCGACAGCCGCTACTTTACGCAGAAGCAGGAGAACGGCCAGAAGCTCTTCTGGGCCAGGGGAAATGGCTGGGTGATGGGCGCATTTGCCAAGGTGCTCGAGGTGATGCCGGCAGACTATCCCAGCCGCGAAAAGTATCTTGCTCAGTACCGGGAGATGGCTGCACGGATTGCTTCGATCCAGGGCAAGGACGGCCTGTGGCGCAGTGGATTGCTCGATCCCGAAGCCTACGATCTGCCCGAAGTTTCAGGTTCCGCTTTCTTGACCTACTCACTTGCCTGGGGCGTCAACCACGGTCTGCTGGAGCGCTCGAAGTATGAGCCGGTAGTCAGGCGTTCCTGGACCGGAATCCTCAGGCACGTCTATGCGGATGGACGGTTGGGATCAATCCAGCCCATCGATGGACAGCCGGGAAAGTTCAAGCCTTCGGCGAGTTATGTGTATGGAGTGGGCGGCTTTCTGCTGGCAGGCGCCGAGCTCGACGCGATGGCAAGGAAATAGAAAACACCTCGTGGCCTGTGGCCGACAAGATATTCAAACCAGCATTCCCTGGTTCATCGGGCGACAAATCTAATTTCATGAGTTGAGAAATCACATAATATGGATGACCTGTCAATCATGCATCTGGAATCTTGAATGGCTGGACAGGCTCATCCGCGTTCAAATGATCCTGGGTAATGACTTCATTGGCTTGCTCAATACGTTCCGAGGAAGTGGGTGCGAGCGGAAGTACCCGGTCAGTCCCCTCGATGGCAACCTGACTCAGCTCGCCTACCGGCGTGGATCACTACTTGGCATGCCCGATCTTTTGTACCAGCGAGATTGTTAGTGTAGCGCAACGGGTGGTAGATATGCCCCGTCGCCGTAGTCGTGGGTGTGGGAAAGTGGGAAGCGTTCTTTGCTTTCCACTTTTCCATACCCATGGGAAGCTTCGAGTTGCCATGCTGCCGGCGCGGGCACTCTGTAGCCCAGCGAGGAGTGTGGTCTGACAGTGTTGTAGTGGACGCGCCAGCGTTCGGCCAGCACACGCAGTTCCTTCATCGTGTAGAAGATCTCCCCGGAACCTTCAGCCCTTCGCGACGCCAGACCGGGGCCCCCACGGGCAGGTCTTCGTCTGCGGGGTGGAGATTCTTTCCACCCGATCCTTGCCAACTTGCCAGCCTGCTCTATACAGCAGAGCTGTGATGCGCCGGTAGCCATAGCGCCCATATTGGCCGGCCAGCAAAACAATGGATTGGGTGAGTCGATCTTCGTCTTCGCGCTGTGTCGGTTGGTAGCGTTGCGTGCCGCGTGGCTGGTTCACCAGTTGGCACGCACGCCGCTCACTCATGCCTTGTTCGCTGCATGCTCTACCGCACCGCGCCGTCGTTCTGGGCTTAGAAGTATCCCGAGGCGATGTCTTTTAGCACCAGCTTATCCAGGCTCAATTCAGCCACCAGACGCTTCAGCTTCGCGTTCTCCTGTTCAAGCTCCTTTAGCCGCCGTGCCTGATCCACCTGCAAACCACCGTACTCCTTGCGCCAACGGTAGTAAGTCTGTTCCGTTATCGCTGCCTCTTTACATGCCTGCGCTGTCGTCGTCCCGCTCGCGACAGCTACCTCAACCTGACGAAGCAGGCTCACAATCTGCTCCGGCGTATTCTGTTTCCCTCGTGCCTTCAAAGGCTCCTTTCATACCAGTTTCTCGCACCTCAACTGGTACAAAATGTGCCGGGCACTCCAGTCCTCGCCGGGGCAGGCGGCTCTGTCGTGCATGGCCCTACTTCGCCGTGTTCGTGTATTCGATGGAGCAGCCGCTCCATCCGGGACAGCTTAATCCGGGAAGCTCCTTGCTGGTTGTCGTGGGACCGAAGCCTACCGTGGGTTGCAGATTGTTCTGCTCGGCCGTACCCGCCGATACCTTGGTGTAGGGCTTGGTTGCGGCCCAGGTCCATTTCCCCGGATCCTGTTCGATGCAATCCATGTCGGAGTTGTATTTGCAGTTATAGGCATCCAGCCCAACCCATAACTTGGTCTTGCTGAAGTTGGCCGTCGAGCTATTTCCATAGCCCAGAATGGAGCCGAAAACCTCCTCCCAGTTGCCCATATTATTCACCGTGTTCGTCAATCCATACTGATCGTCCACAACAATGCCGTAACTTTTCTCATTGTTGACCCATGAAAGTTGAATGCTGAGCTTCAGGTGGCCTTTATCCTCGAAGTCCTGATAGCCCTGGAGCACGACATGGTCGTTCACGGTCACGTCTCGCTTGCTGTCGAGGGTGAAACAAGTCGGATGGTACGCGCCCGCCGTTATATCCACATTCCAGATGCACACCAGATCCTCCCACTTATTCGAGGAGACGGGCTTGTGCTGCGTCGTGAATTGAACCCAATCCCTATGGCCGTTGCTGCCATTGAAGCCGTTGGAGTTGAGCTGTACGCTGAAAGCGCCTTTGCCGAACTTGGTGTCGTTGACCGAACCAATCTCCTCCAGCCCAACGGTGACGACGCCGCCGGTGATCGGCATGGACGGGGTTTTTCCGGCACTAGGCGCGGGTCCAAACTCAATTGCTGGCAGGTATTCCGGATGCGGATAGTGGGCGTTCACGTACTCTTCCGTAAGGCACGTGTTGCTCTCCCACTTCTTCTCCTTGGAAAGGGTGTAGCAACCCTTCGCCGAGGGCAGCTTGGCGGCGGGCTTCTGCGCACCCGGCAGGTTATGCGTGTGGTCGAATAAATGCGTTATGGCGAGCTTGGCAACCGGCGCTTCTTTGATTGGAGCAGCCGACGGAGATCTCTGCGCGAAGAGAACTCCGCCTATCGCCATCCATCCCAGTGCCGCGCACAGGGCCCACGGTGAAGCCGTCTTGCAAACCTTCTTGATTTTTGCTGAAGTCATGGATCTGTCCTTTCATGTGAATGGTTTTCAGTGTGGAATTCAGCGCTTATCCGCTGAATCCGTCTGCCGTCTTCGCACAGCCCAGCATAAGTCGATTCAATTGCCTTGACCGTTTCCCGCTCCACCGTGACCTCAATGCGTTGGTTCACGGTTGCCTGAGCAGTGTTCTTTTTGCTGGCGGCTTTCGCTGCCGGAACGCCTCAGCGTAAGATATTCATGCGTCCACTCCCCATAAGCCGGCGTTCTGAAACCCGCTGCAGTATCCACTTGAACGCCAAAAGGTATCGTCCGTCTTGAATTTTGGGATGAATTTTCCTGAAGATTTGTGAAGGATTCAATGCCATTGAATGCAAAGGAGTTATACAGCTTCAACGGGTTTGAGCTGAACCCCGTCCGGCGCGTCTTGTCGCGCGAGGATGAGCCGGTTTCGCTCACGCCGAAGGCTTACGACGTCCTTGCCTACCTGGTTTTGAACCCCGGACGGGTGGTGACCAAGGATGAGATGCTGAAGGCCATTTGGCCGGACTCCTTTGTGGAAGAAGGCAGCTTGGCCCAGTGCATCTCCGGTCTGCGCAAGGCAATGGGAGACAAAGCCAGCCTGATTGCGACCGTGCCAGGCCGCGGCTATCAGTTTGGGGCGCAGGTACTGACAACTCAGATTCTTTCCGAGCAGCCCCGGAACGGATTGCCCGATGCACACACAGGGGACATTTTTGTGCAGCGCGTGCGGGAACGCACCCGGGTGGTCTATGAGGATGTGCCAGCCTTCAAGCTCGCGTCGCAACAGACCGCATCGCTGAACGCAGGGACAACTTCAAGCCGCAGTAGAATCTGGCAGTGGATTGCGGTATCGGCGTTTGGTGGCGCGCTGATCGCCCTCGCCGGATCCTATGGAACGAGGCTCTTCGTTCACCCTTCCCAGCTCAACGGCGTGGTGCTCGCCGACTTTACCAACGAGACTGGAGATGCCTCCTTAGACCACACACTCAACCAGGCGCTGGAGATAGATCTGGAGCAATCTCCGTTTCTGAATCTGCTCTCCCGGTCAAAAGTGAGGGAGATGCTCATCCTCATGGAGCGCACTGGCGATGAGGCGCTCACTCTGGATTTGGCGCACGAGGTCTGCGAACGCAACAACGCCCAGGCCGTGCTGCACGGCGCAATCACTAACTTTGGCAAAAAATATCTGCTCACCCTTACCGCCGACAGTTGCGTGAACGGCGAGAGGATTGCCGGTTACAAGGCCGAGGCCAACTCCCGAGAGGATATATTGAGCGCGCTGGATACAGTAGCGGGCCATGTGCGCAAGCAGTTGGGCGAGTCGGCCGCGTCGCTGGATAAATTTCAGACTCCCATTGCGCAGGCAACCACCAGTTCTCTGGAAGCTCTGCGCGCATACTCGCAGGCGCTGGAAAGCTGCGACCGGGGAGATATCGAGGAGGGCCAGGCACTGCTGGAACGCGCCATTCAGCTGGACCCCAACTTCGCTTCCGCTTATAGAGAACTGAGCGACAGTTATTACAATCGCCGCGACTTCGTGCAGGCGGCGACGCTGATTCGCAAGGCCTACGATCTGCGCGCACACACTACCGAGCGCGAACGGCTGGCCATCGAAATTGCATTCAACATCAACGGAACCTGGGATATGGAAGCGGCCATTGCCAGTTTGAAGCTTTACAACCAGGTTTATCCCAACAACGCCGCAAACTGGTACAGCCTTTGCAAAATGTACTCGGCGCTGGGCGAGTACGCCCAAGCCATTGAGGCCGGGGAGCACGCCTATCACATGGCGCCGCACTCCGGCGCCGGGGCGGATATCCTGGCGCGCGCCTATCGAAAAGCCAACCGATTTGCCGATGCCAAACGCGTGGCCCAGACCGCCATCACCGAAGGAAAGCAACTGTGGGGCCTTCACAGCAACCTCTTCCAGATTGCCTTTGCCGAACACGATTCGGCTGCCATGAAGGCCGAAGCCGAGTGGGGATTCTCGCATCAGGAGACGGCCCAGACGCTGGTCGATCTGGGTTTTGTGGCCGCCAGCCAGGGAAAACGGCGCGAAGTCATCAACGACTTTTCCCGCGCCCGCCAGGATGCGATTAAAAACGGCGATAGCGACTTTGCCGACCTCGGATCCATGTGGCTGGCCGGTATCCTTCTGGAACTCGGCGACCCCAGCGGCGCTGCCGCCAGCCTCAATCAGTTGAAGAGCGATGGCGGAGATCCCGGAACGTTGGCTTTGTTCAAGGTAGATCTGGGCGACCCCGTGCCTGCGCAGAAAATGATTGAAAAAATTAGCGGCAGCGGCACCAAGAACTCGCTCAACCTCTACTACGATCTGCCTCAGTTGCGCGCCTTGCTGGACATCAAGGCGCATCAACCGGTCAAAGCCGTCGAAGACATGGAACCCGCCCGCAAATATCAGATGCGCGACATCGGCGTGATTTATGAGCGCGCACGGGCTGAGACCGAGGCCGGCATGCTCGATGCCGCTGCCGCGGACTACCGGCAGATTCTCGCCAATCCTGGCTTGGACCCAATCTGGACCGACAACACACTCTCCCATTTCCGCCTGGCGCATGTGCTGGCGCTGAAAAACGATAAGGCCGCCAGCAAGCGCGAGTATGAAATCTTCTTCGCATTATGGAAAGACGCGGACGCGGACGTGCCCATCCTCAAGCAAGCGCGCATCGAATACTCCCGCCTGAAGTAACTCTTCTTTGGAATCTCTGCGTAAGTCGGTGCTTTGAAAGGGCACGGCTTCAGCCGTGCCGATAATGCCCATAGAATCTGTTAGGCTTTAGCCCCTGAGGGAAGTTCTCACTGCAATTTAGAATTTCACCACGGGCTGTTGAGCCGCGCCAGCCCCTGCCGCGCCAGATCGGCAATCGCGTTGGCGAGAGGGGCAGATGCGTTCAACGACTCCGGCCGCTCCAGCCGCAAATTCAGTTTTTTGGCAAACTCGCGGAAGAAAATATCCACGTCGTAGAGGATTTCGACGTGATCGCAAAGAAAGCCGATGGGCTGAAGCAAGACCGTCTTTGCTCCCGAGGCCGCGATGGATTGAAGCGTCTCTTCAACCGTAGGTCCGAGCCACGCTCCTCCGCTGGCGCCCTGGCTCTGAAATGCGAAAAACCACTGCTGAATCTCCGCCACACGCGCGGCGACCAGCTCCGCCGTGCGCCGAGCCTCGTCGGCGTAGGGGTCGGCAGGCTGGCCTTCGGATGCTTGAATGGTGCGCGTCGGAACGCTGTGCGCCGTGAACAGAACGGGAACCGGCGCGCCCTCCTCCGCGCTGAGCTTTGTCCATGCAGGACGGAGCCGCTCGGCGAATGCGTCAATCAGCAGCGGATGCTGCGCCCATCCCTCGGTGAAGTCAATCCGCAGGCCCTTTGCCTCTTCGTTAATCGCAGTTTCCACTACGCGGCGATAGAGTCCCACGCTGGTGCGAGAGTTCTGCGGCGCAAGGCAGAGAACCGCGGCTTCTTCGACGCCATCAGCGCGCATCTGTCGAACCACCTCGGCTATAGAAGGCCTCCAGTTGCGCATTCCGACGTAGACGCGCGCACTCTCTCCCCCACCGGCCAGTTCCGCCTCGACCAGCCGACCTTGCTCCAGTGTGATTTCGGTGAGCGGGCTGTGGCCGATGAGCGCATAGCGGCGCTGAATCTCCGCGACTACCTCTGACGGCAGCGGCCGGCCGCCGGTCACGTTGCTGAGGTACTCGGGAATCTGCGCGACCGTCTCGGGCGTGCCGTGGGCCAGCAGGAGGACGGCTTGCTTAGCCATACGCCTTCTCCGGATCCGCGGATTCCAGCCTGAACTCACGCACCATGCGCACGACAGCCTGTACATTCTCAACTGGCGTTGTCGGCACGATGCCGTGGCCCAGGTTGAAGATGTGGCCGGGGCGTCCGTCAGCGGCGCGCAGAATCTCGTGGACTCTCTGCTCCAGAACATCCAGCGGCGCAAAAAGCGTGATGGGATCAAGATTCCCCTGCACCGCATGAGTGTGACCCACGGCGCGCCAGCCTTCGTCGAGCGGCTGCCGCCAATCCAGGCCGATGACGTCGGCTCCAGTCAAAGCCATATCGCCGAGCAGTCCGGCGGTCTCCACGCCAAAGTAGATCACCGGCACGCCCATCTGCTGCACGGCGCGCACCAGGCGTTTCGAGGCCTCGAAGGCGTACGCGCGATAGTCAGCCAGGCAGAGCGAGCCCACCCAACTGTCGAAAATCTGAATCACATCCGCGCCCGCCTCGACCTGCATGCGGCAATACTCCGTCAGCACCACCACTATTTTGTCCAAAAGGCTGCGCCACGCAGCGGGCTCCGCGTACATCATCTGCTTGGTGTGGATGTAGTTCTTCGAGCCGCCGCCCTCGATCATGTAGCTGGCCAGCGTGTAAGGCGCGCCGCAGAAGCCGATAATTCCAAGCCGATTGCGAAAGTGCGCGGCGACCTTTTCGATGGCCCGCGCCACGTAGGCCAGGTCGGCGGCGCGGTCGGTCCGCAGGGCGCATACATCGTCAGCGGTGCGAACAGGACGATGCACCACCGGCCCCTCGCCCGCCTGAAACTCAAAATCCAGCCCCATCGGCTCCAGCGGCAGCAGCAGATCGGCGAAGATAATGGCCGCGTCCACGCCCAGCTTTTCAGCAGCGGTGATGGTGACCTCGGCGGCCAGCTCCGGCTGCTTGCAGATCTCCACCAGCGTGTGGTGCTTGCGCACGTCGCGGTACTCCTGCATATAGCGGCCCGCCTGGCGCAGAAACCACACCGGCGTGCGGTCCACCTGCTGGCGCAGGCAGGCGCGGAGAAAGCGGCTGCCATCGAGAGGGTCGTCGGTGAGTGGCGAATGCATACAAAAATGATTTTACCGGGCTGCCCCGTGGTTATTGTTTCTTTATGCTCCCAGAAACGTGTAACCTACGAAACATAGCCGCCGCACATTGCTTTACGTTTCCACATGCCATTCTTCTTTTCCATCAACATTGGAGTGGCATGGCCGCATAGCATTCCACATCGAAAACTGAACTGAACCAGTGCATGCGTATGGGTTTTATCGAAACGGATTTCGCTAACCGTGAGCAGTCCATGGGAGAAGCCATCCTCGACAGCATCATCGACAGGTTTGCCATTGCGAATTGCCTTTCCCGGATCGTGTTCATCGTTTACCTCTGATTGCTCTTCTGGATCGACAAGATGCAACGCTCCCGATCCAAGACTATTGAGATCCTCGGTTCTGAAACGGTGGACTATGCCAGGCGAAATACTTTCAAGAAGAAGACCTTTGAGGCAAGAGGCATACCAATAATCAGCTTTTAGGTCGAGTGGTTCTGTTTGGATTGCAAGATTGCCGGATAATTTACTATCTTCGAACCAACTTACGAACATCGCTTTATAGACGGCAAGCTGCTCTGCAGTGAGCGGCTTGTCGCTGACTATAGTTTTTGTCTCCTGTGATTGTTGGCCGGATGCCAATCGTATGGCTGACAAGGCAAGCAATGCAAGACAGACAATGGATGAAGAAAAAATGCGAATTCTCTCGAACCTTGCACTTCTGTCGAACATTTCACTCTCCAAAATCAGACGCAACTATTCTCTTAGACACCGCAACCAGAAAAAACGGGTAATGAAAATATATGGGGAATATCGGAAACTAATAGGCAGGAACAGATTTCAATAGTGCTCGAATGTCCTTCAGCAGCCGGAAGAGATGATAAGGGTCGGTGGGCGAAGGGATAAAGTCGAAGTGCTCATAGAATGCCTTGGCCTGGTCATCCTTGGCGTGAACGGCAAAGGCGCGAATGCCGGCGATCTCCGCGGCTTGAAGTGTGCGCAGCATAGCGTCCTTGAGAAGCCCGGCTCCCAATCCCTTGCCTTGCCATGCGGTCGCAATCGCCAGACGAGCCAGCAGCATGATGGGAACCGGATGCCGCGCCAGCCCCTTGGTCAGGCGCGGGGGAGCGTCGTCGTGCTCGATCTGTCCGACAGCCAGCGTGTAGTAACCGGCAATCGCATCGTCCGCGAGAAGTACATAGGTTTGTGAGGCCCCTGCCTGCTGGCTTGGCAGCGCATAGCGAATCAGGAATCGATTGAGAGCCTCTTGGCCGCAGTCGAATGCATCAAGGTCATGGCCGCGATGCAATTTCTCGATGCGCAACCCGGCCACTCAGACGCTTCCCTTTTCGATGACGCTAGGCTCATTGAGCAGCCGTGCCAGGCGTGGGGCAGGAGTGGGCGGCGCATCCAGAGCAGCTTGAAATGCCTCCCACTGTTCTGCGTTCAACCGGAAAATGCGGCGATCCGGCAAGGTCTCCTCAGCGCGCGCCAAAGCGCTTTCCAGCACAAAATCGCTGACAGGCCTGCGTGTGGCCAGGGCGGCGCTTTGCAGTGCCCGTTTGGCCGACAAGCTCAGGCGAAGGTCCAGTTTTTCGGTGCGCTTTTCAGGACGCGCTGCAACACTCGGCATGGTTTGCCTCTTCTGAATCCACACACATTGAATGATAGCACGAACGCCAGACAATGTCTGGCGAAGACGCAGGCACTATTGAAAAGATCGGCCTATTTCGTTTCCACGCGTAGAATGCGAATCTCCGGATAGGCGCCGTCCCAGTGGGGCGTGACCCCATCGAAGATCAACCGAAATTCCTTCTCGCTGCCGGGGGTGAGCGGAGCCGCGGAGACTGGTCCCACATCTATGTAGGGCTCGCGCATGATGATGAGCGTGAGAAGCTGGGTCTCGTTCTGCGCCACTTCGTGGGCAAAATCGCTGAAGAGCACCTGCACGGTGATGGCGGTGACGGTGCGGGCGCCCTGGTTAATGATGTGGCCATCCAGATAAGTGACCTTGCCTCCGGCCAGATTGCTGGATTCGCTCATGGCCAGGCGGGTCAGCGATAGGTTGCCCGCATAGGGGTCCAGGGGCGCGTTGATCGGCGTCGCCGTGGACTTGCCGCGGGCGCTTCCGCGGTCCAAACTCAGGATAACCGCAACGGCAACCAGCAGAATTATCGCCGCCGCCAGGCCCAGCGGCAGCCAGTTGCGCCTCTCGTTCTCGACGGATGGAATAAAACCGGGGCCAGTGCTCACGAGCGAAATTTTACACCCATAATCGAAAAAGTACCTGTGTTTTTCGTGTTTTGAGGAATAATATGGTAGGTCGATGTACTAAACGATTATCAAGTACTTCTAGGTGTTTCAGGCTAGGAGGAATGCATGTCCCAAAACAATCCTCAGAATCAAGCGCCAGCCTGCTCATTCCTGGGCAGTTCGCCTGCAAAAGAACTCCTCGTAGTTGCGCGCATCCACCACAAGGAGGCCAAACAACTGTTTGAGCGGGCAGATGTGGCAGACGCTGAGGGCCGGCAGGAAGAGGCCATGTTATTGATAGATCTGGGAATCGCGCGACGGGAAAGGGCAGAGGAGTTGGACAGGGCCGCCAGAGAAGAGATCAGCGACCCGATTGTTGCCGAACTGCTGGAAAGCGAGGAAACTATGTGCAAAAACTATATCCCCAATACCCCGACATATACGGCGCCAGAGGCTGAACTCCCCCAAAGCTGGATAGATGAATTGACACCGCGCCCGTTAGGGCCCATCGCTCGCGCCGTGGCCTGGGTTGGGAGCTGGATAGCCAAATAGCGTGATCCTCTGGCCGCGCCCAGCCAGGGGCGTGTTCGTCTCTCAGGCTCATGGGCCGGCCCGGCGGCAACTGGCAGAACTCGGCAATCTCTAAATTCATTGGCAGGCATTCCCGCACTTCCTTTTCATGGCAGCGACGAGTTTCGGCGCCATGCGCAAGAGATAAATTTTGCGCACGTTACCGAAGGAATCCCCCCGGCCCTTTTAAGACAGATGCTTCCCCCGTTCTTGACCGATGTACAAATCAACATCAAATATTTTTTCCGTTTTTCACATTGTTCTGCGACTTCCGGGAATATTCTGTGTCTAAGAATGCAGGAGTGAGAACCGGCCAAGTCCAGGTTACGTAACCCTTGCCGTAAGGCATTGAAAGGCAGGCCACCAATGCAGACATCTTCCCCAACCGCATTCATCTCCATGGCAACGCCCCCCGGCGAGCAAAGAAGCTCCCGGCAGACAGAAGATCTTGTGTACCAGGGTTTCACGGTCGCGGCAATTCTGCTGTTCCTGGCAACCCTTTGGATCTTTTGAAATCTGAAATCTGCTGTTGACGGGCGCGAGCTGGAAGCTATGAGCTTGATCCCGCTCGCCCTGCCCGGAACATCGCCACGATGAAACCGGCGACAGTCCAAGCCAACGCTCCCTGGCTTAGCGCTTCCAACTTCTTGCCATGGCATATTTTTCGTCGCAACTGTATCGATATTCGAAAAACTGTACTGAAACGCTACAGTTTTCCCCTCTTTCCCAATGTCTCTGTATCGAAATAATACACTCAACAGGTTCCGCGAATGATTTGGCGCGGACAAGACAAAAGCTACTGGCCCCGCCGCGGGGGTTCACCCAAAACGCGCGCGCTTGACGGTCTGGCGAAAGTCTTCGCCCACCATTTCGACGCGGACGCACATCTCGGCCAGCCGTGACCTCATGCGGTCGCCGATGCGGTCACCCAGCGTGTCCTCGTTTCTGGCGGCCTTGTCGCCCTTCTCTGTGGGTTTAAAACCGGCGCCGGCCGGCAGATCGGGGTAGTTGGTGGTGATGATGGTGGTCTGTTTGTCGTTGTAACGGGTGTTCAAAATCAGCGCCACCGTGTCCCAGACCCACTCGTTGGGTTTTTGCGCGCCCAGGTCGTCCAGCACCAGCACTTCGGCGGCAAAGACCGGCTGCAGCAGTTCCAGCTCCGTGGTCTGCACCTGTGGGTTATAGCTGTTCTGGATGCTCTTGAGCAGCTCGCGATAGTCGCAGAAGAGGCCGCGAACGCCGCGCTCCACCACCAGCCGGCGCAGCACGCCCACCGCCAGGTGCGTTTTTCCCACGCCGATGGAGCCGGTAAAAAGCAGTCCTTTGCCCGCGGTGTCCACCGGATAGGCCTCGACAAATTTCCGGGCCGTCAGGTGTGCGCGGCTCAGCGAGGAGTCTGCGCCACGAAAGGCTGTCTCGAAGCCGTCCAGGGTGTATTGCCGGTAGCGCTCGGGGATGTGGGCCGCTGCCAGGCGGCGCTGCTCGCGCTCCATCTCCTGGCACTCGCAGGCGCGCGAGACCCATTTACCCTGGTCGTTGACCACCCGCACCAGCCCCACTCCATCGCAGATCGTGCATGTACTCATCTGCATTCAAGCCTAGCGCAAAGGCCGACGGTGCGTAGCGGTGCGCTTCAGGTGCCTTATTGTGGAAAAGCGCGGTGGGCAAAAGCGTTTTGCCAGAGTGCGGCGCGGTTGCCTACAATCGAAGCCGCATACTGAAAAGCGGTTTTCAACGTGCTCCGGATGGAGATTAAGCCATGAATCGAATCGTATCGCGCAGTATTTTCGCAGCAGTTGCCCTTTGTTGCCTGTTGATCCCAACCGGGATGTGGGGCCAGCAGCCCGGAAACAAGCCGGACGCCAAGGCTCCGGCACCTGCACAGGCCGCGCCCGTGGCGGCCGCTCCTGCCCCGGCAACCCCCGCGCCTCATCCGGACGACGATTACTGGAGAAAGCACGATGAACAGTTGAGGGTGGACTTCGGATGGCTGGGGAAGTTCAAGGAAGCTGACGCTGCCCTCGCGCCACCGGCCAAGGGCGAGAACCGTGTGGTCTTCATGGGCGACTCGATTACAGCAGGCTGGAATTTTACGGGGCCGCAGGGCTCGTTTCCGGGCAAGCCGTACATCAACCGGGGCATCAGCGGGCAGACCACACCGCAAATGCTGGTGCGCTTCCGGCAAGACGTGATTGCGCTGAAGCCGAAGGTAGTGGTAATCCTGGCCGGAACCAACGACATTGCCGGCAACACCGGGCCGGAGACGCTGGAGCAGATTGAAGACAACCTGGCCTCGATGGCGGATCTCGCAACCGCCAACCATATCCGCGTGGTGCTGTGCTCGATTCTGCCCGCCATTGATTATAGGTGGAGACCTGGAGTGACGCCCGCGCCCAAAATTCTGGCCATCAACGCCTGGCTGAAGGCCTACGCGGCGGAAAAGGGCTACGTTTACGTGGACTTCCACGCGGCGATGAAGGACGAGCAGGACGGACTTCCCGCATCGTTGAGCAAGGACGGGGTGCATCCCTTGCCTGCCGGTCACGCAATCATGACGCCGCTGGTCGAGGCAGGCATTGAGAAGGCACTGAAAGCAGGGAACAGGGAGTAGGAACAGGGATCAGTCTGATCCACGCTCGTCAAGGGATATTCGCCCGGTTTCGGTATTCAATAGCTCCGGTCTTCCGAGTTGGACACTGGCCACTGTTCCCTGACCACTGACCCCTGAATTGCTAAACCGCCCCAATTTCCCTACAATAGATACATTGCAGGAAAGGTTTGTCTTCAGCGATGCCCAAGGAAAAGATTCATCCCAATTACGCCGCGGTGCAGGTCAAGTGCGCCTGCGGGAACCATTTTGAGACCCGTTCGACCCACAAGGGCGACATACACGTGGAAATCTGCTCGGTTTGCCATCCGTTCTTTACCGGCAAACAGCGCTTGGTGGACACGGCGGGCCGCGTGGAGCGCTTCCGCCGCAAGTTTGCCAAGTCCGACGGAGCCAAGGAAGCAGCAGCAGCAGCCAAGTAACCGCGCTCTGGCAACCGGAAGGTACGATTGGGCCTCCGCCATGGCGGAGGCCCTTTTCGCGTTGCATTTATGCGAGAATGGCCTCATGGCCACCGTCGAAGTCCAGCACTTCCTGGATCGCGCTAGAGACTTCCTGAAAGGGAAGGATCTCTTGCGGGATAAGAAACTCTTAGGAGATGACCTGGATTTGTATAGATTATCCTTTGCACTGCTTGGCATTCATTGTGCTATTTCGTACAGTGATGCCCTGAGAACCGGCATGGGATGCGAAAAGGTATCGTTGGAAGATCACAGTCAAGCAGCAAACGATTTGAGGAAAAGACTCAAATCCAGGAGTTTTGAGAATCTGAAAGGGATTAGCCATCTTGAATCACTTATAAAGATGAAGAACAAGATTGAATATGAACCGATAACGATAAAGGAAAATCAAATAGAAGAAATTATGAAGCACGCAAAGCGTTTTGCAGAGTGGGCCGATACAACAGGCAGGAATCAGCAGATTGAGGGGTGGTGAAATGGACTCGATTCAAATGGTGTATGGTTTGGGCAGAGCAAAGAACGCATTGCAAGATTACCTGATTCAAAAGCTACTCTTCCCTAATGTTTATCTGGATGCCGAATTCAATGGCAAGAAGGTGAATGTGCTCGCTATCGATCGCGAGGGCACAGGAGATGTTCACGCTGTCTACATTCCTTACCAAGGAACAGATATTGAAAACGCATTGGAAACCGTCATTGCAAATATCCAGTCCCCTCCGCCTTCGGCGAGGGTTCTCCCGCATTTTATCTACTCCGCGATCGTCAATAACGGTCCAGGTGCGAGCAAGTATGATCTTTCGGAGCGAATTATTCAAAAGTCGTTTTCCCTTGGCGATGATGGTGTGGGGCGCGTAGGAATCCTGTATGTGGATTTATCCGAAAGCGATCCTTCCGTTCAAGTCATTCTCAGGGCCGAGCGCTTCCGTAATTCAAAAGAGCTTGTTGAGATGGCCGATCAGTTCGTTGCCACTCATACCACAGCAAACTGGGAACTCCGCGGGTAGCGGTTCACCAACTCAAAACAATCGCCGGAACCGCTTTGCAGTTTATTTCCGGCATCCTGCTACCCTGAACTCTGGACGGCCTCTTCTGACAGGCCGTCCCGGAATCAGCCGAGGAAGGCTACCCCCCTCCCCCTATTTACTGTGAAACTGTGAGACTGTGAACGGATCTTCTTCCCTTCAGGAGTTTTTCCTGACGATCAGGTGGTTTTCATGGCCGGCAAAGGCTTTACCGTGAAAAAGAACTGGGACAATCCCAGGGAGTACGCCATGCCCGCCGAGGCGCGCGTACCGGCTGAGGTGCGCCTGGGGAATGTTCTGGTAGCTCCGGCCACGGTGCTGGCGCCCATGGCCGGCGTCACTGACACAGTCTTCCGTCGCTTCATTCGCCACGCCAGCTTGTTCACGGCAGCCGCGTTGTCCGATGCAAGCCCAGCCAACTCTGCCATCGACTCCGCCGTCACCAACACCCAATCCGGCTGCGGGCTACTGATGACCGAGTTCACCTCCGCCGACGGCCTCGCCCGCATGAGGGAGACCAAGCGCCAGCGCTACCTGACCTTCTACAACGACGAGCACCCCATCGGCGCGCAACTCTTCGGAGCCAATCCGGAGACGATGGCCGAGGCGGCGCGGATTGTCGAGGAGACCGGCTTCGATCTGGTGGACCTGAACCTGGGCTGTCCGGCCAAGCGGGTCGTCGGCTCCAACGGCGGCTCGGGCCTGCTGCGCGATCTGCCGCGCATTGGCGAAATCTTCCGCGCCGTGCGCCGGGCGGTGACGATTCCTTTCACAGTGAAATTCCGTATGGGCTGGAACGACAGCGAGATTGTCTGCCTGGAGCTGGCGCGGATGGCCGAAGCCGAGGGACTGAACGCTGTGGCGCTGCACGCCCGCACCCGCGAGCAGGGATACAGCGGCCAGGCGCGCTGGGAGTGGATCGCCAAAGTCAAGCAGGCGGTGAAAATTCCTGTCATTGGCAACGGCGACATTCATTCTCCGGAGGCCGCTGTGGCCATGGTGGCCCAAACCGGCTGCGATGCGGTGATGATCGGGCGAGCTGCGCCGTCGAATCCATGGATTTTTCGCCAGATTGCCCAGTTCACGGCCACCGGCACGTATGAGCGGCCCACTGTGCAGGACCGCTACCGCATGATCCGGGCATATTTTCAGATGCTGCTGGATGAGGCCGAGGCGACAAAGGATTTGCCCAAGGCAGCACGGTTGGGCGAAACCTCCGGCAAGATGAAGCAGTTTGCCACCTGGTTTACCCACGGCGTGGCCGGCGGAGCCAAACTGCGCGCCGCCATCTATCATGCGCGAACCGGTGCCGAGGTGTTGGCGCAAGTAGACGCTTTCTTCACGGCTCAACTCGCGAGCGGCTCGGAGCCAGTCGCGGCGCCGGAAGACAATGCGGGAGAATTGTTTCCTGTAGGCATGACTGCCTGCGATTAGGGAAACTCTGATTAAGTCGAAATTTTGAAGGGTACGGGCTTTAGGGAAACTTTGATTAAGTCGAAATTTTGAAGGGTACGGGCTTTAGGGAAACTTTGATTAAGTCGAAATTTTGAAGGGTACGGGCTTTAGCCCGTACATAAAACCAGCAAAATCAATGTGGGCTTTAGCCCCTGAGGGAATGCAAACTCAATAGAAGCACTTGATCAGAGGTTCCTTAGCCTCGCTCGACAGCCAGAGCCACGGCGTTTCCGCCGCCCAGGCACAGAGCCACGATGCCTCTGCTCTTGCCCAGCCGCTTCAACGCGTAGAGCAGCGTGACCAGCGCGCGCGCTCCGCTGGCCCCGATAGGGTGGCCGATAGCCACAGCGCCGCCCTGCAAGTTGACCTTGGCCGGGTCGAGGCCCAGTTCGCGATTCACCGCCAGCGCCTGCACGCTGAAGGCCTCGTTCAGTTCAAACAAATCCACGCTGTCCAGCGGCCAGCCAGCCTTGGCCGCCACTTTGCGCACGGCTTCGATGGGCGCCAGGCCAAACCACTCCGGCTCGCCGCCGCTAGTGGCCTGGGCGCGAATCACGGCCAGCGGCGCAAGGCCCATTTCTCTGGCCCGCTCGGCGCTGGTGACCACCAAAGCCGCGGCTCCGTCGCTGACGCCGGGAGAGTTGCCGGCCGTCACCGTGCCACCCTCCTGAAAGGCAGGCTTGAGCCGGGAGAGGATTTCAACGGTCGTATCAGTGCGAATCGACTCGTCAGCGTGAAATATTTCCGGCCCTGTGCCTTTTCTGGCTGCCGGAATCTCAACGGGTAGAATCTCGTCCCGGAAGAAGCCCTGCGTGGTGGCCGAGGCGGCGCGGCGATGCGACTCTGCCGCAAAAGTGTCTTGTTCTTCCCGGCTGATGTCGAATCGGGCCGCAATCTTTTCCGCTCCCGCACCCATGTGGAAGTTGTTATAAACATCCCACAGCCCATCCTGAATCATAGCGTCCACCAGCGCGCCGTTTCCCATGCGATAACCGGACCTGGCCTGGGGCAGCAGGTAAGGCGCGTTGGTCATCGACTCCATGCCGCCGGCTACGACCATCGCGGCGTTCTCCGTCTGGATAGCCTGCGCGGCCAGGGCCACGGCCTTCAGGCTCGATCCGCAGACCATGTTAATGGTGAGCGCGGCAGCCTGGTTCTGCAATCCGCCGTAAAGCGCCGCCTGGCGCGCGGGGTTCTGGCCCAGGCCGGCCTGCAAAACGCAGCCCATGATGCACTCGTCGATTTGTGAAATGCCGCCGGCGCTTTGTGCGGATTCGACCCCGGCGCGGCGCACCGCCTCGCGCACCACCAGTGCCCCCAGCTGCGGAGAGGAAAAGCTCTGCAGCGAGCCCTGAAACCGGCCTACCGGAATCCGTGCTGCTGAAACAATCACAACTTCCTTCATCGGGTGGTCTCCTGGGCAACTCCGTAGGCGCGACCGGACGCAAAGATACACAGGGCCATACTACCAACCCGGAGATGCTAGCGCATTCCGCACATAGGTCGCCACTTACGCCCGGCGCTGAGCCTCAGAGGCGCAGTGATAGGGTCAGTGGCGCAATAAAGCGAAGTAGGCCATCACGCAGAAACCTGCGAAAGCCAGCATGAATACCGTTATAACCACCCAGAGTACGGTGTGGTGGCTGATGGGTCGAAGGAGAGTCGGAGCAGGGGCAGCATTGGCATACCCCACCAGGCGCGCCATTTCTATGCTGATGTTGTCGTTGCCGCCGGCCGCCAGCGCCAGTTCAAGCAGGCCATGGGCGGCAGTTTCCAGTGTCTGGCTCGGGACGTCTACCGCCCTCTGGATATCCCCGTCGGAAACGAGTCCCCACAGGCCGTCGGAACACAGCAGTAGCGTGTCGCCGATAGCCAGCGGGTGCTGCTCGATGTCGATCTCCACCTCGGGCTGATGGCCCAGGCTGCGGGTCAGCACCGAGGAGTCAGGATGGTTTTTAGCCTCTTCCGGTGTGATCAGGTTGCGGCTGAGCAGTGCCTGCACGGCAGAGTGATCGGTGGTGAGGCGATGCAGGCGGCCAGCTCGTATCAGGTATGCGCGGCTGTCGCCAATGTGGCCTATCCAGGCGCAGGTTCCGACAGCGCGCTGTTGCACCACAGCCACCACCACCGTGGATCCCATGTGCTGGTAGGGCGAGCCGGGCGCGCTGGCCGTCGCCACGATCTGAGCATTGGCGCGAGCAGCGGCGCCGCGGAGGCCATTATCGACCGGATAATCCTCGGGCAAGGATGCCAGGTGAGCGTAAAAATTCTCTACCGCGGTCCGCGATGCGGTGGCTCCTCCCGCGTATCCACCGATGCCGTCGGCGACCATCAGCAGGTCGCCCAGGGCGATCCGAACATGGAGAACTGTGTCCTGATTCTCTTCGCGCAAAATCCCGCGGTCGCATTCTTCTGCAAACAGAATATTTGGATGCGCAGAAACCGGTATCTCGTTCATACCTGAACCTCACTCCCAGAACAGCGCTTCAAAATTCAGCGCAAATCCTTGCAGAAACCACCCACGCCGCGCGAAATTACCTTCCACTATTCCAGTGGAAAGTTGGTCGCGCTTGGCTGGCCTGGTTCCTGCCATGGCCGTACATACCGGACCTTGCCTATCCTGGTCCGGCCAGCGCTGGGCTTCTATAAACGTCTTGCAAGCCAGGCGCCAGCTTGGCTCTCTGGGGGGAGGGAAAGAAATACAAAGGGCTAAGTCAATGTAACATAGTAGCTTCCATCTTGTGCAAGTAGGATAACCCGCTGCGTCGCCTTTTTGCGCGGATGAAATTCAGCCTGACCATATCTTGACACGGGGCTAAAATCCTTCCTCAAATGCCGGTTGCCCTGGATGCCTCAAAAATGCTCGTGCGCGTGCCTGCGATACTCCGGCGCTGGGAAGCAGCCGCACATTCGAACAAAACAATAGTAACGCCGGTAATTAAATTTCGCTCATGTTGTCACCCGTAATCGGCGATAAAGTCCTTAGTTTCTTCGCTGAGTTCCGCCTCGGCGGGATGAAGGGGGTCATGCGCTCTTAGCACCAAAATTTTCAACTGTGACGCTCTCCGGAACCGGCCTGTAGTTTAGCCGGAATCCGCGCTCCACAGCAGTGAGCCAGCTTCGCTACTCATCCAGGGACCGGAGCCGGCTCACTGTCTTTTTTCGTTCTCCCGGCAGAATAGTCTGGTGCGATACTCTGGAGTACGTACCACACCTCTCTTTCCTGCTGTGGTGAACCTCTTGATTGTTGAAATTGAAAACCTGACCAAGATTTACGAGTCGAAGCTCCGCGTGGTGGCTGTCGACGGCATCGACCTGGAGCTGAAGCAGGGCGAGATCTTCGGCCTTCTGGGCCCCAACGGCGCCGGCAAAACGACCACCATCTCCATTGCCACCACCCGCACGCTGCCCACCAGCGGCCGGGTTCGCATCGCGGGCATCGACGTCGTCCAGCATCCGGCCCACGCGCGGCGACTCATCGGCGTGGTGCCGCAATTCAACACGCTCGACCGCTCCCTGACCGTTTACGAAAACCTCTACTTCCACTGCCGTTACTTCGGCTTCTCCCACTCGCAGGCCAAATCCCGCTCTCTGGAGTTGCTCAACCAGTTCATGCTTTCCGAGCGCAAGAGCGTTTACCCGCCGCAGCTCTCAGGCGGCCTGGCGCAGCGTGTGCAGATTGCGCGCGCCATCGCCCATCGCCCCTCCGTCCTCTTTCTCGACGAGCCCTCCGCCGGCCTCGATCCGCAGAGCCGCATGGCCATGTGGTCGGCCGTCCAGCAGTTGCATAACGAAGGCATCACCGTTCTGCTCACCACCCATTACATGGAGGAGGCCGATTCGCTCAGCGACCGCTTGGCCATCATCGACCATGGCCGCGTGCTGGCCCTCGGCTCGCCTGAAAAACTCAAGCAGACCCTTGGCGCGCACATCATCTTCGACCTGAAACTCAAGTCCCATGAAAGTCTTGACCCACTCGTGGCCAGCCTCAAAGCGCGCCCCGATGTGACCAGCGCCGAGATTACCGCCGACGGCTTGCGGGTCATCGCCGCCAGCTCCGACGGCCTGCTGCCCGACCTGGTGCAAGCCGCCGCCGCCTACGGCCTGCGCGACCTGCAAGTCACCGAGCCGAGCCTGGAAACCGTCTTCATTGAACTCACCGGGAGGGACCTGCGTGAATAACTTACAGGGGTCAGGAATCAGAGATCAGGGGTCAGGGACAAGCAATCAAGGTTCAGCGGAAGCTAACTCGCTGCCTTTATCGGAAAACCCTGCCAATCCCGCACAAGAACTGGTTGCCCCATCCTTCGTGCACTCGGTAAAGAGTGGGAAACCACACAATTCAACCAGCCCAGCCCTCGAGCAGCATCTCAACCCAGGAATCTTTCTCAAGTCCTTCCTCGGCCTCTTCCTCCGCGACCTGCGCGTCCTATCGCGCGAGTTTATCCCCTTCATTCTGCGCGTGGGAATGCAGCCGCTGCTCTTCCTCTTCGTCTTCACCTTCATCTTGCCGCGCATGGGCGGCGGCAACCCCGTGGCAGTAGGTGGCGGCACTGACTTCGGCACCATCCTGCTCCCCGGCCTCATGGCCGTGGCCATCATGTTCTCCGGAATCGCCGCCGTGGCCCTGCCGCTCTCCAGCGAGTTCGGCATCACTCGCGAGATCGACGACCGCGTCATGTGCCCTATGCCGCTGTGGGCCGTAGCTCTGGAAAAGGTCTGCTTCTCTGCCATGCAAAGTATGATCGCCGCCCTGCTCGTCATCCCCATGGCCTATTACATCCCCGCCTCTCCAGTCCGCGCCGATATTCACAATTGGTTCCTCTTCGGTCTGGTGCTTCTGCTGGCCAGCCTGCTGGCCGGCAATCTGGGCCTGGTCATCGGCTCCACAGTCAACCCCAGGCAAATCGGCCTGGTCTTCTCCATCATCGTTGTCCCCATCACCTTCCTGGGCTGCGTCTACTACCCCTGGGCCTGGCTCTATAAGATTCCCTGGCTGCAATATGGCGTCCTCTTCAACCCCATCGTCTACATGAGCGAAGGCCTCCGCGCCGCCGTCACCCCCAGCATCGAGCACATGCCCTGGTGGGCAATCCTCATCGCGCTGCTCTTCTTCACCGCCGCGCTAGGCCGCTGGGGCTTCAAGGGATTTTTGGGAAGAGTGCTGTCGTAAGCATGGATAAATGATCCGGCATGAAACGATTGTTTCCCCAAAAAGCTGTCATCCTGAGCATCATGACTTGCCGCGCAAGTTACATCTGGAATGAACGAGCCGTTACAAAATTCACCCCGGAGGGGTGGTGGAAAATAGCCCCGGGTGGAGCGTAGCGCAACCCGGGGAATGCCCACCCATCAGAGGATCGCGCCCTGTAGGGGCGCTGCGAAATACTTCTCAACTACGCGAAAGCCAACACATATCCTCACCTCATTCTGATGCGTCTCGGTTCACACAGTGAGCTCTTCTAGTTTTACAAGTCACTCGGCAGGTGGCCCCGGTCTCGATGACAATGTCAAACCCCACCGAGGGACCGGGGGCATCCTCATCAGGATAGAATCCTTTTAAGCTCTGGGCCACCCGCCGCCAATGGAGCGCGTTTTCACAGCGTTAGTGATGTAGATTTCCCGCCCAATTTTACGCTGCCGTTTATTTCCCAAGCTGTTGTGCGCCTATATGAAATATACTTTTGCCTTAGCTGTTTCAGTTGAAATACGAGGCATAGCAAAACGCACGATCAAACGAGTGTATGTTAAGAGGGGGCAAAGTGGCCAAACCAAAATATCAGATATTCGTCAGTTCCACGTACGAGGACCTTAAAGAGGAGCGTGATACGGTCATCAAAGCGATCCTCGAAACAGGCAACATCCCCGTTGGAATGGAAATGTTCAGTGCTGGTGACGAACAGCAATGGGAGCTAATTAAGCGCCAAATCGAAGATTGCGATTACTATGTGGTGATACTTGCACATCGGTATGGCTCGATGGACGGCATCATTAGCTATACAGAAAAGGAGTACGACTTTGCAGTTGAAAAGAAAATCCCGGTTCTAGGGTTTGTGATTGACGATGGGGCAAATTGGCCAAAGAAAAAGATGGATACCGATCCTGCTGTTCAACAGGCGCTTGCAGCGTTTAAGGAGAAGGTGAAACGGAAGATGGTTGTATTCTGGAAGAATGGCGATCAACTTCACGGACAGGTCGCAATTGCACTTTCAAAAGCATTTACAGCATACCCTAGAGTAGGATGGGTCCGAGCGGGGGAAGACGTTGGGCCTGGAGTAACGAATGAGCTATCTCGCCTCAGCAAGGAGAACGCGGAGCTGCGTCAAGTGCTGACGGATGCCGGTTTGCAGATGAAAAATGACGAGGAGATTTACAAGAAGAAAGTAGTTGCAGTACTTATTTCCAACAAACGCACGGTAACAATTCGACTTGCAAATGTATCGGGATGTCAGAAGGAAATCACCCTACGTCGGCTCTTTGTTATTTTGGGTCGCAGACTTGTGGTCGATACCAACATCTCTTCGTTATCTATAACGCTGGCAAATGTGCTTCGCAAATCGGCTCAGAAGATAAAACAAGACGCCAAGTTCCCGGTGCCACGTAACCACGTTGAGGACATATTGGCGGATTTGGCAGCGCTCGGATTAGTGGAGCTATCATCAGCGCAGTTTTCGGATAAGAGCGAAGGGCCGTCTTGGGTGCTGACTGACTTCGGTAAAAAGATTGATAAGGAGCTGCGTCAAATCGTGCTTTTTGAAGCGTTAGATAAGGTAGGTAGTTCGTTGTCAGTGGAAGCTGAGGCCATTGGAACTGATGGAACTGGATATTGAATAATTTGACGTGAGGTCATCTTACTGCGAGCCACCCAATAACACGCTCATACACTGTGCGGGGTATGCGCATGGCAGGTGGTCCCGGTCTCGATGACGATGTCAAACCCCAACGAGGGTGCGCCCGACTTCTTTTTGAATTTACAAAGGAATTACAATTTGCTGCTACTTGACTTTCAGCTTCCTGATAATGTTTTGGACAAAGGAGGTCTACAATGTCTTTCACTTCCCCAACAGTCAGCAAGTTGGCCCTGCTTGCAGTTTTGGCGTTTTTCCCCTCCATCGCACTCTCCGCTGGAATTTCTGCTACAGCCAGTTATACATACGACCAGGTTTCACCTGGCGTCTATGATTACTCCCTCACCCTCAACAACACTGGCACGACCACCATCGGAACCTTCTGGTTCAGTTGGATACCGGGTGCCGGATTCCTCTCCGTGGCGCCCAGCAGCGTCAACTCGCCGGCCGGCTGGACCGATACAATCACCAACAGTGGCAAGGCCGTCCGATGGGTCACGGTTAGCGATCTGCTTGCCCCTGGTTCGTCTCTCTCCGGCTTCGAATTTGAAAGCACGGAGACCCCCGACCAATTGATGGGCATTTTCCCTGGCCCGGGCACCGGCACAGGCGATCCCGTCTCAACATCATACGTTTACATCGCAGCCCCTCTCGGCGACCCGGGGTTTCAATTGGACGCGACGCCGACTCCCGAACCCAGTTCCTGGCTCCTTCTGCTTTCGGGCTTGGGGTTGGCGGCTATCTCGTTCCGATCAAGGCTGCTCCGGGAAGCTTAAACTTCGACGCCCCGCGCCTTCGGAACTATTGAAGGCGCGGGGGCCCAGATTCTCTCTTCCGCGTCAAGCATTTTCGGTGGGGAAAGATTTGGATTTTCAAGGCATGAGGGGTCTATCCCTCCGATGTATGTTGGGGCCGAGC
>Ga0302320_10007052_pt1 | contig 24813 bp, 16 predicted proteins | sample Bog_T0_3_FD_202130 | JGI IMG/M metagenome (GOLD analysis project Ga0302320, IMG submission 202130) | Peat permafrost microbial communities from Stordalen Mire near Abisko, Sweden - Bog_T0_3 | ecosystem: Environmental > Terrestrial > Soil > Wetlands > Peat | place: Sweden: Abisko, Stordalen Mire...
ATACTCCACATGGCCGTCAGTGCAACCGATATTTACGCCGCCCGGCAGGAAGGTTCCGGCGGTGACGTTGACCAATTTGGTTGCAGCGAGCGTGCGGATGCCATGGCGGGCAAAACAAAGGCGCCCCATCATCACCGAACTGTTGACACCGAAGCCGCCTTCGTACAGATCATAAGCGCCATCCAGTTTATCCCCGGCTCCAAGGGTGCTACCGCCATCGGCCCACGCATCCGGCCACAGCGCGTCAAAAAACATCGGGGTTTCAGAGGGTCTCTTCACGTTGTCCATTTTGTTGAACATGCCAGCGACTCCTACGGTAGTTTGCTGGTCAGCATAGTAACCGGCCGTGTATTTCACATATTTTCCAAGATTCAAGTAAAGCCAGCCGTTTAACCCGTAACTGGAAGTGTTGGTGAGTACGCCAATCCCTCCATTCGCGCCAAATATCCAAGCATAGTTCGCAGCTCCATTGTCATTTCCCCCGCCGACAATATTGATATGGGGCAGGTTGTTGGTGCCGCCAATGGGACAATAGCGTACATTTACCACATTCCCCTGATAAGCCATCATGTAAGGTAGCCATTCAACGGTGTTATCGCCATAAGGCAGCGGTCCGAAGTCCGCTGCATACATCACTCCCGCCAGACTCATCTGCTTGAGATTGCTCTTGCATTGCGCCTCCTGTGCCTTGCGTTTGGCCGATGCCAGCGCCGGGAGCAGCATCGCGGCCAAAATCGCGATAATGGCAATCACCACCAGCAATTCAATCAGGGTAAAGCCTTGTTTTCCATTTTTCTGCAAATGGCCAGATCGCAGCGGCAGCCGGTTATTTTTGGGTTTCATATTGGATGATTTCGAGACATTTCGCCAAGGGTTTGGCTCCGATTTCCACGTGGGCAGAGGGTCAAAAGCCGAAGCCGTTGACGACGGGTTCGCAACTCAAATTTGAGGCGCTCTTTACACATGGATTATGCAATACTCTCGCCTTTTGCAGACATCTTGTCATGTCACGACCAAGCGTGACAGGAAGATGCGGTACAAAGGGGCTTGAAAAAAGCATAGCAACCACCTCCGGATTTAGCCAAGAGAAATGTTGAAAAACCGCGTCAATAAAACTGTCCATTTTTGGTGCATTTCTGCTGGCAGACCGTTGGATTAACCAGCGAAGGCCGCACGAGTGCACGCTGCCAGCACGTTTTCTTGGCATGCCACAAACTCTGCAAGCCCGGTGGCCTCACCGGGCGGATTTTTCAACCGGCGCCAAGCGACTTGCCTTATTCCATGCCTGCCCTATCGTGTTGCCTTCAATATGGAATTGAGCAAGGAAGAAATTCACCGCTATTCGCGGCACTTGGCATTGCCGGAAGTCGGACGGGACGGCCAACTGAAATTAAAGTCCGCCAGCGTTCTATGCATCGGCGCGGGCGGCCTGGGCTCGCCCATCAGTATGTACCTGGCCGCCGCTGGCATTGGCCGGCTCGGCATCGTGGATTTCGACACCGTGGATGCCTCGAATCTTCAGCGCCAGTTGCTGCATACGGATGCCGACGTGGGCCGGCCCAAGACGGAGTCCGCCCGGGAAACGCTATACGGCATCAACCCCCATTGTGACGTGGTCCTCCACCAAGTCCGGCTCACCTCTGAAAATGCGCTCGATCTGATCCGTCCCTACGACATCGTCGTGGATGGCACCGATAACTTTCCGACCCGCTACCTGGTCAATGACGCCTGTGTGCTGCTCAAAAAGCCAAACGTTTATGGCTCAATTTCGCGGTTTGAGGGGCAGGCCAGCGTGTTTGCGCCGCATCTGGGCGGTCCCTGCTACCGTTGCCTGTATCCCGAGCCGCCGGCACCCGGCACCGTGCCTGGTTGCGCCGAGGGCGGTGTGCTGGGCGTGCTCCCCGGCATCATTGGCTGTATCCAAGCCACCGAAATCTTGAAGCTGGCCCTGGGCAAGGGCACCTCCCTGATCGGCCGGTTGCTCCTCTTCGACGCCCTGGACCTCAAGTTCCGCGAACTAAAACTGCGGCGCGACCCGCAATGCCCGCTCTGTGGCGAACACCCGACCATCCGGGAATTGGTGGATTACGAAGCGTTCTGCGGCATTGTGCCCGAAGAGGAAGACCCCGGGCACCCTGACGAAGTGACCGTGCAGGCCATGAAGCGGGCGCTGGATAACCCCGCCTTGGGCATCCAAGTGGTGGACGTGCGCGAACCGGACGAATATGAAATTGCCCGGGTCGCGGGCGTGACCCTGCTGCCGTTGAGCCAGTTAAGGGACCGCTTTACCGAGTTGGACCCCGACCGGCAATACTATCTCCATTGCAAAGCCGGGGTGCGCTCGCTGAAAGCGGTGTATTTCCTGCGTCAGCAGGGGTTCAAGCAGGTAAAGAGTGTGAAAGGCGGCATCGCCGCCTGGTCGGATGAAATAGACGATAGCGTTCCGCGTTACTGAACCGGGCAGGCCACTGACTCGATTCGGATGCGTTAGCCAGGAGCCCAAAGTTGTGGGCCGGATATCCTCACCCGGCGTTTTTTCCTTCCCCTTCCCGCCAACTTCCCCCGTGCAAGCCATTGGAAATCAGTGCCGATTAGCAAGGTTCCTAATGATAAATGTCACCTATGATCAATAATAAACAAAATTGCAAAAATATATTGACCTATTGCAGAAATAGTGTAAAACGTATTTAAGCAATTGAATAGGTGGTATAACTCAAATAGCAAAAATAGCAGCCAGTTGTGTTTTGACTTATGTTTTTACAAGGCGGACAATTTAACGTCGGCAGCGATCAAAGGAGATTTTAACCTTTCGTTAAGACGCTGTCCCAAAGGAGAATAATGATTAAACCGTGCCCTTTTGGGCCAGCTGGTGATTTCAGTGTAACAATTCGATGATGCTTATATGAAAATTTCTCCCATGGTTCCTTTGTGTCTGATGCTCTCCATCCTGGGGGCGCAGACCCGGGCGGCGGACAATTCCATTCCCACTCCCTCAGCCGCGGTGGTGGTGGACGCGGGGCCCAATCACCGTCTCTGGCAGTATGAAACGTACGAGCCCATGCCCAATGGCAAAACCGCCACACGCTTGCACCAGTACCGCGAACTGGCCTCGGGATTGAATTTTTTGGATGCCAACGGCGCTTGGACGCCATCGCGGGAAAAAATCGAAGTGTTCGCGGGCGGGGCGGTGGCGAAACTGGGGCAGCACAAGATTATCTTTTCAAATAATATAAATACGGCGGGCGCGATTGATGTGCAGACGGCGGACGGCCAGCGGCTGCGCAGCCACATCCTGGGCTTGATGTATGCAGATCCTTCCACGGGACAGGCCGTGCTGATCGGCCGGATACAGGATTCCGAAGGTGAAGTAGTGGGCGACAATCAGGTGGTCTATGCGAATGCTTTTGATGGGGTAAAGGCGGATGTGCAATATACTTACCGGCGCGACGGCATGGAACAGGATGTCATCCTGCGGGAACAACTGCCTGCGCCCGAGGCGTATGGCATGAATTCAGCCGCCACGGAACTGGAGGTGGTGACCGAATTTATCAACCCGCCCGCAGCCCGGGTGGCCGACACGGAAGGCGGGTCGGAGGCGGAATCCGACCAGTCGATCGGTTGGGGAGGCACCAGTCTCGGTCGCGGCAAGGCGTTCAGCTTGAACGGCGAGGATGCGCCCGTCACCGTGACCAAACGCTACTCGACAATCAACGGGCGGTTTTTCCTGCAGGAAAAAGTGCGTTTGCAAGCTATTGCACCGGCCTTGTCCAAGCTGCCAGAGCAGGCGTCCAATGCGCGGCGGTTGCCGGGCATGGCCTCCACCCATTTCACCTTTCCCGCAGCACCGGCCGCCAAGTCCGCTGCCCGGCCCATGCGGCTGGCGATGGGAACGTTGCCCGAGAAAGGTTATGTATTGGACTACGTTTCTCTGAGCACAGCTTATACCAATTATACGTTCCAAAGCGATACCACCTACTATGTCAGTGGTTCCCTGAACTTGGCGGGAACGAACATTTTCGAAGGCGGCACGGTGATCAAGTATGCCGCGAATGGAGCCATCAATTTCGTGGCCGGCCTGCCCAAATTCTTGTCCCGACCCTACCATCCGGTGGTGTTTACCGCCAAAGATGACAACCATGTGGGGGCGGGTATCAGCGGCAGTACGGGCAACCCGAGTGGCTACTATGCCAATCCCGCATTGAACCTTAGCTCCCTGGGGAGTTTGGCCTTGTCGGAATTTCGCATTTCCTATGCCAATCGCGCCTTGTCGGTGGCCGGGGCTTCACCCGCCATTTATGACGCGCAGATCGTGAATTGCGGCCTGGCGGTGTCGGACATCAATAGTCCGGTGGTGTTGGAAAACGTGCTCCTCTCCAACAACAAGACCAATTTCAACTCCGCGGTTGCCGGCAACGCCATTTACTTGGAAAATACCACGCTCAATAACCAGTTCGACTTGCTCAACGGTAACACCAGTGCCTCGCTGTATGTGACCAACTGCGCGTTTGTGAATGCCACCAATCTATCCGGCAATATTGCGGCTGGCTACAACGGGTTCTATCAGTCGCCCATGGTGGGGACCGCCGCCGTGACCAACAACTTTTATCCGCTGCAACGGGCCGGGGCGGCGAATTGTTACTTGACCAACGGCTGCGCCTTTACCAACGCCGGGACCGCCGGCGTGGATCCCTATTTGCTGGGACTATTGTCGGCCAAAACCGTGTATGCACCACTGGTCTTCTCCAACTTGACTATCTCCGTGGCGACAAACTTTTCGCCTTTGGCCGCGCGTGATCCGAATGCGTCGGCGTTGGGATATCACTACGATCCGCTGGATTACGTGGTCAGCGGCGTGAATGCATATTCCAATGTCACCTTTGCCGCCGGCACGGCGGTTGGCTGGTTCGAACTGCCCACTTCGGGGGGAGCCGGTGATGGTTTTACGATCTACGACAAAGTAATTCTGTCCTTTAATGGCACCGCCTCGGCTCCCTGCACGTATGCCCGATACTCAACCGTTCAGGAAGGCGGCAACGGTCTCTGGAGCAATTTGGGATTCATGGCGGGCATTGTGTCGCAAAGCCTGAGCGGCGGGTACAGCATGAACCCCGCCAATGCCGCATTGATCAGCCTGAATTTCACGCGGTGCGCCCTGCTGACGGAAGGCCCCAACCAGTTTCGGGAAAGCAGCGGGTTGAGTCAGGTGGTGGCGCAGAACTCGGAAATCTGGAATGGCAATGTGGGCGCCTACTGGGACTACATGAGTGCCACCAACTGTTTGTTTGATCGGGTCAATCTGGGCGTCGGTGGCAGCAATCCGGCCCTGTATTGGCTGCGGAATTGCACGCTGCATGGCGGCTCATTAAACTTGTCCAAATATGGCGGGACCTGGCCAGTCTGGATTGAGGAATGCGCGTTTGACGGGACGTCGCTGGCCGTGGACGACAATTCGGGTGGCAACACAAACATCACCTATTGCGACTTTAACGCCTTTTTGACAAACGGCAGTCAATTGCCCTTGATGCCAGCAAGACATAGTGTCACGAATCTTCTGAGCTTCAACTGGCAAAGTTCCTGGTTTGGGAACTTTTACCAGTCCACCAACAGTCCCCTCATCAATGCCGGCAGCACGACGGCGGATCAGGTGGGCCTGTTTCACTTCACCACCCAAACCAACCAGGCGCCGGAAGGGACCAGCATAGTCGATATCGGGTATCATTATGTCGCCACCGATGCCTTCGGCAATCCGCTGGATTCGAATGGGGATGGCATGCCCGACTATTTGGAAGATTCCAACGGGAACGGTGTTTTCGACTCAGGCGACCTTGGAGAGTGGCAGATTTCGCCCTACGGACTGGGGAGTGGAAACGCCCTGCAGGTATTCACGCCGCTAAAATAAAAATTTGAACTGAAATCACCGAACACCAGATGAATTTTATGCACCATTTCCGGCTATTTTTAGGAAACGCCATCCGCTGCGCGGTCGCACTGTTGGTGATCCTCCAAATTGGTAGTGAACAAAAGGTTCAAGCCCAGTGCACGGCGCACGTTTTTAACATAGCGGTGTCGGCTTCCACCAACAAATGCGGCTGGAACCCTTGCACCAACGACTCGCCGCCGATAGTCAAATACTATTTGGTGGACACCTTTACTGAGAGCATCTCAGCATCGGTCACTGGCTATAATAGCGGAGAAACGTCTACTGAAAACTACAGCCTCAATGAAACGAAGATCCAGACCATGGATATGGACACGCGCCAGATTTCAAATAATTGGTCGGGTACTGATAGTTTCACCGTGCAACCGGACAGCAGCGGCAGTGGCGGTTACGGTGGCAGTATCACCAATTCAACTACGGGAGATTGGGATGCTGGTGGTTCCCAAGCCTTAGTTGACGGCGAAGGCTTTAGTCTGGAAGCGGCGGCTGCTGATCCTGACTTTGATCTATCATATACAAACATTTGTACACCAGCTGCTTCAGGCGAAATGCTGTCAGGTTCAGGTTATACGTTCGGTGATGGCATGGAAGAACCTTATTCGTACTATGGCATTCAATTGGATTGCCTGTCCAAGGAATATACGGATCAAATGCTCCGGGCGAAAATGATCGGCGGATTGCCGCCTTACCCGACCGACTACTCCGAGGGGAGCGGCCAGGCTTTTTATTCCTTAAGTGATAATCATTCCTCCTGTTCAGGCGGAAAAATGAAATATAAGTTCTTCCTGTGTGGTTTTGCCTCGAGTCAAAAGGGCCAGCAGTTCAAACTGCAATGGAACGAAGTAACCGCCATACCTGGCCAGGCAACCAATTCTATTGCTCCAATGAGTGAAACGGTTACCGGCGACGGCGATCCTGATGGCATGTGGAGTTCGGTACACGAAGTTCAGGTGCCTACCAGCCCTTGCACTATCACCGAGACCGACGCATCAGTAACCCCCATTTCCAATAGCGGCAGCAACTCAGCGGGTAGCGGCGGTCAATGAATAAATCAAAAACATTTTGATCATGAAAAAGACTTTATCATTTTTGCTTTTGTTGGCGGGGGCGGTTGTACGTTCCGATGCCCAAGGCTGCTCCAGTTGTGGCGCCATTGGGGCCGGCGGTTTGCAAGGGAGCGACGTTGGCCCCAGTTTGAACGTATCCATGGGTGCCGCGCAATACGGACAATCCGCCGGCGCACTGACGTTCAATAGTGGCATAACCAATGCCACCCTGCTCACCCCCATCGCTCTGCAATACGATTCGCCCACGCGGACGGACGTGCAGGTGCTGACCACCAATATCCTGACTACCAACCTCATTGCGGCGCTGGAAACCGATGCCGTGTTGGTGACCAATTATATCTACCTCACGAATTCGACGTCTGCCGGGAGCACACAAGTGGTGGCTGGGGATGGTAGTGGCGGCAATCCCGTCAGCGCTAACGCGCTGAATGTCAGCCTCTCAAGCCCCCAAGGGGTGGCACTTGATGGCGCCGGCAATTTTTACATCGCCGATGCGGCAAATGCGGTCGTTTGGAAGGTGAACCTAATTGGCGAAATCACCGCGGTGGCTGGTAACGGCAGCTCCGGCTATTCCGGTGACGGCGCGGCCGCCACCAGCGAAGAATTGAATTATCCGACAGGTGTAGCCTTGGACAGCGCCGGGAATCTTTATATTGCCGATGCGGGCAATGACATTATCCGCAAAGTGGCGGCCAGCTCGGGCATCATCACCACGGTGGCCGGTACGCCACAAAACGGAGGCTATTATGGAGATGGCGCCGCCGCCACCAGCGCGCAATTAAATTATCCAACGAGTGTGGCGGTGGACCATGCCGGGAATCTGTATATAGCGGATTCCTACAACGACATTATCCGCAAAGTGGCGGCTAGCTCAGGCAACATAACCACGGTGGCCGGAACGCCACAAAGTGGTGGCTATACCGGTGACGGCGCGGCCGCCACCAGCGAGGAACTCAATTATCCGACAAGTGTGGCGGTGGACAGTGCCGGGAATTTGTATATAGCTGATTCCGACAATGAAATTATCCGCAAAGTGACGGTCAGTTCGGGAATCATCACCACGGTGGCCGGTGTGCCACAAGCAGGAGGCTACACTGGTGACGGAGCGGCTGCTACCAGCGAGGATCTGAATTCACCGACCAGCGTGACGGTGGATGCGGCTGGAAATCTATACATTGCTGACAACGGCAACCAACTGGTCCGCAAGGTGAACGCCTCCGGTGTCATCTCGACGGTCACCCGAATCCTCTATTCGTCCAGCAGCACCAGCGTGGCCGTGGATGGGGCCGGCAATGTTTACCTCGCCAATGCGGCGGAAAATATTGTCAGCAAGATTAATCCGAATGGCCTCGCCGCAACGGTGGCCGGCAATGGGAGCGGGAGTTATCCTGAATACGGCCGCACCGGTGGCTATTCTGGAAACGGTGGCATCGCTGCGACCGCCAGCTTGAACGGCCCAACCAGTGTGGCGTTGGATGGCGCGGGAAATGTGTACATCGCTGATTACGGCAACAACGTCATCCGCAAGGTGGCCTCAGGCGGCATCACCACGGTGGCCGGGACCGGCTTTAGCGGTTATTCCGGTAACGGTGGACCGGCCAGCGTCGCCCAGTTAAATGGACCCACGGCGGTGGCGATAGACAGCGCTGGTAACCTATACATTGCCGACTACGGCAATAACGTGATCCGCAAGGTGTCCGCCGCCGGTACCATCACCACGCTGGCCGGGAGCGGCACGCGCGGCTATTCCGGGGACGGTGGCGCGGCGACCAGCGCCAAACTAAATGGCCCCATGGGACTGTCGTTGGATGGATCGGGGAATCTGTACATCGCTGACTACGGCAACAACGTCATCCGCAAGGTATCCACCGCCGGCACCATCACCACGGTGGCCGGCAACGGCAGCAGCGGCTATTCCGGGGACGGCGGCGCGGCGACCAGCGCCAAGCTCAATGGCCCGGTAAGCGTGGCCCTGGATCACGCGGGCAATCTGTATATCGCCGACAGCGGCAATTTGGTGGTTCGCAAAGTGGCCGGCGGCACCATTACGACGGTGGCCGGGAATGGCAGCCCGGGCGACGCGGGCGATGGCGGCCCCGCCATCAGCGCGAGTCTCTCTGCTCCAACCGGCGTGACCGTGGATGGTTCCGGCAACCTGTACATCGGTTGCAGCGTCGCCTTGAACAACTACAGCGTGGTTCGCGAAGTGTCATCGGGGGGAATCATCTCGACGGTGGATTCTCAGGCGCCGGGCGGATTTTGTGGAGTGACTGTGGACACGGCCGATGACTTGTTTGTGGCGGAAAACGGTTATAATGTGGTTTTTGAACTGGTTGGCGCCCAAGGCATCACCAACATAACCCCGACCACCGTCTATAATTTTCAGGATGTCGTCATCACCAATTATACCGCCCTGGTGACCACCAATGCGGTCATCCGCCAAGTCCTGGCCCCGCAGGCCCTGGCCGACATCCCCATGCCGCCTACCACCAACGGCTATGTCATCAATTTCTATTATCCGGCAAACATCGTCGGCAACAACCCGGACGGGACTTACCAGTTGAGCGGCACCCCCTTCATCACCTGGCTGATCACCAATTCCAGTCCCTCGTCGGCATTTCAGATGCAAATCTCGGAATTTGGCCTCAACCCCAATTACGGGCTTATCAAACAGTGGACCAACAATTATTCCACCACCACCGGAAGCTGGTCGATGACTACCCTTGGCGGGATCCAGGAAACCATGCAGACTACCAATTTGAACGCCACCACCTTCGAAGTCATCGATACAGTTCAATCCATCGGCGGGACGGTGGTCCAGCAGGTCGTCAATACCTACCAGATATTCAATTGGAGCGAGAGTGTAAACGTCGCCTTGGTCACCAACACGGTTGGCATTGGAGCAGCGGCCAAGATCACCAGCTACACGTATTGGGACCCTGCGACGTTTGACGCCGGTTCTCTAACCCTGAAAAGCATCGTGACCCACCCGGATGGTTCATGGGAATATTACTCCAGTTATGACAACTTGGGCCGGGCATTGACGGTTTACTCCTCTTTTGGTGATGCGGCGGTGGGCGACACTGTTAACGGACGGGAAACGGATTATACCTATGATCCCGGGGCTGCGGGAGTCTCCGGGACCGGTGACGATGGCACGCTGAACATCTATACACCGCGGTTGGTCGTCCAAAAAATTCAGGGAAACATCGTCTCCCAAAGTTATTACGTGTGTCCCACGCCCGGCACCAACTATCAGGTGCAGTGTACCAAACCCAATCCGGCTGGTGGCTGGAGCGATCCAGGGAACCTCATCACCACCAATCTTTACTACACCAGCGGTCCCAATCAATTTGAATTGATGGCCGTTCAGCGGCCTGACGGAACGCTCACCACATACAATTACATCACCAACACGACCTACCGCACCAACATCACGGTCACCGGCCAGGCTGATCCGACCGATTCCCACGTGGTGGACGGCGTTTCTAATGTGTTGGTTTTAAACATTGCTGGATACAAGGTAACCGCGGCCAGCTACGATGTGCTCTCGGGCCTCACGCTGGCTAACGACACCTATGCCAACTTTGACAGCTATGGCCGGCCGCAGCAGGTGACCCACCTGGATGGCACCACGGAATACATGCAGTATGCCTGTTGCGGGTTGGAAAACACGGTAGATCGGGATGGTGTCAACACCGTTTATTTATACGACTTGGACCGGCGTCAATATGGGAATCAAAAATATTTTAGTGCTGTGGGAAATCCAGTCACGTATCAGAAGACACTGGATGCCGCCGGGCAGGTGGTGCAACTCAGTCGAATAGGCACCGACAGTTCGACCATCATTCAAGGCCAGTTGGCTTACGACACGGCGGGACGGTTGGTGATGGAAACCAACGCCCTTGGCGGGGTGACAATGCATGTGGAAACCATCACTGGGACCGGCGGCCTGATCCGCACGACCACCAACCCCGATGGTGGCACGCGGGTGGAAGCATACTATTTGGATGGCAGCATAAAATCGGTGACTGGTACCGCGATTCACGGCAAGGCTTACGGTTACGGCGCTTCGGTTGACGTGAACCTCAATTACTGCTCCTACATGGTGGTGACCAACCTCGACAACAACGGGAATCTGACCACGGAATGGCTGCAAGCATTTACTGATATGGCCGGACGTATAACCGAGGTGCTCTATTCCGATGGTAATTACAGCCAGTCGTTTTACAACGCTCAAGGCCAGCTTGTTAAACAGATCGATCCCGATGGGGTCATAACCCTCTACAAATATAATGCCAAAGGCGACTTGGCCTATACTACGGCGGATTTGAATCAAAACAGCGTAATTGATTTCGGCGGAATGGACCGTGTCACCCAAGGAACCAATGATGTGATTATGGACCATGGTACGATCGTTCGACGTGCGCGCAATTTCGTCTGGACCCAAAACGGCATAAATATCTCAAATCTCACCTCCATGGCGGAAAACTCCGCCGACGGCTTGCAATCCTGGCAGATCCAGTTTGCCGATGCGAATACTGCGATTACAAACCGGACGCAGACCAGCTACGCGAACCCGAGTCGCACGGTTAAAAGTACGGCGCCGGATGGCTCCTATGTGGTGAATAGCTATTCCTATGGCCGATTGGTTTCCAGCTCCCGGTACGATTCGACCGGCGCCCAAATTGGTGGCTCGTCCTATGCATATGATTCCCATAATCGGCAATACCAGTTGACGGATGCTCGCGATGGCACGATAACCTCCGGTTATAATAACGCGGATCAGGTGATTTCGGTTACTACCCCGCTTCCCGGCGGCGGGCAGTCTGCCGAAACGACCACCACCCTCTACGACACCATGCTGCGGCCTTACAATGTCACCCAGCCGGATGGCACTACAGCGACCAGTGTTTATCTGCTCACCGGAGAACTGGGCCTACAATTTGGCTCGCGCACCTATCCCGTGTCCTACAGTTATGATTACGCCGGTCGCATGAAAACCATGACGAACTGGAGCAGCTTCAGCATCACCAGTCCGGCCGGATCGCGTGTGACCACGTGGAATTACGACGGTCAGCGAGGCTGGCTGACCAACAAGGCGTACGCCGATGGCAAAGGTCCGGCATACACCTACACGCCCGCCGGACGTTTGCTGACCCGCGCTTGGGTTCGCGGAGTCACCACTACCTATTCCTACGATAACGCGGGCGGCCTCAAAACGGTGTCCTACTCCGACACGACGCCTGGCGTCACCTACACTTATGACCGGCTCGGACGACAAGGCACCGTGGCCTGGAACGGCATCACGGACACCATGTCGTATAATCTGGCCGGCGAACTGTTGGGCGAAGCCTATTCCGGCGGGTTTCTATCAGGCTTGGCCGTAACCAACCGCTACGACACGGATCAACGCCGAACCAACGTCGCCTTCCTAAACGCCTCCTCCATTCTCGCCTCAACTGGTTATGCTTATGACTTTGCCTCCCGGCTCTCGACGGTTGCGGATACCAATGGCGACACAGCCAACTACAGCTACCTTGCTAATTCGCCGCTGGTGAGTCAGATTGTGTTTAAACAAAACGGCGCGACTCGGATGACGACGACAAAAGCATACGATGATCTGAACCGGCTGACCCAGATTTCGTCAGCGCCCGGAGCGGCCAATGTGTTGCCGTTAACCTTTAATTATAACTACAATCTGGCGAATCAGCGGACCCGGGATACGCTGGCGGACGGCAGCTACTGGGTTTATGGTTACGATTCGCTGGGCCAGGTGACCAACGGCTGCAAATATTTTGCGAGCGGCACCCCGGTGCCCGGCCAGCAGTTTGATTACACATTTGATACCATCGGCAACCGGACGCAGACCATGGCCGGCGGCGACACCAACGGTGCCAACTTGCGCGTGGCCAACTATTCGGCCAATAGTCTGAACCAAATCACGAGTCGGGACGTACCAGCATTCGTGGACATCATGGGCGCCAGCATCCTGACCAACGCGGTGACGGTCAACGGGCAGGCGGCCTACCGGAACCAGGAATATTACCGGCAACAACTGGCGGCCAACAACAGTGCTTCGGCCTTGTGGACCAACATTACCGTATCCGACGGCCAAACGATGGCCGGGAATATTTATCTGCCCCAGGAACCCGAGCATTTCAGCTACGATCCGGATGGTAACCTGACCAACGACGGTCGCTGGGCCTACACTTGGGATGCCGAGAACCGGTTGATTGGCATGACCACCAACACCACCGCCGGGCCGCCCTACCAGCTGACCTTCGCCTATGACGCCAAAGGCCGGCGGATACAGAAGACGGTTGCCACCAACGGAATCTCCACGACGATCCGTTTCCTTTACGATGGCTGGAATTTGGTCGCCGTCCTCAATCCGCAATCTTCCCTCCTCCAATCGTTCATGTGGGGTAGCGATCTTTCTGTGTCCCTGCAGGGTGCTGGGGGCGTCGGCGGATTGCTCGAAGTCACTTATTACGGTGCTACAACCACGAACTGTTTCCCGGCTTATGATGGTAATGGAAACGTGTCGGCAATTATTAATTCTGTTAATGGGTCAATTAGTGCCAACTACGAATACGGCCCCTTCGGGGAAGTCATCCGGCAAACCGGGCCGATGGCCAAGACCAATCCGGTTCGATTTTCGACGAAGTACCAAGACGACGAATCAGACCTGATTTACAGCGATTATCGATACTACAAGGCGTCAACGGGGACGTGGTTAAGCAGAGACCCATTTCTGTCCGATGATGGTCTGGCTCTTAACCGCGACTCTGTAACATTGAACCAAGTTATCCGAACTGCGGTAATTGGCGACGCTAACCTTTATGGTTTTTGTCGGAACGATTCGGTGGATAACACGGACCCGCTCGGATTGCTGACTTTTACCAGTGGCTGTAAAACTGTTCGTTATACAGAGACTCCAGTAAAGTTCGATTTGGACACTTATATAGCTGGGGCCAAAATTGAAATAGCAAATCGAACCACTGTCCAAACTTGCCCGAGGTGTTGCAAGGACGGATCGGCTGGTGCGTTAATATCAGCTTCCAATGATTATCGAGTAACAGGGGAAGTGAAGGCGACCGTGTTCACTTTCGGTGTCGTCAAAGTGAGCCCTTATGGAGGTGTAACGGGAGGTGGTTCCATAATGAGTCGTACAGATACATGTACTGGAAAAACCCACGTTGGCGGATGCTACTTTTATACTTTTCGGTTTGGCGTCGAGGGTTGCGCAGGCATTCCAGGAGGCGGAGAGTTTTGTCTGAGAGGAGAAGGTAATTATACGTCGAGGACATGCCCCGCCGACACGTCGCTTAGCACCGAGTGTCTTTTTGGGCGGGTGATGGTACGCGTCAAGATTCTATGGCGAACGTACGATTACGTGGCCTACCAGATTCAGTCATGTTCTAATGGACCTATTACCGAATAGCCCATGCAGTCGGAATTTTTAGGTCAGCTTTCTGGCAGCGTCTACTATAGAACCCTTATTCTGCGCGGGAAAACAATATGGGCTTCGCCTAATGGGGAGGCGCGTTCTGGCGCGCGTCCGCTTGTGACGTTTCAAACCAAGCAGACTTCCAGATATAACTTCTCCTATAGCGCTCTTTCGGCCTGTGGAAAAATGGCGTTTAAACTTGAGGCGGTTAGCCCTCCTTTGGTTGGCCTTCCAAAGTTTATTGGGTCTATTCAGACCGAAAATGGTTTGTTTGCCAATGTTGTTTGCAGCCGCGAAACCGCGCAGATATTATCCATCAAAATTAAGTCCCCATTTATTCATATTACTGCAACTAAGACAGGAATCCGAAGCGAGGATAGTGACATTATTTTTGCTGAGCAATCAACTGGTGATATTGTTAGAATTGTACGCAATGGCTATGATGAAACATTTGGAGAGCAGCTTGCTAGTCTTTTTGATTTAGGACTGTGCCGAAGGGGTGTTTTTGGAAAAATGATACCTGTTATGGACCCTATTGGCCAATGCCTTCTCGCTGGACTCTGCATCTATTTTTATCAGCTCGAGCTGTTATTTAATTCTGAAGGCTCTTTTGGTTAACGAAAATGGAAGGTTCAATCCTAGCGAAATTGTATGAAGCTGCGCGTGTGTCCCGTTCAAACTCTCCGCTCCGTTCCCGCCGCCGTAAACTCCCGAGAAAACCAGAAGTCTGGCTCCCGCTGGTCGCAGGACATCCCCTGACGAAACTAACAAAACCCCTTTTGTCAGTTCTCTCAATCCCCGGCCCCCCTGAAAGTGTCCTTAGAATTCGTCAAATGAAAGATCAGGCTGAGGTAATTGACAGAGTGATTGCTCCTTTTTTGACTGATGAGTATGGGGAGAGTAAGCCATTGGGCCGCGGCTCAACGATTGACGAATGAGCTGCCAGCCATCGCCCGGCGGCAATGTTGTTATTTCATTTCTTCGGATGCTTTTGGCGGAATTCGCATTTGTCGCCGGAGTCGAATCAACTCCGCGAAGGCGCGCAGAATGACGCGTGGCTTCGCGCCGGTGGGTTTTCCCAGGGTGCGTGGAAAATGATGCACTCCAACTTGGGTAGTACAGGCCACTGGCCTGTCCCGGTGGGCGACCCGCCGACCGGAACGGGATGAGGCGTCTATTGCCTTCGACCGTGTGTTGAAAACAGTGTGATGATAAAACATTGTAGGCCGGGTGTCCCCACCCAGCGTTTTTCCGTCCTTCCCATTCCCTCCAACTCATTGGAAATCAAGGTGGTTCGTTTGTGATTGTCGTTTGCCTATTGATTCTCAACCCGAAATCGCGTATGATCAACCCCGTGTCTATGACACTGGATCAAATAGTTGAAGAAGCCCGCCGCTGGCCGCCGGAAAAAGTTGGCGAACTGGTAGGGCGTTTGAGTGAAGACCTGCACGCCAGCGGCCCGGAAATCAAAGCTGCTTGGAAAACCGAAGTCGACCGGCGCTTGGAGGAAATCCAATCCGGCCAAGTGCGGGGAGTTCCGCTTGATGAATCCCTCGCCCGCATCCGCAAAATCGCCGGGCTGTGACCCCCGCCATCCACCCCGCAGCGGACGCCGAGTTTGCTGAGGCGGTTCGTGAAAGGGCCTGGAAAATGATCAAACTATAAGACCAGTCCATGAAAATTGACAAAATGATTGCTTTTTTTACGGGGCAGGATGGGGGAGTAAGCCATTGTGGCACAGCAGAACGATTGACCAAGGAGGGGCGAGCCATCGCCCCGACGGCAAGGACACTATTCAGATGCCTTGGCCGGCTTTGCTAAAATGCCCAGTTGTCGACGGAGTTGAATCAACTCCGCGAAGGCACGCAGAATGACGCGTGGCTTCGCGCCGGTGGGTTTTCCCAGGGTGCGGGGAAAATGATGGACCCCGACTTGGGTGATGACCCATCCCCGTGTTGTGGCCTTCGCCAGGATTTCGGTGCTGATCAGCGCCCCGGTGCTGTGCAATTCGATTCGGTGGAAAACTTTGCGTTTATAGAGCTTGAACGCACAATTGATATCTCGCAGCTTTAATCCAAAGAGCAGGCCGACCAGTTTGTTCCAGCAAAAGGCATTGAAACTCCGCACCCATCCATCCTGCCGGTTCATCCGAAAACAACTGACAACGTCACAATTCCTGATCAGGGGGATCAGCGGCGGCAGTTCGTTCAAGTCAAATTGACCGTCGCAGTCGGTGTAAAATACGAGCATTTTGGCCGCCGCGGCAAACCCGGATTTCAGGGCCGCGCCATAGCCCAGATTGGCCGGGTGATGGATCGCTTTCACGTGCTGATCAGTGGCCGCAAGTTCATCGGCAATTTGCGGGGTGGCATCCGTGCTTCCGTCATCCACGAAAATGATTTCGTAGTCAAATCCCAGCTTCCGCAATACCGCGGTGGCCGACGCGTAGCTGCCACGGATATTGTCCTGTTCATTGTAGCTGGGAAAAATCACACTGATGGAATTCGCCCTGGCTGGATTTTCCTCGGGACGCGTCATCACATTTTCACGCCGCATTTTCTCCTTACCGTGCGCAAGTTTCCAGCTAAAACAATTCCCATTTCGGCTTTGAGATGGTGGATGCAAATCGATAATTTGCCCGGCATGAAGCGTAAGCAAAACCCCCGGTTTTCAAGGCAAAACCAAGGGCGGGCGCAACGTGAGCAACCGTTGAACGATGAAGTTGCCGGCCGGCGGTTTTCTCCGCTGCCGGGGGGATGGCTTTTCGGCTTGTTTCTGGTGCTGGTCACGTTGCTGGCGTATCAGCCCGTGTGGCATGCCGGTTTTATCTGGGACGACGAGCATTACGTGACCGAAAATGCGCTGCTACACTCGGTGGATGGGTTGCGGTTAATCTGGTTTGTTCCGGGCGCAACCGTCCAATATTATCCGCTGACCTTCACGACTTTCTGGCTGGAGTACCATCTGTGGGGATTGCATCCCCTGGGTTTCCACCTCGTGAATGTCATTCTCCATTCGTTCAACGCCATCCTCTTCTGGGTGGTTCTCCGGAAATTACGCGTGCCGGGAGCCTGGCTGGCTGCCGGGATTTTTGCCTTGCACCCGGTTTGTGTCGATTCCGTGGCGTGGGTCACCGAGCGCAAGAACACCCTTTCGGGATTGTTTTATTTAGCTTCGTTGCTGGCCGCGCTGAAATTCTGGCTGCCGGGGGAGTCGTCCCCCCAATCCGTGCCGGCGGCCGCCATCCCTCAAGCAGCCAACTCACGCGTCCGGCCTTTCTACTGGTGGCTGGCCTTGCTCTTCTATGTGGCGGCGCTTTTGAGCAAAACCGCTGCCGCCCCTTTGCCCGCCGTGATCCTGCTCATAATTTGGTGGCAGCAGGGAAGGATTACGCGGCGCGATCTCGCTGGCGTTCTCCCATTTTTTGCCGTGGGAATCGCCCTGGGATTGATCACTGTTTTTGTCGAACGTCATATCGGCGCCGCGGGTCGGGAGTGGGATTTGTCCTGGCTGGCGCGTGGTCAGGTGGCGGGGAAGGATTTCTGGTTTTACCTCGCTAAAGTGTGCTGGCCCTATCCCCTGATATTTGTCTATCCACACTGGGAAACTAATGCCTCCCAAGTCTTCGCGTATTTGCCCATCATGGCTCTGGCCGCCGGGGCACTCCTGTTATGGTGGCAGCGCAAGGACTGGGGCCGTCCCTTTTTCGTGGCGTTGCTGTATTATTTGGCGTTGCTGGCGCTCGTTCTCGGATTTGTTAATGTGTTTTATTTTCGCTATTCTTTTGTCAGCGATCACTTCCAATATCTGGCCCTGCTCGGCCCCCTGGCTTTGATTGGCGCCGGCCTGAGCCGCGCCTTCCGTTTTCTGGGAATAGGTTGGCGGCTTCCGGAGCCGGTTTTGGCCGGCATCCTATGGTTGATCTTGGGGGCATTGACGTGGCGGCACTGTGGCAATTATACCAGCCTGGAAACGGTCTGGCGGGCGACCCTTGCGGAAAACCCTAAATGTTGGCTGGCGGATAGCAATCTCGGTCATTTGCTTCTCAGCGAAGGCCACGCCGACGAGGCGTTGACGCTTTTTAATCAAGCCTTGGCCGTCAATCCCAATGATGCCATGCTCCAAAACAACGCGGGCAGCGCTCTGATGCGCCTGGGGCAAAGCAAGGCAGCCTTCCCCCATTTTGAAAAGGCGCTCGAGTTGCAACCCAATTACGCTCTCGCCTACAATAACTTGGGCGATTATTTCTTGAAAAGCGGGCAGCCCGCCGCGGCCATACGCTGTTTGCGCAAAGCCCTGGTCATCGAACCCACCTTGACCGAGGCCGGCTACAATCTCGGCGATGCTTTTGCCCAAGCCGGCGAGTTGGACCTGGCCATCCAGCAATGGCGCAAATTGCTGATCCTTCAGCCGGATCATGTGCAAACTCTGAATAACCTGGGCAACGCCTTGCTCCATCAGGGACGGGTGGCAGAGGCCATTGCCTGTCTCAAGCAGGCCGTGGAAAACCGCCCTGACTACGTCGATGCCTTGAACAATCTCGGCAGCGCCCTCATCCAAAGCGGCCGTCTCAACGAAGCCATCGAATTTTTGCGGAAGGCGCTGGAAGTCAGGCCTGATTTCGTGCCCGCCGAAAATAATCTGGCCTGGGTTTTGGCCACCTGTCCGACGGCGGCGTTGCGCAATGGGGCCGAAGCCCTCCAACTGGCAGAGCGTGCCAGCCGGCTTACCGGGGAAAATAATCCGGTGATCCTGCGCACGCTGGCGGCCGCCTATGCGGAAAACGGCCAGTTTTCCCAGGCGCTTGCCACCGCCCGCCAGGGGTTGCAGTTGCTAGCGTCGGATAATGACCTTGCCGATAATTTGCGGATGCAAATTCGCCTCTACGAAGCGGGCCAGCCATTTCGTGATGCGCTCCAAACCAATGCCGAAACGCAAAGTCGATAAGGTAGCATCGTAGAAAGGAACCGGACCCCATTTCCATTCGTGGTCTATGCCCAAAGAGGGGTTGACAAAGTGAGTGTCTGTGGTTAATATATTATAAACAAAATGTATAACCACCATCCAGAATGGAGAATAAAGTTCCCACAAAAATTGACCAGCGAGGCGTGTGCAATGATTGGCTATGCGGCCATCAGCCGCCTCATGACCATTATTGTCGGCCGAGTCCATGACTCGGCATTTCCCCTGGAAACGGCGCCCGGTAAAACCAGGTAAAACCAAAAATGAACCTTTACAGCCTCCAAAGCCCGCTTTGTAGGCTGGGTTTCCCGACCCGGCATGTTCGCTTGAACCCGCATCCGGTCAAACCGGGTCAAGGCAGGTAAAACCAAATCCTCAGCCGGCCATGAACGAACCGCCCAATATCTTGTCAGGTCACGGCGCCCGTAACCCTTTCTTTCCGAAGGAGGAGGCCGAGGTTTGGCCAGATTGTCTGGTTACCCCAAAGGGGGAATGGCCTGCAGCCCAGCGTTGCCGTGACCAAGGAACGGCTACGCTGGGTGGCAAATCCCCATCCCAATCAACGCTGAAGGCGTTGTGTCCGGGCGTTACCCGCCTCACACCTCACCCCCCGGTAAAACCAAGTAAAACCAAAAGATGAACCTATGGCACATCCAACCCGCTGGCTGTAGGCTGGGTCTCCTGACCCGGCGACTTTGCTCGAACCGGCGTCCGGTCGAACCGGGTCAAGGCAGGTAAAACCAATCACGAACTGGCCATGCTCCAAAAACGCGAATGATGAAGTAATTTCCCCGGTCGGTCAGGCCGGGCACGTGGCGTCCTTTTACGACTTACAAGCAGCGGTCTTTTTATTGGTGACCACCCGGCCCATACGGACCTCCACATCGGCTCTCTGAGGCTGGCCTTCACCATCATAGCCCACGATGGTATTACCGTCGCGAGTCTCCGGGTTTTGGCCAATGCGCGCCAGCCGGACGGCTTTTTCGTTGGCGACTTTTTCATTTTGCAATTTGTTCATATTAATTATTGGTTTGGTTGATGTTGCTATTCACCAGAAAATAGAGGGTAACCCAGATCCGAACGATTCCCATGGGGTCTTCACCCTATTCGGAAAATGGGAACTACGTTTAACAATCAGGTGGACGGACGGAATAGGCCGGCCCGCGCGGGCGGAGATCGTTTTTCTGGGGTTGGTTCTTTCCCTGCGCACGAAAATGTGTCCGTTGATTTGCAATAAGTTACGCAATTCGTGTTCATGGTCCGTGTGCAGTTCAAAAAGAACAGGAGGCAACAAATATTCCGCGCCTATCGGCGCCGGGGATGGGTGACTGTTCAGAGGGAGCGAGGGTCGGTGGTGGCGCGGTCATGATTGCCATTTTTGCCTGACATTGAGCTGGTTGTTTTGGCCATAAGTGCCGGACAATAGACGAAGTAAGCCAATACCATGGCAACCCAGGCTGGCAAGATGAACGAGGGGATCATGTTTCCGATGGTTCCTCCCGGCAAAAGACCGAATACCGCCCAAATCGGCCATGAGTACACGAAAAGAAATCCAATTCTCAAGGCTGCTTGCACCCACCGACTCCGGGGGTTGGCGAGCAAACCGTGCCAACGAGGCACGCCACCCACATACAACGCGAGCAGGATTCCGGCGGCCGTTTCAATCAGAGTCATTTCCTCCATCATCAGCTCTCCCAGACTGACCAACAGCATGGATGCAGCGATAACATAACAGTAAATGCCGAGCAATTTCGGAGACAGCCGGCGACTGGAGGCACCGGCTGTCTCGAATTCATGTTTGAGCGACCCGGCGGGACCGAGGTGCTGGACAGCCAACGCGAAAGCGGATTGCGCCGCGACGCCTGACTGCATTTGCCGCTCCAAGTCGTCGCGCAGATGACTTTCCAGTTCCTCCAATGGCGCGGGCGTTTTAATTCCGGCGGCGAGCATTTGCTTGCGCCAATCCGCGATTGATTTTTCGAGGTCAAACATATTGCTCCTTTTTTAATGCGGCCAAAACGGAATGAACCAGTGACCATTGTTCCTGATGCGCGGCCATCGCCTTCTTGCCGTCCTGTTTGAGCGAGTAATATTTTCGTTTCCGCCCGGTCTCGCTTTCGCCCCAGCGTGATTTGATCAGGCCGCGGTTTTCCATCCGGTGCAGCACGGGGTACAGCATCCCGTCCGTCCACTCAATTTTCTCCTGGGAAAGCCGTTTTACTTCCTGGATGAGGGCATAACCATAACTCTCGCCCCCCGCCAGCAGGGATAAAATCAACGGCTCGGTGGAGGCGGCCACAAGTTCTTTGGTGATCATAGAGGCACTATACATTGCGCGGCAATGTATGTCAAGGAGCAAAACGAATTGAACCATCAGGCGTCCGGTCAGCCAACGATGCCGGCACGACCTTGAATTCACCATGATGGGCGCGGGCGGGAACGGAGCCGGGTCCGCAAAAAGCGTCGGCAGGGTAGATAACGGCAGAAAACGCCAAAAAACGGTTTTGCTCCGGTGGAGATGTGCTACACTCCGCCAGAATCAATGCCATGAAAATCTCAGTTCCATGCGAGATTCACCCCGGGGAAACACGGGCGCCCATGACTCCGGAGGGTGCGACCAAACTCGTCAAGCTTGGCGCCGAGGTGACGGTGCAGGCGGGGCTGGGGCTCACCGCCGGTTTTGCGGATGACGCCTACACCAGGGCCGGCGCCGCCATCGCCACCGATCGCCAGGCCTTGGTCAGCGCAGGCGATCTGGTCCTGCGCCTGCGCAAGCCGCCGGCCGCCGAAATTGCCTGGCTCAAACCCAATGCCATCCACGCCAGCCTCCTGGATCCGTTCAATGAGCGGGACCTGGTGCAGAAATTTGCCGAACGCGGCGTCAGCGCCATCAGCATGGAATTCATCCCGCGCACGACGCGCGCGCAGAAAATGGACGTGCTCTCCTCCCAGGCCAATCTCGGCGGCTATGAGGCGGTGATTCTCGCGGCGCGCTACGCGAACAAAATTTTCCCGATGATGACCACGGCGGCGGGCACCATTTTGCCGTCGAAAGTTTTCATCATTGGCGTGGGGGTGGCGGGGTTGCAGGCGATTGCCACGGCCAAGCGGCTCGGCGCGAAGGTGACCGCGTATGACACCCGGCCGGTGGTCGAGGAACAGGTCAAATCGCTCGGCGCGCAGTTTTTAAAGATTGATCTGGGCGAAACCGGCCAGACCAAGGAAGGGTATGCCAAGGCGCTGAGCGACGAGCAGATTCAAAAGCAGCGCGAGGCGATGAACAAGACCTGCGGGGATTCCGACATTGTCATCACGGCCGCCCAGGTTTTCGGGCGCAAGGCGCCGATTCTGGTGACGGCCGAAATGCTCGACGCGATGAAGCCCGGCAGCGTCGTGGTGGATCTGGCCGTGGAGACCGGCGGCAACGTCGAAGGCATCCAGTATGACCAAATCACCGACCGCCGCGGCGTGAAACTGGTGGGCATCGCGAATCTGCCGGGACGCGTGCCGCTGCACGCCAGCCAGGTCTATGCGGCGAACCTCGTCAACCTCATCGAAGAATTCTGGGACAAGACCACGAAGGCGTTCGTGCTCAAGCTTGATGATGAAATCATCAAAGGTTGCCTGGTGACCCACGGCGGAAAAATTGTGAATGAAAAGCTGCCGGGCAGCGGCGCGGGGAAATGACTGAATACTAAAAGCCATGGATACCAATATTCTATTCATCTTCATCCTGTCCATCTTCGTGGGCATTGAAGTCATATCGAAGGTGCCTTCGATGTTGCACACGCCGCTGATGTCCGGCACGAATGCCATTCACGGCATCATCCTGTTCGGCGGCATATTGGTCCTGGCGGACGCGGCAACGCCACTGGCGCTGGCGCTGGGATTCATCGCGGTGGTCTTCGGATCGGCCAACGTGTTCGGCGGCTTCATGGTGACGGACCGGATGCTCCAGATGTTCAAGAAAAAGAAACAGTCATGAACACGCTCATCGCCCTCATCTACATCGGTGTCGCGGTGCTGTTCATCATCGGCATCAAGTTTTTGAGTTCGCCGAAGACCGCGCGGATGGGCAATTTGATTGCGGCCGCGGGCATGTTCGTGGCCCTGCTGGCGTTGCACCAACCGGGGGGGCCTTCGGTCTGGACGCACGTCTGGACGTTCAATTACACCCTCATCGCGGTCGGCATCGTGGCCGGCCTCGTGATCGGCGCCATTGGCGCCTACTCGGTGAAGATGACGGCCATGCCCCAAATGGTGGCCTTGTTCAACGGCCTCGGTGGCGGCGCGGCGGCGCTGGTGGCCAGCCAGGAGTTTTTACGCGGCGCGCATAATCCCGATGGGATTGCGGCGTTGCTGGCGGGCGCCATGCTGTTCGCCACGCTGATTGGCTCGCTATCCTTCACCGGCAGCATCATCGCGTACCTGAAATTGCAGGGGAAATTTGAGAAACCGCACACGTTTCCGGGCCAGAATTTTTTGAACGGAGTCGTGCTGCTGGTGATTCTAGTGCTGGGCGCCTGGCTGACCCTCCAGGCCTCCGGCGGCAACGCGGTCACCGCCTTTGCGGTCATGTTTTTGCTGTCGCTGTTTTTTGGTGTGGCCATGGTCCTGCCCATCGGCGGGGCGGATATGCCGGTGGTGATTTCGCTGCTCAACTCCTTCACCGGCCTGGCGGTGGCGGCGGACGGTTTCGCGATCAGCAACCTGGCAATGGTCGTGGCGGGCACCCTGGTGGGTTCCTCCGGCACGCTGCTGACGCTGCTCATGTGCAAAGCCATGAACCGGCCGGTCACCAATGTCCTGTTCGGCGCGTTCGGGTCGGGCGGCGGCGGCAAAGCCGCCGCGGGCGGCGTGGCGGGCACCGTCAAGCCGATTCAAGCCGACGAAGCGGCCCTGCTGCTAAGCTATGCGCAGCGGGTGGTGATCGTACCGGGCTACGGCATGGCGGTGGCCCAGGCGCAGCATCAGGTGCGCGAATTGTCGGAGGAACTGGGCAAACGCGGCGTGGAAGTCCAGTTTGCGATTCATCCCGTGGCCGGCCGCATGCCCGGGCATATGAACGTGTTGCTGGCCGAGGCCAACGTGCCCTACGACCAGCTCATCGAAATGGAACAAATCAATCCCTCCATGGACCGCGTGGACGTCTGCCTGGTCATCGGCGCGAACGACGTGGTCAATCCGGCGGCGCGCGAGGAAAAAACCAGCCCGATCTACGGCATGCCCGTGATTGAGGCCGACCGCTGCAAGGCCACGATTGTGCTGAAACGCTCGATGGCGGCGGGCTTCGCCGGCATCGAAAACCATCTCTTTTACAAGGACAACACCCGGATGCTGTTTGGCGATGCCAAGGCATCCCTCAACGCGCTCGTCGCCGCCGTGAAAGCGGG
>Ga0302320_10007055_pt1 | contig 24802 bp, 19 predicted proteins | sample Bog_T0_3_FD_202130 | JGI IMG/M metagenome (GOLD analysis project Ga0302320, IMG submission 202130) | Peat permafrost microbial communities from Stordalen Mire near Abisko, Sweden - Bog_T0_3 | ecosystem: Environmental > Terrestrial > Soil > Wetlands > Peat | place: Sweden: Abisko, Stordalen Mire...
GTGAGGTCGCGGATCTGGTTGCGGTTGTCTTCAAGCGCGTGGTCGTTGTCGGCGATCTGCGACTTCTGGTCGACGATCCGCTGCAACTGGCGGCGTCCAGCGTCGCTCAGGGTGCGGTTCTGGATGTAAACGCCCAGGAAATCCGGCGTCACGTTGGTCACCTGGTACGACTGGTCGAAGACGCGCTCTTCGTTGACCGCGAATTCCTGCGAGGCGCCGGATGCCAGCGCGATCTCGAAGCGATACGCGCCGGCGGTCTTCTCCGAGGGCTTCTGGTTGAGCAGCGTGTAGCCCGGGCGCAGCGGATGCTCCAGGATAAGCGTCTTGCCCTTCTGGTCGACATTGCGAATGGTGTACGTGCGCGTCTCTTCCATGGCCGACTTCACGGTCATCATGCCACGATTGGCGTGTACCTCGCGCACCACGGCGGCTTTGCTGTTGAAAGCCTCGGTGATGCGCGTGCCCAGGTCGACGGCGTAGCTGATGAGGCGCTTGTCGCCGGCCTTGAGGGTTTCCATGAGGGCTTCGCCGCCGTAGGCGCCGCCGTCGTAGACCGTGATCGGGCCGCCATCGAGCGTCTTACCGGTGGAGTTAGTCAGTTCGGCGGCGTTGGTGGGATGCTGCGAGTTGTGGTCGGAGTAGATCAGCAGTTTGCGGCCATCGATGGCCTGTTGCAGGAAGGGCAGCATGGCCGATTCGTCCTTGCGGATGGTGACCGGCTGGGCGATGCGGTATTCGAACAGTTCGCCCAGTTCGCCCGCCGAAGCGCTGGCGACGATGGTGCTGGGGGCGACCGCACGGAACACCGAGATCGAATCGACGCTATCGCCGAGTTGCTCGGACATCTGCAGCCCCGCGCTTGCTCCATAGGCGCCTTGCGCTCGAGGTGGGGGCGCTGGCGCTGCTGATTTGGCCATCATGCCCCTCGCGTTGCCACTACCGACACCCAGCCGGCCATTGACAGCGCCATCGACCGCAAACGCCTCGTCATGCACCACCGGCCGCGCCGCCGCGTCGTCCGCCAGTTCCGCTCCGGGACGCTGCACGTACTTGGGCGCGTACAACTGGCTCACGAACGAAATCGGCCGGCCCGAGACCAGCGAGAGTTGCACCTTGGTCCAATCCTCGCCGGTGGTGTTATCCACGATGGCCCAGCCCTCCAACGTGGGCTGTCCCTTCTCGCCGAAAATCAGCCGGTAGCTCGACTTCCACACCGCCGCCGGAATCATGTAGCTGGCCACCACATCGCGCTGTTTGGCGTCGCTCGAATCGATGTACACGCTGCGCTTGTCCTTGGACCGCGCCGCCGAGAGCGCCCCCAGGTAATCCTTGAACTGGCTTTGCAGTTTGGCGTCGGGGAAGCGGATGCCGGTGGCCGCGCCCAGGTCGACCGTCCGCATCTCACCGCTATCGAGCATCAGCGTCAGGTATTCGCGCTCGGCCTGCTTGTCAGTGCCAGCCACCAGGCGGCCGCTGACGATGGCGCCGGCCACGGTGTCGTTCCCCAGCTTCAATTCCACGCGCGAGCCTTTGAGTTGATCGAACATCGCCGCCAGGGATTGGCCGCCTTCGATCTGGAACGGGAACTCGGCCAGTTTGTGGCTGAGCGGATCCATGGAATCGTAGCGCAGGCCGGAGATCTTGCCGCCGCCGCTGTCGGTGAGGGTCAACGATTTGAGCACGTCGTTCATGTCGGACGCGTTGAAATCTAGCCGCGCCGATTCGCCCGGTCCCAGGGTGCCGGAGCGTTCGAAGAATCCCACGCCGTGCTTGTACAGCACCACCTGTTTCACCGGAAGATCGGCCGTTTGCGCCACGGCGGCGGCCAGCAATAAGGAAAGCAGAACGTTTCTCATGATGTCTCCATCCGGGAATGCCTTTGCCGGCGCTTCCCTTTCATTCGCCCATCACTTTAATGATGACGCGTTTGGGGCGCTGTCCGTCGAATTCGGCGTAATATACCTGCTGCCACGGGCCGAAATCCAGCTTCCCATCGGTCACCGGCACCATCACTTCGTGGTGGATTAAGAGGCTTTTCAAATGCGAGTCGCCGTTGGTTTCGCCGGTGCGGTGGTGACGGTAATTCTGCCGGAATGGCGCCAGTTTTTCGAGCCACTCGTCGATATCGGCGATCAGCCCGTCTTCCGCGTCATTTACCCAAATTCCGGCGGTAATGTGCATGGCGGAGACCAGGATCATGCCCTCCCGAATACCGGCCTTATGCAGAGCGCTTTCCACTTGCGGAGTGATATTTACGTATTCTCGGTGCTTTGTCGTTTTAAATGTGAGATATTCCGTATAGAATCTCATAGGCTGATCATACAATTCTTAGTCATGGACAAAACTACCGGGCGCATCCTGATTGTCGACGACGAACCGCCGCTGCTCCGCATGATGAGCCTGTACCTGGGCCGTCTGGGGTATCAGGTAACCACCGTGGACGCCACCGACAAGGCATGGGCACTGGTGGAAGCCGACCCTTCGGCCTTTGGGGTCGCGGTCCTGGACGGCAGCATGGCGGGGATGAGCATGGAGGAACTGGGGTCGCGGATGCTGCGCGCGAGCCCATCGCTATGCGTCCTGACCGCCAGCGGGTATCCTGTGGACATGACCGTTCTTACGGCGCAGGCTCCGGGCCGGGTGGCTTTCCTGTTGAAGCCGTTCAGCCCGGAAGCGCTGGCAAAGGCCGTGCGGAGGCTGCTTGCCGCGGAAAAAAAAGAGCTTTGATCTGGGGAAGGAAGTGAAGGCCATAGCGCGCGAGCGTGTGGGCCGGATTCCGCCGGCCAAGACGATCCAGCCGAAGTCTCTGCGCAAGAAGCCCAAGCACAAGGTGGCGCCGGAGGACGAACCGGCACAGCAGTGAAGTTGACGTGGCCGGTTCCTCGCAGCTACAGTAGAAGTGTTCACCTTTCCGTTGGCTACGCAAGTCCCCATCGTCTAGCCTGGCCTAGGACACCGCCCTTTCACGGCGATAACAGGGGTTCGAATCCCCTTGGGGACGCCATTCTTGATTTGTCTTCCCGGTTAGCATGCAACTGCATGAAAAGCTGATGGGTTCCGGGGTTCCAAATCCTTCCGGCGCCTTGTGGTCGAGGGAAACTCCCGAAGGCCGGCGAGAAGTGCGAAAAGCTCATGGGCAAGCTCATCGTCAACGTGCCAGACCTCCTAAGATCTCCCTAAAAAAACCGTACGGGAATGCTCTTGGTGGAAAACCCCAGACCGACGGACGCCGAATAGATCAACCGGTTGTAGAGGTTGAAGGAATTACTCTGATATTGCGTGGCGCTGAATGAGGACACGAAGCTTAACTGCCCCACGATCTGCCGGCTCATACTGTACGATCCCGAAATCTGGCCGTACCCCCCCTGAACATTTCCCAGCGATAGCGCCTTCATATAGTTGACCCCGATACTCAGGCCCCACTTCCTGAGCCCGGAATAGCCGTATCCGGCCCCCGCCGTTTGCGCCCTGGAGGTCAAAAACAGACCATTGCCGGGTGTGATGGATTCTCCCGCGCTGGCATAAAACGCGCCGCGCTGGAAAGATCGCGAGTACCGGATGCCAACGTTGGGACCCCAGAACGTGTTGTTATTGATCACCGTCCCGGCAGTAAGTGGACAAGCCGTGACCTCGGAGGGCGGGCATAGGATCGCCAGGATCGCCGGATCGATGGGCACGGTCTGCTCAAAACTGCTCGCGACGCGCGAAGCTCCGGCAAACATGGAGAATTCCGTCCAGCGACTCACGCGCACGGATGCGTTTAAAGCGGCGCTGTGTATGTCGGCGCCGCCTTCACTGTTTGTGTAGCTGTAGTGGGTATAACTATAGTTGGCCCCGAGGGTCGTCCGGCGCGACAGACGGTATTGCACATCGCCAGTCGCCGATTCGCCCATCGCTCCATACAGCGCGGAAGATCGCTGAAAATTTGCGAAATAAGCGCCGCCCAGACTAAAAGAGAGCCGCGAGGACGCCTGGATGGTCAGGTTGGCCTGGGTGGTGGTGTAGATGGTGCGATTATCGTAAAAGTCGGTTGTGGGGATGTAGCTCTGCGAGGGATCGAAGGGCACCGCCGAGTTCAGCGAAACCGTGGCGGGAGGAAACTGCGTAAACAGTCCGGCGCTTTCCCGCAGCGTGAATGAGATGTGCCGTGAAAACTGGTGGGAAAGGCCCAACGAAAGACCCTGGCTGATGCCCGAGAAGTAGCCGGCCGAGAGATAGTCCGTAAAGCCGCCGCTATAGTTAAGCCCGATATGCGTGTGTTTCCAACTGTGCGCCCCGTTGACCCCGAGAGACACCCCTATCCCATACGAGGTTGAATTCGCCAGTACTCCCTGGGCATTCGGAGCCGACACACCCACCAGCCCGGTGGTGTAGGTTCCTGTCAGGGCCATCGAGAAGTTAAAATCCACCGTCGGTGCGGTCATGGCCGCCGGAGCTTCCCCGCGCGAGAGGATCGCCGGCCCGGCATACTGCGCAAACGCAGGCAGCGAAAGGCCCAGCATTACGAATCCGCGTAACAGCTTCAATCGAGTATCCTCCGAGCTCAGACAGAATGCTCCGCACCCGCGGAGCGCCAAATCAAAGTCTGACGCGCGGGTCCGTGGCCTGTCAAGCCGCTTCTTGGGGAACTGCCCTACCAGGGCTACTACCGGTACCACCCCAGGCAGTGCCGGTTTGGGGCTCCAGCCCCCGCTGGCTAACTCAATTCCGATCCTTTCTTTACTCACTTTCGCGGTGGAAGGCGACTACGCAATCGAGCGGCCACTCCGGGAATCTTAGCTCGGATTGGCCGCGCGATACCAGCACCCTACGGTTGCGGGGACGCGGCGACGCTCTCCATGGCTGCCTGACGAACGCGTAACCCTCTCAGTTCCTCTTCACCCAGCTTTTCGGCGCAGCCTGCCACGATCCGCATTCCGTGCTCGATGAGTATCTGGCGGAACTCCGGATCGGGCGTCGAGGCGGCGATGTCATCGAGGGTTCGCAGCAACCGCAAGCTGACGGCTACGTCCGTCTTCGAGTACATGCGGATCTGCTCCAAGGCTGCGTCCAGCAGGCGCTCGAAGTGGATCCATCCAATGCTGGCGCGAACGATGCCCGGCGGATCGTAGAGCAGGTCGTCCGGCGGCTCTCGGGACGCGAAGCGGATCAGAATGCGGCTCAACTGATCGATGCAGTTGATGGCGGTGGTGGGATCGTTTACCGCGGGCGAGATCGCCTTCAACGCAATATCGACAATCTGCAGGACGCCAAATTCAACATCCTGCTGCAACGTTCTGGTCGGGCCGAAGTCGAACACGGCAAGCAGCTCGGCGGTTCCTTCGGGGGGCAGGCGGTTTCCCTTGGAGACCATCATCAGTGGGATTCCCGCCGGGACAAAGTGGCCGACCCGCCGCAGAACGCGGATGCTGATGTGGTAGTGCTTCGCAACGGCCACCAGGCGTCGCGTATCGATGAAGCGGATGTAGCCGGAAACATGGCTCGAAACGGCCTGTTCGCTGAGGCTGGGTCTGAGCGGTTCAGCATCCTTGAGGCGGTTCGGCCGGTGTGGCGAGGGCATCAGATCGTCGATCATGGCTTCCGCTTCTGCCGCGATTCTGTCGACGATGTGATTGACACTGATGGCCTGCGAGATGTGGTGAATGAAAAAGAGCAGCCAACCGACGCAGACCAGCGCCAGCACCATCGCGCCCAGAACGGTAGCCACCGGCGCGAAGGGGTGAGGGAGCGAGCGCGCCGCCGGCAGCGCCGCCATGCAGTACGAGAAGGTCCCCAGGAAGATACCGAGCGTCCATTGCGTCACGCGGTCCCTGGAAAAGCTGACGATGATGCGCGGGGAGAACTGCATGGATGCCAGGGTGAGCGTCATCAGCAGGATGGCGAACACGATGGACACCACCGTCATGATGGAGGCGGCGATTCCCGCCAGAATGACTTGGGCGACTTGCGGGTCGGCGTGCGAGGGGAACAGGACCGTGGGCACCCAGGCGCTGGCGGCCGGAAACTCCTCTTCCAACCATGACAGGAATGCACCCGCGGCGCCCAACGTCAGCGCGATTGTGAGCGGGCGAATTAAAAATCCGCCACGCAGGTTATACATTGCGTGGCGAAGCATCAACGGAAGGCTCTTGTTCACGGCTTTATCTGTTCAAGTGTAGTGGATCGGCCCCGCGCGTACAATTTATATCGAATCCTGATCCTTTCTTTACGACTTCTTTATGCGCCCGCCCGTAATGTGAAAGAAATGAAAACCAGCGGCGTGTTTCAGATCGACCCCGGACGTCTGGATATGGGCGGAGCGGACGGCGAACTGGAAGTTGTCGTCCCTTACACCGGACCGGAGACCACCGCCGTGGCCCTGGAGCGCGCTGCCGTGCTGACCGCGGGGTTAAATGCCCGGGTCCTGTTGATTGCCGTACATACCCTGCCATATCCCGTGCCGTTCGTTTGCCCCACCATGGTGCACGCCCACCTGGTGGAACAATTACTGGAACTGGCCGGCCACTCGACGCTGGCGGTGCAACCTCAGGTGATTCTGGCGCGCGACCGTCTGGAAGGCTTCCGGTATGCCCTGAAGCCCGGGTCCACGGTGCTGCTGGCGGCTCACAAGCATATCTGGCAGACTCAGGAAGAGAAACTGGCGCGCGCTCTGGCCGCGGACGGCCACAAAGTCGCGCTCATGCACATCGTATAGGTGAAAAATGTTAGACGCTTTCTTCGTATTGCTTTCGATTCTGTTTTTTGCCGCCGGATGGGCGTTCGTGAAAGGCTGCGAGCGCCTCTAGGAGCATCCATGGAATACATCTTGCCACTGCTGATTGCCGCGGGCCTGGGTGCGTACCTGTTCTACGCCCTGCTACGTCCCGAAGAGTTTTGAAGAGGATCGCATGACCGGAAACGGAATTCTGCAAATCGCGTTGTTCTTCCTCGTCCTGTTGGCGCTCACCAAGCCGCTGGGCGCCTACATGGCGAAAGTGTTCGCCGGAGAGCGCACTTTCCTGCACCGCGTGCTTCGGCCGCTCGAAGTGGGCCTGTACAAGCTCTGCGGCATCGACGAAAACGGCGAGCAGCACTGGACCCGCTACGCCGGGAGCATGCTCGCCTTCAGCTTGGTTGGCATCCTGTTTAGCTATGTGCTGTTGCGCATCCAGCAATGGCTGCCACTGAACCCGCAGGGCTTGGCGAACGTGGGCCCGGACCTGTCTTTCAACACGGCCGTGAGTTTCGGCACCAACACCAACTGGCAATCGTACGTGCCCGAAACAACCATGAGTTACGTCAGCCAGATGATCGCGCTGGCGACCCATAACTTTTGGTCCGCGGCGTCGGGAATCTGCGTGGCCATCGCCTTCGCGCGCGGTTTCGCCCGCCATTCGACGAAGACGCTGGGCAGCTTCTGGGTGGATTTCACCCGCAGCACGGTCTACGTCCTGTTGCCGCTCGCGGTAGTGGGGGCGCTGCTGCTGGTCTCCCAGGGCGCCATTCAGAACTTCCATCCGTATACCAAGGCCAATACGGTGGAGGGAGCCGTACAAACCATTCCGCAAGGGCCGCTGGCCTCGCAGGAAGCCATCAAGATGATCGGCACCAACGGCGGCGGGTTCACTAACGCCAATTCAGCGCATCCCTTCGAGAACCCCACGCCCTTCGCCAACTTTTTACAGATGCTCTACATCTTCATCATTCCCGCCGGCCTGACTTACACGTTCGGCAAGATGGTGAAGGACACCCGGCAAGGATGGGCGCTATTCGCCGCCATGAGCGTGATATTCCTGGCCGGCGTAGCGGTAACGTACGGCGCGGAGTCCTCGGGCAACCCCAACCTGGCCAAACTGGGGATTCAGACGGCAGCCAGTGACACGCAACCCGGCGGCAACATGGAAGGCAAAGAGGTGCGCTTCGGCATCGCCAACTCGGCCCTCTTCACGGTGGTCACCACCGACGCCAGTTGCGGCGCGGTGAACAATGCGCACGACAGCCTGACGCCCCTGGGTGGACTGGTGCCGCTGATCAATATGGAACTGGGCGAAGTGGTTTTCGGAGGCGTGGGCTCGGGGCTGTACGGCGTGCTGCTGTTCGCCATCCTGGCGGTATTTATCGCCGGACTGATGGTGGGCCGTACCCCCGAGTACCTGGGCAAGAAGATCGAGCAGAAGGAAGTCAAAATGGTGATGCTGGCGGCGCTGGTGCTGGCTTTCACCATCCTGGGCTTCTCGGCGGTAGGCGCGGTGATTCACTTCCCGCACAATAGCTGGGTGAATTCGCCGGGTGCGGCTACCGCCAACCTGGGCAACAATGGGCCGCATGGGCTCACCGAGATGCTGTACGCCTACACCAGCGCGGTGGGCAACAACGGCAGCGCCTTCGCCGGCATCAACGCCAATACGCCTTATTTCAACACCACCATCGGAATCGCCATGCTGTTCGGACGCTTCCTGATGATGATCCCGCTGCTGGCCGCCGCCGGCAGCCTGGCGCAGAAGAAACTGGTGCCCGTTTCGGCCGGCACCTTCCCCACCCATGGACCGCTCTTTGTGGGCCTGCTGGTGGGCGTAATCGTGATTGTCGGTGCACTCACCTTCTTTCCGGCGCTTTCGCTGGGGCCGGTGGTGGAGCACTTCTTCATGAATGCCGGCAGGCTCTGGAGCTAATATCGATGGCAACCACCATGACACCACCTCCCGCTGCAGATCCCGTCTCGTTGATGCCCAAAAAGGGCTCGCGGGCGCGTCCCCTGTTCGATCCGCCGATCGTCAGGCGCGCGCTCAAGGACTCGTTCGTCAAGCTGAATCCGCGCCTCATGATGAAGAACCCCGTCATGTTCGTGGTGGAAGTAGGCGCCGCGATGACCACCATCCTGGCGGCCCGCGATATCGTTACCGGTGCGGCCCTCGCCGGCTTCACCTTCCAGATCACCCTCTGGCTCTGGTTCACGGTGCTGTTCGCCAATTTCGCCGAAGCCATGGCGGAAGGCCGCGGCAAAGCTCAGGCCGACACTCTGCGCAAGACCAAGACCGAAACCACCGCCCGCCGCCTGCTCAACGGCAGCGGCAAGAACGAGACCGTGGCGGCCACGCAACTGCGCTCGGGCGACGTGGTGCTGGTGGAGATGAACGAAACCATCCCCGGCGATGGCGACGTGATCGAAGGCATCGCCAGCGTGGACGAATCGGCCATCACCGGCGAGAGCGCGCCGGTGATCCGCGAATCGGGCGGCGACCGCAGTGCCGTCACGGGCGGCACCAAGGTGCTCTCCGACTGGATCAAGGTGAAAATCACTTCCAACCCCGGCGAGACGTTCCTGGATCGCATGATCGCTCTGGTGGAGGGCGCGGCGCGGCAGAAGACGCCCAACGAAATCGCCCTCAACATCGTGATCGCCGGCCTGACACTGATCTTCCTGGTGGCGGTGGTTTCTTTGCAGCCCTTCGCCATCTATAGTGTGTCGGCCAGCGGCAACGGCGCCACGCCGCCCACCGTGACGGTGCTGATCTCCCTGCTGGTCTGCCTGATTCCGACAACCATCGGCGGGCTGCTCTCGGCTATCGGAATCGCCGGCATGGACCGCGTGATGCAGCACAACGTGCTGGCCATGAGCGGGAAGGCGGTGGAAGCGGCGGGCGACGTCAATACCCTGCTGCTCGACAAGACCGGCACCATCACCCTGGGCAATCGCCAGGCGGTGGAGTTCATCCCAATAGGCAACATCGGCGAACCCGAACTGGCCGACGCGGCGCAGCTTTCGAGCCTGGCCGACGAGACCCCCGAAGGCCGCTCCATCGTGGTGCTGGCCAAGCAGAAGTACAACATTCGCGGGCGCGAAGTGGCGGAACACGAAGCGCACTTCATCCCCTTCACGGCGCAGACGCGCATGAGCGGCGTGGATATCGACGGCCGTTGCGTCCGCAAGGGCGCCACCGAACAGGTGATGGAGTTCGTACGCGAGCACGGCGGCACGGTTCCCACCGAATTGATGGAGATTACCGAGCGTATCTCGCGTTCCGGCGGCACGCCCCTGGTGGTGGCCGACCGCGACCGCGCGCTGGGCGTAATCCACCTGAAGGACGTCGTGAAGGGCGGCATGCGCGAGCGCTTCCAGCAATTGCGCGCCATGGGCATCCGCACCATCATGATCACCGGCGATAATCCGTTGACCGCGGCCGCCATCGCGGCGGAAGCCGGCACCGACGATTTTCTGGCGCAGGCCACCCCTAAAGACAAGATGGACCTGATCAAAAAGGAGCAGGCCGGCGGACGCCTAGTGGCCATGACGGGAGATGGCACCAACGACGCCCCGGCGCTGGCGCAGGCGGATGTCGGCGTGGCCATGAACACCGGCACGATGGCCGCTAAAGAGGCCGGTAATATGGTGGACCTCGATAGCAATCCCACCAAGCTGATTGAAATAGTAGCTATCGGCAAACAGTTACTGATGACGCGCGGCGCGTTGTTCACGTTTTCCATCGCCAACGACGTGGCCAAGTACTTCGCCATTCTGCCGGCCATGTTCATGACTATGTATCCGGTGATGGGCAAGCTCAATATCATGGGGCTGCACAACGCGCAAAGCGCCGTGCTGGCGGCGGTGATCTTCAATGCGTTGATCATTATGGTGCTGATTCCGCTGGCGCTGCGCGGCGTGAAGTATCGCGCCATGAGCGCCGCGGCGCTGTTGCGCAGGAATCTGTTGGTGTATGGAGTGGGCGGGGTCATCGCGCCCTTCCCGGGCATCTGGCTGATCGACAGGTTATTGGTATTGCTGCATTTGGCGTAGCCGAGCCGCGACCGTGAGGGAGCGATCTTTCTGAGGAGACTGATATGAAACAACTCATCATTGCCGTTCGCGTGACCCTGGTCTTCGCCGTTCTTACTGGCGTGGCGTATCCGCTGCTGGTAACGGGACTCGCCAGGGCGATCTTTCCCCACCAGGCGGATGGCAGCCTGATCCAGCCCGGCGGGAAGACCGTGGGGTCGGAACTGATCGGCCAGCGATTCACCCGCCCCGAGTATTTCCAGGGCCGTCCTTCAGCCGCCGGCAACGACGGCTACGATGGTTTAGCGTCGGGCGGCTCCAACCTCGGGCCCACCAACCAGCATCTGGTCGACCGCGTGCAGGGCGACGTCAAGAAATTCCGCGACGCTAATCCCAACGCTACCGGTCCTCTGCCGGCCGATCTGTTGACCGCCTCCGGCAGCGGTCTCGACCCCGATATCAGCCCGGCCTCCGCCGAGGCGCAGGTACCGCGCGTGGCCGCCGCCCGTGGAATGAGCGCGGACGCGTTGCGGGCACTCGTGACTTCCCACACCGAGGGCCGGCAGTTCGGCATTCTGGGCGAGCCGCGTGTCAACGTTTTGAAACTGAATATGGCGCTGGATCAAGCCGCGCCCGTCAGGAAGTAGAAGGTTCGAATCCCACCTGGGGAGCCAATTCTCAAATTGGCCGTTTTTCGTCCCGATCATCGCTTCGTCCCCTCCGCCAGCCTCACGCGCAAGTGCCAACATGTCAAATGGTTGGCGATATTCTGCGGTGAGAACTCCGGCCTTCCAAACGCAGTTCGAGAGTAGAAAATTCAGGAGTCGCCGTTTTTGCGCCGGTTCCTGCCTTTCGAACAGGTCGTGCGCGCGGTGGGCCAGGTGCAACAACTGGACGCCTTCCTCAATGTAGGTCTGGTTGGCGACTTGGTGCGTCGCGACGTCGCGCAGGAGGCGGTCCTGCTCGGTGCGCCACTCGGCCGACTTGGCGTCGAAGAAGGCCGTGTCGATCCGGCCGTCGAGCTTGTCCAGGTACATGGCGTCGATGCGGCTTTGGAGGCGGCGGTACTCGGTCTGGAGTCGGGCGATGGCTTCGTCGTGGAAGGCTACCTCGCGGGCCCGACGAGCATCGATCTCACGACCGCATGGCAAAGGTTCAAGATCACCGGTACACTCGCGGGCGGGCAGACAGGACTCTGGATTGTTGTGCGGCAGTTCGCCGGGAACGGTGACAATTGGACCAGCGGCGCCATCTACCTGTGGGGCGCGTGCCTGCAGCATGGTAACGATCCGAAGAACGGCTACGCCCGCACGTGGGCGTCGCAGACTACCGGGAGCCGTTGCGGACCATCGCGATTCGGATTCGCAAAAAGCAGGGGGAACTGTTTGGCGACGGCAGCGCAGTGAAGCACTTCGCGGTGCGAACGAATCTGTGGGAGTGGAAACCGAAGCGGCTGTTGGTATGGCACCGCGAGAAGGCGGGCACGATAGAGGCCGTACACGACGTACTGAAGAATGAGTTGGCTGGCGGGGTTCTGCCGTGTGGGCGCTATGGAGCCAATGCGGCTTGGTTCCGGATGGCGGTAATCACCTATAACGTACTGACCGCGATGAAGCGCCTGGTGTTGCCACCGGATATGCAGACGGCACGTCCCAAGCGGCTGCGGTTTTTGATTTTCCAGCAACCGGGCAAGCTGATCCAGCATGCCCGAAAGACGGTGCTGCGGCTGGGCAGAACGTGGACCCGGTTTTCGAACTGGAGGTGCGCTATGGAAGTGTTGGTTTTGCCTGCACGGGCGCAGGAAAGGGCGACCGAAACGGGCTTACGGACGGATTATACGAGGCGATCCCAGGGGAGGTGTATCGAAACATGGGCAGATTGACAAAACGACCACCGTAGTCGGCCATCCACCGGCCTGAAAATGGCTGACGACAGTGGCTCGCGCCGCGAGCCACCACGATTTCCCCCATCGGAGCGCTTGAGTTCTTCGTCACCGCTGGCCTACAGACGGATTACGGTCTTGTTGACACGCACCGTGGTCACGTGTTAACGATGAATGTGGCACGGGAGTCGTCTGAAGGCCACGTTTGGTGACGGCCTGACAGACTAGCTCATGAGACAAAAGGGTATCGACGATGGCACATCAGGTTGTCGCACTGAACTGCCCCAATTGCGGCGACACGGTCGACACCGCGCAGAAGACATGTCGCTTCTGCCGGCAGCCTGTGATCATATCGACGTTCAACAGCGTCTTCTCGATGCCCGCGCCTCTCTTGAACAAGTATGCAGGTGCATACAGACAGGCGCTGGCGACCCAGCCGGACAACAGAGACATCAATCTTTCCATCGCCATGTGCTACCTGAAACTGCGCCTCTTCGACAAGGCGCTTGGGGCCTTCGAAAAGGCGATGGAGGACAACTTCGACAACGCGGACGCGTTCTTCTCGGCCGCGATCTGTCTCCTGCGTGGACAAAAGGCCTTTCTCGCGCAGCGACCGCAGATCGACAAGATCGAAGAGTACATCACCGCAGCGATCATGATCGAGCCGAAGGGGATCTATTTTTATTTTCTCGCTTACATCAAGTACGACTATTTCAGTCGGAAGTCGTTCAACACGAAGCCAACCTATCAAGACGCCTACGCCGAGGCTCAGCAGAAGGGGTTTTCGCAATTCGATGTGGAGCAACTCTACGCGATCCTGGGGGTGAGCAAACCGGACTGCATCTAGCGAAACCACATGTAACGGCACCACACAGATTCACGGATCAAACGGGTCTACTAGAAAAAGCGCAGGCTTCAGCCATGGCGACTTTGAAAACTAACGGGAGGAACGCATCATGGGACTAGGTGAAATGGCAGCGGGAGCAGCAATGAACCAGTTGCAACTGAATAACGAGAGAAAAAGGGCTCTGAAGGGAAGGAATCCCGAACAACAGAGTGTCATCAAGTACTTCCTTGGCAGTGGCGGCGGTTGTCTGTCGATGTTTTCGAGTGGCCTGACCGATGAGCAATACGAGGGCATGGTCATGTCAAAGGCCAAAGCTACGGATTTCAGGGCAAAGGCACTTGGAAAGATCGGGCTCGACGAGTCCCAAGTCAACGAAATAGAACCGATACACTTCGAAGGCTACCTCTTCGAGAACAAGAGCGCCTATGCCAAGCCTGGAACAGATGGTAAGTGGCGTAGTTCTGCCTACCAGATATCCTGGATATTCTTCAGTTCGACGCAGGTGTACGTGTATCAGTACACTTTTAATATGGATGAAGACGGCCGCAAGGAACAAACCGAAGAGTACTTCTATAAAGACATCACGAACTGCTCCACCGCTTCAGATACAGTCGAAAAGACCGTGGTCGAAAAGAGCGGCTGCAAAGGAGACGAGAAAGTCACTCGCAAGAACGTCGATTCAACGCGGTTTGCTATTGTAGTTCCCGGTGACAAATTCTACTGTTCGATGGTGCAGAGCGAATACTCGGAAAAAGCAGTTCAAGGTATGAAGGCGAAGTTGCGGGAGAAGAAGGGATAAGAGTCGCTACGCTGTGGAGGAGAGGGTGGAGAGATTGGCCTCGCCCCCCTCGCGGATCAAGGCAGAAAACGCGCCGTGCCACGGTCGGGGTTCAGTCGCTTCGCTGCGCGCTTGGAAGACTTCAGGGGCTGAAAGCCCAGGGGAGCGAGGTGCCTCACCTCCTTGCTCAAATTGTCCAGGGATTCTTCCGAGTAGACAGGGATTTCGCTTAGCGACAGTCCTGAAACAGCGGGAGGCCACCAAAGCCGCTCGGCAGCAGATCGTTCCCCGGGGGGAACCGTTCAGTGACACGGCATGGAGCGCATAACGCGAAGTCGACGACCTGCAGCGGTTCCGGACTCGCCCAGCGGACCCGGGGGCCTGATGTGCCTGTCCACGAGCGGCATGCCCAGCAGTTCGAGATGGGAATCCGTGCTTCGAAGGAAATGCTCCCGAGCGAGGAGAATGCGGACCACCGATGCCCATGCAGTTCCCACCATCGAGCCGTTCAGACGCAAGCGCGGGGGTTCATGACTGACCAGGAGCCCTCTAGGTGGGAACAGGACGTCGCGGGAGCCTACGTCAACGATCAGCCCCTGCATCGGCCCGACACTCGTGTCCGTCATGCGATCATCTTCGCATCGGCTTACCTCGCCGTCACGATTCTCCTCACCAGTCTTGCCGTCCTGGCTCTTCGCCGCACCGCCCTGGCGCCGTCCATTTCCTCACCGTCCGGATTTGCCGCGACGCGTCCGGTCCTGGCGATAGCGATTGTCTACGGCCTTGTCTCCTGTCTCGCACTCGGCGTTTGCGGGAGGTCGATCGTCATCGGACTGGTCCGCCTCTATCAACACTATGCCCCGGATCAGATCAGGCGACGCTGCCTGTTCAAGCCGACGTGCTCAGAGTACGCCATTCTGGCTGTGCTGAGATACGGCGTCGTTCTGGGCGGGATGAAGACCTTCGTCCGCCTGCATCGCAGGTGCAGGGGAACGACTTACAGTATTGATTACCCCTGACCGACCGGAGGATTCGAGGAGAGCCATGCGACCGGAGCCCATCGTATCGACTGTCGAACTGCAGAGCGGCGAGAAGGTGGGACTTTGCGCGGTCGAGGTCACGAGTATCCCTCACCTGTCGATCCTGCAGAAGAGGTTCGCTCAGACTCCCAACATCGACGCCGAATACAAGCAGGACATGGCGCGATTGCTTTCGGAACTCTATCAGAGCTGCAAGCTCCATGGCCTGCGAGCGGATTCTTCAAGCGAGATTTCGCTGGAACTCCTCTTCTCCACGGAGGAAGCCCGAAATCAGCCGTACAAGGGCCACATAAGGCTGCATCTGATCATCCGTGCGATCGACCAGTCAGAGCACGCGGTTGTGGCGACCATCTCCTCGCTTCTTCGCATCTGCAGCGCGGCGCTGGATTTCGGCAAGTACGAGTACGAGGTCGTCTCCCTCGAGAAGCTGACTTCGTCCGTCGCCGGGATCGATGATTCTTGCGTCGTCGCGCTCGTCAAGGAGGAACAGATCAAGAACCTTCAGAATCAGGTGCTGCCCTCCTGTTACTTCTTTCGTCGTCTGCCGATCACTGCAAACGACCTGAGCAGGATCGTCAACGCACTAACCGACCATCCGAATGCCGCGATTTCCATTCAGCTGATACCGACCAGCTACTCCTCCGAGGAAGCCGCCGCCGTCGACAGGATGGCGCAGGCCCTTGCGACCTTAAAGAAGGGTCTCATGGGTCCGGCGGGCGCCCAACTCAGCTTCTCCCTGGCGGAAGAGGCCGCTGATGTCTACCAGTACTACTCCAGCAACAAGAATGCAGCCCTATTCGCCTTCAACATTCTGGTCTTTGGATCGGCTGAAGCGGTCGACACGATTTCCGCGCGAGTTCTCGGACAACTGAACATCGGTGACGAGATCCGACTCCTTCCTCTGGCGGCGGAGGACGTACGCAAGAACGAGAATCTTCACCCTCTCCCCTGGGCCGTGCATGAACGACTGCTCGAATACGGGCGAAAACCGATTCTCTGGAATCCCGGCGACAACCCTCAAGCGTTTCTTCGACTGCCCTACGTCATCACCGCCGAAGAAGCGTCGGAGGTCTTTCGACTGCCCATTGGCAGCGACAGCATTTCTGCCGGTCTTGTGGTCAACGAGTCGAGCAAGTCGCGCCGCTCCTATTCAGGCGACATCATCGGAGGCGGGGACGTACAGATCGGGACCCTCAAGTCCTCGGGGCGAGACGCAATCGGAGTCTTCCTGAGCGACCTGACAAAGCACATGCTTATTGCCGGAACACCAGGTTCTGGCAAGACAACGTTCGCAATTAGTCTGGTCGACAGACTGTGGAAAGAACACAGGGTTCCATTCCTGATCATCGAGCCGGCCAAGAACGAGTATCGCGCACTCATTCGCTCTATTCCCGATCTTCAGGTCTTCACACCTGGGAAGAACGACATCTCGCCCTTCGTGTTCAATCCGTTCGTACCGCCCACGAACGTGAAGCTTGGTGCCTACAAGTCGACTCTGAAGACGGCCTTCGAGGCTGCAGTCTCCATGTCTACGCCTCTCGACAAGATCTTCGAAGAAGCCGTTAACAACTGCTATTCGAACTTCGGATGGCTCGATACGTATACAAGCGACGGCAAGGGCAAGACCTTTAATATCTCCGATTTCATAGAGTGCTTTCAGGACACGTTCGACGCAATCGGCTACTCCGGCGACGCCAGGAACATCGGGCGAGCGGGTGTCGTGAGATTGAAGAGCCTGGTCAATCTGTTCGACAACCATTTCTCCATTCCCGTCGAGGATATCCTGACACGGCCGACGCTCATCGAGCTGTCGGCGATAGAGAACAGCGATCAGAAGGCTCTTCTGATCGCTCTCTTGCTGCTCTCGGTACTCGCTTATGTCAACGCCAATTACCTGGGCGATGGTACTTTGCGGAATGTTATTGTCCTCGAAGAGGCGCACGTGCTCCTGGGTGTCGAAGGTAACCCAGGCAGGGACGACGAGGCCAATCCGAGCCGCATCGCTCAGGGTCTCCTGAAGCGCATGCTGGCCGAAATGCGGTCCTACGGCTTGGGCATGATCGTCGCGGATCAATCCCCTCGCAAGGTCACAGCGGACGTCGTGGCTATGACGGACATCAAGGTGGCGTTTCGGCTCGTCGAGGCGGGCGACAAGCAGATCGTCGCGGACAGCACCAACATGAGCGAGATTCAGAGGCAGCGCCTCGGAAAGCTCAAGACCGGCGAGGCCTTTCTCTTCTTTGGAAAGCTCGATGAACCGGAGGAGATCAGCACGGAGGATTACCGACTCGCGCACAACATCGACATCACGTTATCGGATGAGGACATAAGGGCCGCCTCCGATTACTGGCGGCCCCGACAGGACAAGCTCAGGCCGTATCCAGAGTGCGGCATTCACCCTTATTGCAGCATCAGTTGTGATCTGGGACGCAGACTCCTGGGGCGCGAGGTCTCGCGGCGTATCTTCGGCAGGCACTTCCGGGCGGACAGCACCGATTTCGGTATCGTCAGGGAGGTGCTCGGTAGGATTTCGAAGCTCGTGGTTGACTCAAGTGCTGGCGAAACGGTCGACCGTGGATTGGTCTCTTGCGCGAAAGTGCACCTCTTCCGGCAGATCCGCTACGAGACGCGGATTCCCCTGCCTGCAACTACGGTCCGAGTCTCTCTGGAAAAGCCTTGAATCGACCGTTGCGCTCTTTGCCAGGCCATCACGGGAATTCGCAACCGGAGGCATCGGCACTGCGATGACTGTGATCACGGTCTAGGTGCGTCGCTCCGCGAGAGGCTGGCGGAAGGCGGTGAGGTAGCCAAACGTAGTATTATCCTAGAGGGTAACCACTGGACGCAGCCCGAGACCAAGAGCGTAGGAGTGAGTTGACATGGCGCTGTTTTCGAAGAATCCGAATGAACAGAATTTCGTCGGAGGCAAGAAGCATTGGACAGACGTCATCAAGAATTCCGGGCCAGGCGAGTTGCTCCTCTGGCGACAGCCGGAGGAGGATTTCAACACGAACTCCACCCTCATCGTGATGCCGGGCGAAGAGGCCATCTTCATCAAGGGTGGCGGAATCGAGCAGAGCTTCGACAACGGCACGTACAAGCTATCAACCGAGAATTATCCGTTCATAAGTCGCCTGCGGAACGCATTTTCAGGAGGCATCAGCACTTTCAGCTGTGTCGTCTACTTCGTGCGCAAGGCGCACAGTATGGAGATTCTCTGGGGAACTTCGTCACCGATCCAAGTCCGCGACCCCGTAATGATGGTCGCGACAAGCGTTCGGGCGAGAGGCGCCTTCAAAGTTCAGATCGAGAACGGTGTGAAGTTCCTGACGAAGTTGGTAGGAAACAACGTTCAGCTCGCCCTGCAGAGTGAACTTCCCAACTACTTCAGCAACGAATTCCAGCAGCACATCAAGGGCAGCATCGCGAGAGCGATCATGAACGCGAAGCGGGAGATTCTAGGGGTTTGCGCGGAGCAGGACACGCTCGCAGCGGCGATTCACCCGATTCTCGCGGAGATCCTTGTCGATTACGGAATCCGGCTCGTATCTTTCTCGATCTCCGGAATCGACATACCGGAGAACGACCCGAATAGACAGAAGCTCGAGAACGCGTTCGCGAACAAGGGCGTCATAAACATACTAGGCGCAGACTGGGGACGGCAGCAGGCGACGGAAGTCCTGCACGACCTCGCCAACAATCCGGGTGCCGGAGGCGTTGCAGCCGTCGGTGGCGGCCTCGGAATGGGCCTGGCCGCCGGTGGAGTTATGGGTACCATGGCACAGCAGATGTTCGCGCCCATGCAGCCTGCACAGCCGGCGTCGACACCGGCTTCAGGAAGATACACACAAAAACCTGCCGGCGGTGCCGAAACAAAGGAGAGCGCCAGTGTTGCCGACGAAATTCTGAAATTGAAGAGCCTCCTCGACGAAGGCGTTCTGACGGCTGAGGAGTTTGTCGCCATGAAGAAGAAGCTGCTTGGTCTCTGAGACGGGCACTGCAAGGGGGGAGCATGCTGACCAGAATCGCGCTACGGGCAACGGTGAGCGCTGCGTTCCTGTTGATATTCAACACATTCTTCTTTGTGCTCGGCGGGAGGCAGCACGGCACTCCCGTGTGGGTTTCGTACGCGTTCGTTCATTTCTCGTACGTGGCGCTGCTCGCGGCCCCCTATCTCGTGCCGAAGAGCAGGAGTTCGGCGCTGTTCGGTCTGACAACGGGCGCGGTCGCGGCGGCCTATTTCGTTATCGAGTTCATCGTTGGCGGCGTCTTCATCCTCGTGTCACCGGAACGATACGAGGCTCCGTTCCTGACTCAATTGCTTCTCGCGGGACTCTTCGTCGTGTTCTTTGCGTGGACAGCGGTGGTCAACGAGAGCACGCGCGCCGGAGAGCAGGATAGCCGCATCGAAACCGATTACCTCAAGAGGGCCATCTCGGAGGTGGAGTCGATAGTTCCGAACATCCACGATAGAGAGACCAGGCGAAAGGTTGAGAGCGTGTTCGACGCCATCGCCTCGAGCCCCGTCAAGTCGCATCACAGCCTGTCAGTCCTCGAAGCAAGGATACTCAGCGCCATCGGCACGATGGGCGAGATGGCCGGATCCAGCAACTGGCAAGGAGTCATGTCGCAGTCAGATGCACTTCTCGGAATGCTCAGTGAGCCACAGCGACAGTTGAAGCTCCTCAACTGAGTGAACGCAGTCACCTCCTCGCGCTGAGCCCGGTAGAGCTGATCCGAGAGACATTTCAAGCACCATCACCTGGGCGGAGGGGCGCTCGTGTTTGATTGCGGCGGTCCAGTCTTCCTGGTTGGCCGTCACGTCGACGTGGCGGGGAGCCCTTCGGCGAGCCGAAATCCAGGACTATCTCCGAGCTGCAAGCCTGAAGCGGAAGCCGTGACCGCCGTGCGCTGCGTGTGCCGACTTTTTGACGATTTCGCGAAGTGCGTCGAGCGCGAATCCCCTTGAGCAGCCCCTGCTCTACTTCCTCGGCAGACCTCTCTTGAGATCCTCGAGTGCCTCTTTCGGTTTCTCTCGCAAGTAGATCAGGTAATTATATGCCCCGACCGGACGTAGATAGGTCGACTTCACCAATCTTTCCGCGGTATAGCCTTCGATGGAAATCGCAGCGCCCCGCGGGAATTCCTTCGAGCCGATCCATTGACCGAACTCCTCCAGAATGTCGGGATGTCGCTCCAGCTTGCCGAGAACCCGGAGCGCAATTTTGTCGGTCATCTTCTCGTCCTCTCGGAGGTATCTGAGAACTTCTGAGTCCATCTTGATCATCTCCTAGCTATTGATGCGGTCTCGGAAGCGTTGCGCGTAATCACGAGCGTCGCTCTCCAATATCTGATCCTTGTAGCCGGAAAAATCCTGCTCCGGAGAGACATAGTCGTCGAAGTTCTCGCGGAATAAAATGTCTCGCTCGCTCACCGGATTCTGGGCACGTTGATATTGGTACGCATGTCGGAATTCGTGCGACACCGTATCGGCCGTTTCCGGACCGTCATCCAGGTTGCGCTCATTGATCGCGAGAGAATTCCTCTCGCCAGAAAATGCGCCGTAATCGCCGGGCGCATCTCCTCTGTAATAGTCGATGCTCGGCTTGTGCTCGATTCCGAGAATATCGTCATTGTAATCGGCGAGCCTTTCAATGGATTCCTTCCTGTCATCCAGTGACAGTCGCTCCCAGTTCTCACGCTTGAAGTCCGGCAGGGTTTCCATCGCGCGCTGGCTGTCGGAGAAATAGTCGCTCTCTCCGGGGACGTCGTGTCCCGAGTGAACTTGTTCGTATCTGCCCGTTGCATCATCGGTCTCGCGCCCTTCCGTGTGCCCTTGGCCGTTCTGGATCGTGGCGGCTTGGTCGGAAGGAATTTCAATCGGCTGCCCGTCAGATCGGGTTTCCCGACTCTCGGTAGGGTGCCCCTGGAGAGGATCTTCTGGGTGCGCCGCATTGTCGAGCGGCTGCTCCTCAGATTGACCCAACGGATGCTGCAGCGGCGCATCCTCTTGAACCTCTGAGGGCGCTTCCACGCAAGCCCCAGAATTCGCATCGGCCCGTGTCTCCGCCTGTTCGGAGGCCTCGGTAGCGGACGGGTCTACCGAGCTTCCAGTCGTCCTCTCTTCGCTCCGCTCCGGGAGGTCTCCATCGGATCGTTCTGCGAGTGCGTCTTCAGACACATCCTCGTCAGTCCCCCCAACCGTCATCTCCGTTGAAGCCTCAGGAAGGTCCTCGAGTGAGTCTTCGGGAATCGAGTCCTGATTCTCGGAAGGACTTCCTCCTTCCGAAGTATGAAGCGAGGCATCGGGGACGTCTTCGGGAACACCGGAAAATGTGTCCTCTGGCGTTTCTACCGAAGCTCCTTCGGGCACGTCCTCCGGCACATCCTCGTTCTCCTCGGCAACATCTTCACCGGCCAGTTCTTCACCCGTCTTGCCGTGCGTGTCTTCGGAAAGTTCGGGAGGTGAATCATTCAGTGTATCGCTTTCGACTTGGTTCGAGATATCCGAGGCGTCGGACGGGATTTCCGCAACATCCTCGCCGTCGCGAAAGGGATCGTCACTCATGGCGCACTACCTTACCATCGTTCCGGGGCCCTTGCAAGCCATTCCTGCGGACGATTCGACTCGGCGCGAGTGGGCCCATCCACGGGTTTGGCCACATTGGAACGCGAATCATCCGCCGGACGAGCACGGGCATCCTCCTCAGTGCCAGGCTGGCGGGAATCATGAGTCGGACGACCCATCTCTATAGCGAGCTCAAGCAGGACATCATTACCTGCGCCGTGTCGCCACGCATGAGCCTTTCGGAAACTGAACTGGGTCAGCGACACCGTTTTCCAATGGCTCTGCCAGTGGTCCTGGCCCAGACTGACGAATCTCAGGAGAATGCGCAAACAAGGGACGTCAGCTCCTGCGGCGTCTATTTTGAGGTGGCCGAAGCGCCGACTCCGGGAAGTCGCATGGAGTTTGTACTGACGCTGCCGGTGGAGATCACCCTGACCGGACCAGGCGTAGATTCGTTGTGTCGGCAAAGTGGTGCGCGGGGATCATGTTCTGGGACGGGTCGGCGTGGCGGCGACCATTGATGCTACGAATTCCTTCGCGCCCGTGAGATGGTTGACGACCTGCCTCAATAGCCAGTCTTGGAAATCACACACTCCAAACTTCCTCACAGAGTCCACGCGGCGGACATGAAACACAATGAGGTTCACACGAGCAATTCGGCAAATGCAAGTCGGGATTGCAGCGCAAGAAGCTGGGGCGGCGTCCGCCCAGTTCGGAGATTTGCTGGAAGTTGCTGATACCAATGGTTTTGTCCGTGTCTCCGGGCCGTCAAATTTCCGGAATTTCGTTAATGTAGCGCATGGGGAGTCGACTTCCCGTTGGATGTTCGCTCAACCGGTCGCAACTTGTTGAATCTGTTCGAACGCCGCTCGAACCGCCGGCGGCGGACAGTTCGCAAAAGTTCGAAACGCGTCCGCGGTGGGGAGCCACACAAGTTCGTGGTTTTCTAGTTTTCCTCTTTTGCTTCTTCAACTTGCCGGTTCGAACGCCTAATGGGGCCCCAGGATGGACACGAACTCCTCGCGTGGAATGATGCCATCCACTTAGCTGATAGTTGACCCGCAACCCCGCACTCGGCCAGTTTCCGGTAGCCGGACTAAACGGGAGTGATGGCAGCGAACTCAGGGTTTTAAGCTTCAGCCTTTCCGGTTTCCGCTGCTAATGGGCAGCGGGCCCGACAGCCTCACCAATGGGACCTCCGGGGCCGTCCTTCGTCTGTATTCTCCTACGAAACTCCTTGACGATTGCAGCTCTTACTTCCGCACTTATCCGTTCTCCATCAAGCACCCGCTGAACATGCCCAATTGACATGCCAGTGATTTCGGCAACGCCAGAGACCAAATTGTGGAACCTTGGGTAAAAATAGTTCAGAGCACGCCAGAGGTCACTATCACCCAAAGTTGCCATCCTGCTGTTCAGGGCGTTTGCCGGATCTACTTGTTCAACGAATGAGAGCGCATTCTCCTCGGCCGTCAATGCGTTGATGATTGTGCGAGGGGAAGAGGTCGTGAAAGTACCTTCCACAGGTCTTTGCATAACTGCCGCTCCAAAAGCCGCAGCGACGACAGGAGAGGCAAAGCGTTGCTCAGTTTCAGCACCCAACGCGGTGACGTAATCGACCCAGCACGAATCCGAAATCGTGAACAGCTCTCTTGTGGCGGGGTTATAGAAAAACTTGTTCTTCCGCAACAGCTTAGCCGAAACCTCGCGGGAAGGATACACGCCGGAGCCGTGAGCGCTGTGGCAAGCCTTGCATCCCCAAGTGCGCGGCATGTTTGCGAGAGACAATTTGAATCCGGGCTGCAATACTAGTGCTTAATTGCGTTAATACATATTTGTATTATAATGTTTGGGAGATGCCCAGATATGCGCCCGAACTGGAATGTTCTGTCGAAGACAAGGCGAGTTTGGTGGCCCTGGCAAAGAGCCGGACAGTGGAGGCGCACGCCGTGGAGCGTGCGCGGATTATTCTGGGTTGTCTGGAGGGCAAGGAGATTCAACAGGTTGCTCGGGAACTGGGCGTCTCTCTCGCCACCGTTTCCAAATGGCGCCAGCGCTTCTCTCTGTGGGGGCTGAGAGGACTACGCGACGAACTGCGGCCGGGTAAGCCGGTCAGGTATGACGCAGCGTTTCGCAAACGGGTGCTGGCCGTGCTGGAAGAGCCACCGCCGCCCGGCATGTCTCACTGGGACGGGCCGGCGGTGGCGGAGAAACTCGACGCCAGTGTTCACGCCGTTTGGCGCGTCTTGCGCCGCGAGGGAATCTACCTGCAAAGGCAGCGTAGTTGGTGCGTGAGTACCGACAAGGAGTTTGCTCCCAAGGCCGCTGCCGTTGTGGGGTTATATCTAAACCCGCCGGTGAACGCCGTGGTGCTGAGCATGGACGAAAAACCGAGCATACAGGCAATCGAGCGGGCCTCAGGTTACGTGGAGACCGACAGCGGCAAAGTAGTGCGCGGGCTGAAGAGCACATACAAGCGTCACGGGACGCTGAATCTGTTTGCCGCCCTCGAAGTCGGCACCGGCCAGGTGAAGACGAAGTTTACGGAGTTTAAGAAACGGGAGGATTTTCGCAGCTTCCTGGATGACGTGCTGGCCGACCAACCGCAGGACAAGGAGATCCACGTCATCCTTGATAACTACTCTCCTCACAAAGGAAACGACGATTGGCTCGCGAAGTTCGGGGGACGGGTCCAGTTTCATTTCACGCCGACTTCGGCCAGTTGGCTGAACCAGATTGAAATCGTATTCAGCCTGCTGCAACGCAAGACCCTCAACGGCGCAAGCTTTAAAACCAAGGATCAGTTGCGCGAGGCCATTGAAGCCTTTATCCGAAGGCACAACGAGCGCGCCAAACCGTTCCGCTGGCGCAAACGCGAGGTCAAGGGTAGCCAGCTCCAAAATACACTCGTCAATTTATGCAATTAAGCACTAG
>Ga0302320_10007057_pt1 | contig 24801 bp, 29 predicted proteins | sample Bog_T0_3_FD_202130 | JGI IMG/M metagenome (GOLD analysis project Ga0302320, IMG submission 202130) | Peat permafrost microbial communities from Stordalen Mire near Abisko, Sweden - Bog_T0_3 | ecosystem: Environmental > Terrestrial > Soil > Wetlands > Peat | place: Sweden: Abisko, Stordalen Mire...
CGCATCACGCTGGGCGATGACCCGAAGTTCTTTGGCGATGCGATGAGTCAAAGCGCCGCGCGCATCGGCGGCGGCGGCTCGAGCGCGCCGAAATAGGCGTTACCGCCGCTTGCGGCACTCTCATCAAGAACACAGTTAGCGATCGCTTAATGCGATCGGCGCTGTTGTACGCAATGTGCGCAATAATTTGAAAATGTCACTCTGGTAGTTTGTGGCTCGTTCGGAGCCGGGACTTCGACGATGCTCGTTGCCTTACGAAACAAATTCGCGCTTCGTATGCGCCGGGTTATTCCGGCCGGCATCGCGCGCCGCTTTGTGCGCCAGCACGATGGCGCGGCCGCGGTCGAGTTCGCGTTGGTCGCCGCGCCGTTTCTGGCGCTGCTGTTTGCCATTATGGAAACGGCGTTCGTGTTCTTCGCCAGCCAGACGCTGGCAGCAACCGTTGCCGATGCGGCGCGTTTGATCCTGACCGGGCAGGCGCAGACCAACGGCTACAGTCAGGCCGATTTCAAGACCGCCGTGTGCGCGCGCGTCTATGGCTTGTTCGATTGCGCCAACGGCATGAGTGTCGACGTCAAGAACTATTCCAGTTTCTCCGCGGTCAACAACACCTCGCCGGTCGTCAACGGCCAGCTCGTCACCTCGGGCATGACCTATACGCCGGGCGGCCCTGGCTGCATCGAAGTCGTGAAGCTCTATTATCAGTGGCCGATCTACGTTTCGATGCTCGGCAACAATCTCTCGAATCTGAGCGGCAATTACCGGCTGCTGGTGGCGACTTCGGTATTCCGCAACGAGCCCTATGGCGGGACTGGAGGCTGCTGATGACCTCGCTGCTTCGACGGATTTTGCGTATCGCGCGCGACAAGCGCGGCGTTTCGGCGGTCGAATTCGCGCTGCTGGCGCCGATGATGATCGGCCTTTATCTCGGCTGCGCCGAGATCTCCGACGGCATCGGTGCCGACCGCAAGGTCAGTTTGATCTCGGCCGCGCTGGCCAACCTGTCGGCCGAGGTGACGACGATCAGCACCACCGATATGAGCGACATTCTCGACGCGTCGAGCGCGATCATCTCGCCTTATTCGGCCAACAATCTGAAAATGACGGTGACGTGCATCAATATCAGCGCGACCAAAGTTGCGACCGTGAAGTGGAGCGTCACCCGCGGCGGCACCGCGCACTCCGGAACGATAACAATTCCGACCGCGCTGGCGGTGGCCAGTACGCAATTGCTGTTCGCCGAAGCTTCCTACGCCTATACGCCGACTGTCGGCTACACCATCACCGGCACGCTGACGCTGTCGGACAAAATGTATATGAGCCCGCGCATCACAGCGCCGACTTACGGCACCACGACCTGCACCTGATACGACGCGCGCGCCGCCGGCTCAGACAATCGGCAGCGCCGTCGTCGATTTTATCCGCTCCATCGCGAAGCGCGACGTGACGTTCTTGAGCGGCACGGTTGCGATCAGTTTTTTGTAGAAAGTGTCGTAGCCGGGCATGTCATGCACCGCCACGCGCAGCATGTAATCGACGTCGCCGGCCATGCGGTAGAACTCCATCACTTCGGGCATGGCGCCGACCACCTCGGCGAATTTCGACAGCCAATCCTGCGAATGGTCGCCGGTCTCGATCGAGACGAACACCGTGATACCGAGGCCGACCTTTTCCGGATCGATCAGCGCCACCCGGCGCGTAATCACCCCGTCGGCTTCCAGCCGTTGCAGCCTTTTCCAGCAGGGCGTCGATGACAGGCCGACGCGCTGGCCGATCTCGGCGACCGAGAGCGACGCGTCGAGCTGGACCACGGCAAGAATTTTCCGGTCGATGGCATCCATTCTGTTTTTCCTCAAAACTTAGAACGCACAGCCTAAAACGACTCGCATACGTGGAATTATATTCTTATTTATGCAAGCCATCTGTCTTTATAGAGAAAATTATTCTATTTCAAGCATAATCTATCGTCGCCGTTCCGAGGCCTTCCCGCGCCAAAATAGCCATTCGAGAATTCACATGAGAAAAACTCTTCGCTCCGATTTCGCCCGCGCTCTCCGCCGTCTCGCGGCCGGCATTGGCTTCGCGCTAATGCTCGGCACTCCGGCTATAGCGGCCGATGCGCAGCCGCTGGTTTCGGTGCAATGGCTCAGTGGCCATCTCAAGGACGCCGATCTGGTGGTGCTCGATATCCGTTCGGCGATCGATGGCGGCGGCGCCAAGGCCTATGAGGCCGCGCATATCCCGGGCAGCGTGCATAGCGACTACGACAAGGCCGGTTGGCGGGTCACCCGCAACAACGTGCCCTTCATGGTGCCGACGGCGCCCGAACTGGAAAAACTCATCGGCGATCTCGGCATCGACGAGGACAGCCATGTGGTCGTGGTGCCGGCCGGCGTGAGCGTGCTCGATTTCGGGTCGGCCGCGCGCACCTATTGGACGCTCAAAGTGGTCGGCGTGAAAAACGTCTCGATCCTCGACGGCGGTGTCGCCGCCTGGACGCAAAGCCATCTGCCGGTCGACTCCGGTGTGCAGGCGCCGTCGCCGAAAATCTTTACCGCCTCGCTCGACAAGAGCATCTGGGCCGAATCCGCCGATGTCGAAAAAATCGAGAAATCGGGCGGCGCGACGCTGGTCGATGCGCGCCCGGAGACTTTCTATCTCGGCAAAGAGAAAGCGCCGAACGCCGGCGCCTACGGCCATATCCCCGGCGCGCTCAGCCTCGACAGCAGCGAGTTCTATGACGACAAGACCAACCGTCTGAAGTCTCCCGCCCAATTGGCGGTTATTGCCAAGCAGATCCCGGCTGGGCCGGCTGTGACCTATTGCAACACCGGCCATTGGGCTTCGACCGATTGGTTTGTGCTGCACGAGGTGCTCGGCCATAAGGATGCCAAGCTCTATGCCGGCTCGATGGTAGAGTGGACCAGCAATGCCAATCGGCCTGTTGAATCGGCGCGCACCAAATGGGACGATCTGAAAAAGAAGCTTGGCCTCGGTTCCTGATCAGCGGCGCAGCAGGTAGTTCTCAATGTCTACGGCATCGGTAGCAGCGCCCAGCGCGGGCGCAGCGCTCGGCATCGACCGGCTATTCCTCGGCTTGGCCCTGGCCGCCACCGCGATATTGATCGCGCTGGTGCTGCTCGACGGCCAGCCTTTATCGGCGGCGCTAATCCTGGGCGGCTTTGGTCTCGGCGTTGCTTTTCTCAAAGCGGAATTTAGCTATACCGCGTCATGGCGGCGTTTTCTGACGCGCGGCGAAGCCGGCGGGCTGCTTGGCGGGCTGATCGTGATCGCGATTGCCGCCGTCGTGGTCGTGCCGATGGCGGCGCTCAAGTCGGATTTCGGCGGCGCCATCGCGCCGCTGGGCCCATCGCTCATCATCGGCGCTTTCGTGTTCGGCATCGGCATGCAGCTTGCCAATGGCTGCGGCTCCGGCACGCTCTATACGGTCGGCGGCGGCTCCGGCCGCATGCTGTTGACGCTGTTCTGGTTCATCGTCGGCAGCGTCGCCGGCAGCCTGTCGCTGCCTTCCTTCATGGCGCTGGGCGGCATCGATCCGGTGCTGGCGTCGGATTATCTCGGACCCTGGGGCGGACTGGCCGCGACGCTGGCGAGTATCGCGCTGGCGGCGGGATTGATCGTCGCCGTCGCCAAGCGGCGCGGCGCCAATTTCAAACCGAACCGCAATTACGTCATCGGCGGCATTGTCATTGGCCTGTTGTCGATCGCGGTGTTCCTGGCCGGCGGCCACCCGTGGAGCGTCACCTTCGGCTTCACGGTGTGGGGCGCGAAAGTAGCTCAAGCGCTGGGCTTCGATTTTTCGCATGCCGCGTTCTGGCAATGGCCGGGACCCAAGCATGCGCTCGCCGACTCGGTGCTATCCGACACGTCCAGCCTGACCGATTTCGGCATGATATTCGGCGCCATGGCGGCGGCCGCTGCCAGCCATCCTTACGCGCGCGCGGCCTGGCCGCCGCTTAAATCGCTGCTGGCGGCTGCGGTTGGCGGCTTGCTGATGGGCTGGGGCGCGCGGCTTGGATTTGGCTGCAATATCGGCGCCTTTGTCGGCGGCGTGGCCTCCGGCTCGCTGCACGGCTGGGTCTGGTTTGCCGCGGCGCTGCCCGGCTGCCTGATTGGCATCAGGCTGCGGCCGCTGTTTGGCTTGTCGAAGGATTAGCGCATGATCCCGGAAAGTGGGAACCGGTTTTCGGATCAGATCATGCGCCCAGGAAAAAAGTAATGAGAAAAACTTATATCGCTGTCATCACGCTCGCGCTGGTCGCCATTATCGGCAACCACCTGACCAGTCCATCGAGCGGCCGCGCGGTTTCGCCGGAGGATTTCGCCGGCGCCTGCGCGCCCTGCGGCGCGCCCTGTCCGTCGAAGAAATAAAACGTCAGGCTTTTCGCAAAAACGCCTCGACCTCGGCGCGAGCAGGCGCGCCCGAGGCGCCGCCGAATTTTGTGCATTTGAGCGCGGCGCAGGCGCTGGCAAAACGCAGGCAGTCGGCCAAATCGCGGCCCTCGGCCAGCGCCAGCGTGAAAGCGCCGTGGAAAGCGTCGCCGGCGCCGAGCGAATCGATCACTCTCACATTGAACGCTGGCATGTGCCGCACATCGCCCTGGTCGAGCCAATAGAGACCGTTGGGACCGTCGGTGACCGCGAGAAATCCGCGGACATGCCCGGCGAGCAGTTTCAAAACCGCGCCATGGTCGTCGAGCCCGGTGGTGCCGCGCAGCGCCTCGGCGGAGGCCACCACATGGCTGCCAAGTGCCAGCAACGAATCATCCGCTTTGGTCGCTTGATCGAGATCGATCACGATGGGAATTTTGCGCAGCTGCGCCGCGCGGCACACGGCATTGACGAATTCGGGAAACCGGTTGTCGACCAGCACCGCGTCGGCATCCGCGACCAGACTACCGGCGTCCACCGGCAGCACACCGCCCAATTTGACGCCGCGCCGGGTGGCGATGGTTTTTTCGCCTTTCGCGTCGAGCAGGATAAGCGACACCGAGGCGGTGCCGCCGTCGACGCGAACGGCGCCGCTGCAATCGACGCTTTCGGCATTCAAATCCTTGACGATGCGCTCACTCACCGCGTCATTGGCATCGCCCAGCGGCCCGGCGAAAGCCGCATTACCGCCGAGCCGCACCACGGCGACCGCGGCATTGGCGGCGCAGCCGCCGCCGGTGACGATAAATTCGGAGGCCATGATCTTGGTGCCGGGCGCGGGAAAATTCTCCACGCGCATGACGATGTCCTGCACGGCAATGCCGGCGCAGAGAATTTTCGGCGCGTTAATTCCCGGTGTGGGTTTAGTCAAAGCGTATCTCGTCCTCCACCCAGGCGCGGATGAGGTGATGCGCGATCGCGACCGGCGGCGGTGTCGTCAGGCCTTGGCTGTGCCTGCGCATAAGCATGTTCACGACTTCATCTTTGGCGAACCAGCGCGCGTCTTCGAGTTCGTCGCGGTCCACCACTATATCGAACGAGGTGGCCTGCGCATGGCAGCCGATCATCAGCGAGGTCGGGAACGGCCAGGGTTGCGAACGATAATAATCCACCCGGCCGCAGGTGATACCGGCCTCTTCGAGCGTTTCGCGGTGCACGGCGTCCTCGATCGATTCGCCCGGCTCAATGAAACCGGCCAAGCACGACCACATGGTCGGCACGAAACGCGGACTGCGTCCGAGCAGGCAACGCTCGCCGTCGCTCACCAGCATGATCACCACCGGATCGGTGCGCGGGAAATGCTGCGTCTTGCAGTTTGGGCAATCGCGCCGCCAGCCGCCGTCGACGGCCTGGGTGGCGGCGCCGCAATTCGGGCAAAATCGATGGCGCGCATGCCAATGCAGTACGGCCTTGGCTTCCGCGATCGGCGGCAGGTGCTCAGCCTCGGCCAGGCCCTGCACCGCGATCGAGCGCAAATCGGTCACCAGCAAATCGTCGCGGGTTTTGAGCGCCTCGGCGGCCAGCGGCGCGATGCCAAAACCGAAACGTCCGGCGCCGTCGAGATGCCCGAGAAAAACTGTCTCGGTGGCGGGGCCGAGCGCTCGCGCCTCAGCCATTGTGAAAAGGGGATTGTTGAGCGGCGCGCCTTTCTTCATGACGATCAGGTCGCCGCCAATCACATAGGCGCCAGCGCGCGCATCGCCCGCGAGCGCAGCCAGGGCGACCGCGTCGGTGCGCTTTTCGGCGGCGCGCTTAAGGCGGCTTTCGGTATATCCGAGGCGTGGTTTGGGTCCGAGATCGGGAACAGGGGGCATGCGGCCGGAAAGTCGCACGACAAAATGATGAACGCAATGTGCGCGCTTTACCTCTATCCGCTTGCGCTGATCTTGAGCCCGCGCCGTAACGAACCGATCAAGCCGTCGCGCACCGCCGGAACATAGGCCGCCGGCGGCGCCACGCCCCAGACCGGCTTGGGCCACGCCTTGTCGCTGTGGCGGCGCCCGATCACATGCACGTGTAGTTGTGCCACCTGATTGCCGAGCGCCGCGATGTTGAGCTTCTCATATTCGGTGACGGATTTAAGCGCGCGCGCGGCGGCGTCGATCTCGCCGAGCAGTTGGACCTGCTCGTTGGGACCGAGGTCGGTGATTTCGGTCACGCCTGACATGCGCGGCACCAGAATCAGCCACGGAAAATTGGCGTCGTTCGCCAGCAGCACGCGCGTCAGCGCCAGATCGCCGACCGCAATTGTGTCGGCGGCGAGCTTTGGATCGAGCTGCCAGTCAACTGAAACCATTGGGCAATTCCGTGCGATTCTTTCACAGGAAAGCTAGCAGAGCGCCGCCCCGCCTGCTTGCTTTCTCCCCCCGTTGGCCCGATATAGGACCGGGAGGTTGGCGGTGGACGAACCACTCGCCAACCGGGTCAGATCCGGAAGGAAGCAGCCCTAACGAGCACGGATCGGGTCGCTCGTCAGCCTCCCACTAAATTTCCGCGATCGAAGCGAACAGCTTAGCTCCGTGCGCGGACAAAAGCGCGTTACGCGCGTCTTCGATGCGATAAGCGCGTTTACGCGGATGGCACGATGAGCGAAGCGGTTCAAACTCCCGGCCTGGACCTTGGCGATACGCCCGCTGACGGCGCCGGCTATCGCGTGCTGGCGCGCAAATACCGCCCCGCCAGTTTCGACGACCTCATCGGCCAGGACGCCATGGTGCGCACCATCTCCAACGCGTTCGAGTCGGGGCGCATTCCGCAGGCCTGGATCCTCACCGGCGTACGCGGCGTCGGCAAGACCACGACCGCGCGCATCATCGCCCGCGCGCTCAATTATGAATTGCCGGACGGCTCGGTGACGGGGCCGACCATCAACATGCCGGTCATGGGTGTGCACTGCCAGGCCATTATCGAAAGCCGGCATATCGACGTTTTGGAAATGGACGCGGCCTCGCATAACGGCGTCGACGATGTGCGCCAGATCAACGATGCCATCCGCTATGCGCCGGTGTCGGCGCGCTACAAGGTCTATATTCTCGACGAAGTGCACATGCTATCGGGCGCGGCGTTCAATGCGCTGCTCAAGACGCTGGAAGAGCCGCCGCCGCACGCCAAGTTCATTTTCGCCACCACCGAAATCCGCAAAGTTCCTGTGACGGTGTTGTCGCGCTGCCAGCGTTTCGATCTGCGCCGCGTCGATGCGTCGCTTCTGGTCAAGCATCTTGAAGGCATCGCCGCCAAAGAGAAAATCGAAGCCGAGCCGGCGGCGCTCGCCTTGATCGCGCGGGCCTCGGAAGGTTCGGTGCGCGATTCGTTGTCATTGTTCGATCAGGGTATCGCGCATGCCGCGGGTCCGGTGCGTGCCGAAGACGTGCGCGCCATGCTGGGCCTGGCCGACCGCGTACGCGTGGTCGATCTGTTCGAGGCGCTGATGAAAGGCGACATGCCGGCCGCGCTCGGCGAATTGCGCGCGCAATACGATATCGGCGCCGATCCCGGCGTGATCCTGAGCGATCTTGCCGAATTCACCCATTTCGTTACCCGCGTGAAAGTGGTTCCCGCGGTGGCCGACGATGTGTCGCTGTCGGAAGCCGAGCGCGTGCGCGGACGCGCCTTCGCGACGCAATTATCCATGCGGGTGTTGTCGCGCACCTGGCAAATGCTGCTCAAGGGCGTGAGCGAAGTGCAGGCTTCCGGCCGGCCCGTGGCCGCCGCCGAAATGGTTCTCGTTCGCATCGCCTATGCCGCCGATCTGCCGACGCCCGACGAACTGGTCCGCTCGCTCGGCGACACCGGCACGGCGAGCGCGAGCGCGCGCGCCTCCGGCAATGGCGGCACGAATGCTTCCTCGGCTTCGAGTTCGTCGCAGAGTTTTGCCCCGCGCTATGAGGCGCCACGCGGCGCATCGCGCTCGCAGGCCGCGGTGTCACCGCGCGCCGAGGACCCGGTGGCCGAACTCAAGCAGCCGGACGCGGCCGCGCCGACCATATCTATTAGCTCGTTCACGGATCTGATCGCGCTCGCCGCCGAGAAGCGCGACATCACCATGAAGATGGCGCTGGAGCGCGACGTGCGGCTGGTGCGCCTCGAAGACGGCCAGCTCGAGATCGCGGTCGAGGCCAGCGCGCCCAAGACATTGGTGCATGATCTGCAACGCAAGCTCACCGCCTGGACCGGCAAGCGCTGGATCGTGGTCGTATCCAAGGAGCAGGGCGGGCCGACCATGCGGGCGCAGATGGACGCCCGCCAGGCCGAGATCGAACTCGGCGTGCAAAGCGATCCGCTGGTGCAGGCGGTGCTCAACCGGTTTCCAGGCGCCAAGGTCGTTGGCGTGACGCAGACAGCGCAGGAAGCCGCCCCGGACGCGCCCACTGAAAATGAGGAAGATTAAATATGGCCGACTTCATGGGCATGATGAAGAAAGCGGCCGAGCTGCAATCGAAAATGCAGGCCTTGCAGGCCGAACTCGACACCATCGAAGTCGAGGGCAATGCCGGCGGCGGCATGGTGATTGTGCGGCTTTCCGCCAAAGGCGATCTCAAGAGTGTCAAGATCGACGACTCATTGATGAAGCCGGCGGATAAGGAAATCCTCGAGGACCTGCTGGTGGCTGCGCATGCCGAAGCGCGCCGCAAGGCGGAAGCTGTCATGCAGGAAAAGATGACGGCCCTGACCGGCGGTCTGCCGCTGCCGCCGGGGATGAATCTCACCTAAATGCCCACCGCCGTCGCCGGACCCGAAATCGAACGCTTGATCCAGTTGCTGGCCAAGCTGCCGGGCCTCGGGCCCCGCTCGGCGCGGCGCGCGGCGCTGCATCTCATCAAGAAGCGCGAAGTGCTGATGGCGCCGCTTGCGGGTGCGCTGCAGACCGCGATGGACAAGATCGTCATCTGCAAGACTTGCGGCAATATCGATACGCAAAATCCCTGCACGGTTTGCACCGATACGCGGCGCGACCAGTCGATCATCGTGGTGGTGGCCGACGTCGCCGACCTGTGGGCGCTGGAGCGCGCGCACGCCGTGAACGCCCGCTATCACGTGCTCGGCGGCACGCTGTCGCCGCTCGACGGTGTCGGCCCGCAAGACCTTTCGATCGACGCGCTGATCTCGCGCGCGCATGGCGAGGAGGTGAAGGAATTGATCCTCGCGCTCAACGCCACCGTCGATGGCCAGACCACGGCGCATTACATCACTGAACTTTTGCAGGGCTCGAACGTGAAGGTAACGCGGCTCGCGCACGGCGTGCCGGTCGGCGGCGAACTGGATTATCTCGACGAAGGCACGCTGTCGGCGGCGATTAAGCAGCGCACTTTGTTTTAGGGTTTTTGCGGCTCCAGCCGCTTGAAATGCCCTTTGCCTTGCAGCCACCACAACAGCACCAGGCTCGGCAGGCCGGCGAGCGCGCAGATCACGAAGAACCAGGCCCAGCCGGTCGCCTCGGCGATATAGCCCGCACCAGAGGATAAATAAGTGCGCCCGACCGCGGCCAGCGCAGTGAGGAGCGCATATTGCGTCGCCGTATGCAGCGGATTGCGGCACAGCGCAGACAAATAAGCGACGAACATCACGGTGCCGATGGCGCTGGTGAAATTCTCCACCATGATGGCGACCGTGAGCGCCGCGATGCTGTGGCCGGCAATCGCCACCCAGCAGAAACCGAGATTAGCCGCCGCTTGCAACAAGCCGCCTATCCACAGGCTCGTTGCCAGTGGATAGGCGCGCGCCAGAAAGCCGCCGGCAAAGCCGCCCAACAGCAGCGCTGCCAGACCGACGCCTTTGACGATCGCGGCATATTCGTTGCGCGTGAATCCGAGATCGATGACGAAAGGCGCGGTCATGGCGCCCGATAGCGCGTCGGTGAATTTGAACAGCACGACGAAGGCCAGCATCGCAAAGGCCATCTCGTAGCTGAGGAAATCCTTGAAGGCGCCGACGGCGGCCTCGATCACGCGCGCCATGCGTTTCTGGTGCGCGTGCGTGGCTTCCGCTTCGCGCGAGCGCTCCGGTTCGGTGGCGATGAGCGCAGTGGCAGTGCCGATCAGCACCATCGCTGCCATTGCCACATAGGCCCAGTGCCAGGACGCGGCCGCGTCGAAGCCGTAGGCCTGGATAGCGCTGACCAGAAACAGCGCGCCGGCGGTCGAAACCAGCATGCCGATGCGATAGGCCGCGACGTAGGACGCCATGCCCGCGGCCTGCTCGTTTTCCGGCAGGCTTTCGACGCGAAACGCATCGACCACGATGTCCTGCGTGGCGGAAGCCGCCGCCACCATGAGCGCGCCCAAGGCAACGAGGCCGGGCACCGCCGCCGGATTGCACGAGCCGAGGAAAACAATCGCCACTATTAGCAAAATTTGCGTGAACACCAGCCAGCCGCGCCGGCGCCCCAACAGCCGCGACAGCACCGGCACGTCGAGCGCATCGGTGAGCGGCGCCCACAGGAATTTTATGGTGTAGGGCGTACCCACCAGCGCAAACAGACCGATGGTGCCGAGATCGACGCCGCTCTCGCGCATCCATACCAAAAGCGTCGTGCCGGACAAAGCCAGCGGCAGTCCCGACGAGAAGCCGAGGAACAAGACGATCAGCACGCGCGGCTTGAGATAGACCGCCGCCGCGTCGAGGAAAGTCGGGCGTTGCGCGCGGTCGGGCGACGCGGGCACGCTATTCGCCCGTCCCTAGTTTGCGCGGCGACGGAGCCGCGAGCAGATCGGCGCTCCCTGGATTGTCGGCGTCGAACTCAAGGCTTTCAATCTTGCCGCCGCGCTTTTCGATTTTGCCGGTGGAGATCAAGATGGCGTCGACGTCGGCATTGGCTTGCCCAAAATGCGACTTTAGCTTGTTTACACGGTCGCTGAGTAGGCCGACATCCTTCATCATCAGTCCGACTTCGGTACGAATCTGATCGGCAGCCTCGCGCATTTCGGCATCCTTGCGCACTTGCTTGATGACCTGGATGGCCATCACCATTAGCGTCGGCGACACGATCATCACCCTCGCGCGCTGCGCCTTCTGCACTAGATCTTCGAACTGCTCATGCAAATCGGCATAAACCGACTCTGATGGGATGAACATCAGTGCGATGTCTTGGGTCTCGCCTGGGATCAGATATTTATCGGCTATGTCGGTGACGTGTTTGGTGATGTCCTGCTTAACGCGCGCGATCGCGAACTTGCGTTCGTCGTCGGTTAAAGCGGCTCGCAGCGCGGTCATCGCCTCGAGGGGAAATTTGGCGTCGATGATTAGGGGCCCCGAGTCCGGCATGAAGATCGCGCAGTCGGGCTTGGTTTTGTTTGTCAGCGTATATTGGAAGGCATAAGCGCCCTTAGGTAGGACGTCGGCGACGATGGACTCCAATTGCCCCTGGCCGAATGCACCGCGCGATTGCTTATTGGAGAGCACATTTTGCAGCGACGTCACCGTCGAGGCCAGGTCCGTGATGTTTTTCTGCGCGCTGTCGATGACGGCCAGCCGCGCATGTAATTGTTGCAGATGATCGGTCGTGTTCTTGGTCGTGGTCTTCATCGACTCGCCGATGTTTAGCGACACCGCGTCGAGCCGCGTATTCACCGTGTGCTGCAACTGCGCATGCGAATTTTGCAGCCAGCTTCCCATGGCGTCGAGCCGCGTATTGAGCTCGGCCAGGCGTTGCTCGGCCGCATGATCGACCGGCGCTGGGCGCGGGCGCAGCAGCAGCACGATGATGGCGATGACGCCGACAGCGATGATCGCGGCAACGGTGAGAATGATGGTTTCCGACATGGCGCCGCTTCTAGCGTGATTCGGGCAACGGTGCGAACGAACGGCGAACGGTAGGGCGATTGCGCCCATCGCTCAAGGGCATTTGGCTCAAGGGCATATACCTCAGGGCACATTGACCCCGCTGCGCGTTGCCCTTACATCGCGGCCATGGCGCTACGCGACATCCTCATCATTCCCGACAAGCGGCTGCGGCTCAAATCAGAGCCGGTGGCCGCGGTCGATGCGGGTTTGCGCGCGCTGGTCGCCGACATGTTCGAGACCATGTATGCCGCGCCCGGCATCGGGCTCGCCGCCATTCAAATTGGTGTGGCCACGCGCGTGGTCACCATGGACCTTGCCAAAAAGGACGACCCGCCGGAGCCGCTGGTCTTCATCAATCCGGAGGTCACCTGGTCCGCGGACGAAAAGTCGACCTATGAGGAAGGCTGCCTGTCGATTCCGGAATATTACGAAGAGGTCGAGCGCCCGGCCGCCGTGAAGGTCAAATATCTCGATCTCGATGGCAAATTGCAGGAGATCGACGCGACCGGCCTGCTCGCCACCTGTTTGCAGCACGAGATCGACCACACCAATGGTGTCTTGTTCATCGACTATATTTCGAAGCTCAAGCGCGACATGGTGATGAAGAAATTCAAGAAGGCGGCGAAGCTCGGCACCAGCAAGCCGCTCACCGACGACAAAGAGCCGTCGCATCATATTGGGTGAGTGGCTCCTTCGCGTTAGGCCATTGATAAATTTACAGTATTATCAATTTGACGGTGTATGGTCATTTTGATATCATTGATATCAACTGAGGATATTGCCGCAGTGACAGACCTTCTAATCAGAAAAATCAATCCGAGACTCAAGCGTGAACTTGAGAAACGCGCGCGCGTCCATGGCCGGAGCCTGTCCGACGAGACGCAATCCGTGCTCGACAAAACCTTATTTCCGGAGCCGCCCATGAAAATGGGAACATGGATGTTCAGCCTCCTGCCGGAGGAGTACCGCGGCGACGATCTGGTATTCGAAGTGCCTGGCGATGTACGCGCGCCGCCGGATTTTGAATGATTCTGCTCGATACCAACGTTGTGTCGGAAGTCTATCGGTCGCACCCAAACCCATCCGTCATGACGTGGCTCAACGCGCAACCCATCGATTCACTTTATTTGTGTACGCCGGTATTGGCAAAACTTCATTTCGGTGCAGAACGTCTCGATGAAGGCAAACGCAGGGATTGGCTGCGGGCTACAATTGATCGACTCGAAAACGAACTCTATCGCGATCGTATTCTCGTGTTCGATACGTCGTCCGCTGCCAAGTTTGGTCTAATTAACGCCGCACGCCGAAAGTCCGGCCAAACGCTGCAACAAATGGATGGCCTCATTGCAGCTATTGCTCTTACCAACGGCGCCACGCTTGCGACAAGGAATGGGAAAGATTTCGTCAATCTCGGTCTTGACTTGATCAATCCATTCGAAGCCACGGTTGATCGCTGATCAACCTACGCGGAACTTCGCCATGCCACTTCGTCTGATCTTCATGGGCACGCCCGATTTCGCGGTGCCGACCTTGCTGGCGCTCGAAGCGGCCGGGCACGACATCGTCGCGGTCTATACGCGCGCGGCCAAGCCCGCCAAGCGCGGCATGGCTATGCAGATCACGCCGATTGAGCGCGAAGCGACGCGGCTGGGAATTCCGGTGTTGACGCCGGCAACGCTCAAGACGCCGCAAGCGCAAGCGGAATTTGCCGCATTCAACGCCGACGCCGCGGTCGTTGTCGCCTATGGCCTGATCCTGCCGAAAGAAATTCTCGATGCGCCGCGCCTTGGATGCTTTAACGTGCATGCCTCATTGCTGCCGCGCTGGCGCGGCGCCGCGCCGATCAACCGGGCCATCATGGCGGGCGATGCGGCCAGCGGCGTCACCATCATGCAGATGGACGAGGGCCTCGATACCGGCGCCATGGTGATGGCCGAAGCCGTCGCCATTTCCGCCGACATGACCGCCGGCGATCTGCATGACGCGCTGGCGCGCCTTGGCAGCGATTTGATGCTGCGCGCATTGGCGCCGGCCGAACGCGGCACGCTGACGCGCCGGCCGCAGCCTGAGCAGGGCGTCACTTATGCGGCGAAAATCAGCAAGGACGAAACCCGCATCGACTGGACCAAGTCCTGGCGCGCGGTGCACGATCATATCCGCGGGCTGTCGCCGTTTCCCGGCGCCTGGTTCGAACTCGATGGTCTGCGCGTCAAGGTGTTGCGCTCGACTATGGGCGAGGGCCAAAAAGCGCAAAATGGCAAGCCCGGTACCGTGCTCGACGATAGACTGACCATCGCCTGCGGCGACGGCGCGGTGCGTCTCGTGCAGGTGCAGCGCGCTGGCAAGCAGCCGATGCAGGTGGAGGAATTCCTGCGCGGCACGCCGGTCAAAGCCGGCACGGCGGTTTCCTGATGCCGCGCTACAAACTCACCATCGAATATGACGGCGCGCCGTTTTCCGGCTGGCAGATCCAGGCCGACCGGCTCACCGTGCAGGGCGTCCTGATCACGGCGCTTGAAGCGCTCACGGGCGAAAAGGCCCTGGTGCAGGGCGCCGGGCGCACCGATGCCGGCGTGCATGCGCGCGGCCAGGTGGCGCATGTCGATCTGGCCAAGGACTGGGAAACCGACACCATCCGCGATGCGCTCAATGCGCATTTGCGGCCGCATCCGGTCGCGGTGCTTGGCGCGACGCGCGCAAGCGAGGACTTCAATGCCCGCACCTCGGCGCGCAAGCGCCATTATCTTTATCGCATCGTCAATCGCCGCGCCGATCTTACTTTCGATCTGAAATATGCCTGGCGCGTGCCGCGTCCGCTTGAAGCCGCCGCCATGCATGAGGCCGCGCAACGGCTCATCGGCAAGCATGACTTCACGACCTTCCGCGCCGCCGAGTGTCAGGCCAATTCGCCGGTCAAGACGCTCGACCAACTCGATGTCGTGCGCGCCGGCGAGGACGTGAATGTTTATGCCTCGGCGCGTTCGTTCCTGCACCACCAGGTGCGCTCGATGGTCGGCTCGCTGGTCATGGTCGGCATCGGCCAATGGAGCGCGGACGACCTCGCCAAGGCGCTGGAAGCGCGCGACCGCGCCGCCTGCGGTCAGGTCGCGCCGCCGGACGGGCTTTATCTGATGCAGGTGGATTATTAGCTGAAATACTTTTCGACGATCTTGCGATAGATCGCCGTCAGCCGCGTCAGGTCCGCGACCGGCACGCGCTCGTCAACCTGATGCATGGTCTGGCCGACCAGGCCGAATTCCACCACCGGACAAAAATGCGTGATGAAACGCGCATCCGACGTTCCGCCGGTGGTCGAGAGTTCCGGCTTGCGGCCGGTCACCTCGGCAACGGCATTCGCCACCAGTTCGGTGAACGGGCCGGGCTTGGTGACGAATACGCCGGCGTTCGACGGCTCCCATTTGAACGCAAATTTTATCTTTTCGCCGGCCGCTTTCGCGGCGCGCGCCTCAATCAGCGTCTTCAGCGAATCAATCGTGTGATTGTCGTTGAAGCGGATATTAAATCGCGCCCGCGCCTCGCCGGGAATGAGATTGACCGTCTTGTTGCCGACATCGATCGAAGTGAATTCCAGATGCGAGGCCGAAAACTGCGCGCTGCCGGCATCGAGCGGCTCGGCTTGCAGCGCCGCGATTAGCGCGACCAGCCCGCGGATCGGATTATCGGCGCGTTGCGGATAGGCGACATGGCCTTGGCGGCCGCTCACGATCAAATGGCCGTTGAGCGAGCCGCGCCGGCCAATCTTGATGGTGTCGCCGAGTTCGTTGACATTGCTTGGCTCGCCCAAAAGACAATGGTCGAATTTCTCGCCGTGCTCAGCCGCCCATTGCAAAAGTTTCGGCGTGCCGTTGACCGCGATGCCTTCCTCGTCGCCCGTGATCAGAAACGAGATCGAGCCGTTGCCGTCTTTTTGCGGCTTGCCGCCATTAGCCGCCAGATGATCGAGCATGGCGGCGACGGCGCAGGCGATGCCACCCTTCATGTCGACCGCGCCGCGGCCATAGAGTTGTCCATTATCGACCGCGCCTTCAAACGGCGGATGCGTCCAGGCTTTGTCATCGCCCGGTGGCACCACGTCGGTATGGCCAGCAAACATCAGATGCGGCGCGCTTGTTCCGATGCGGGCATAGAGATTTTCAACGTCGTCCGCGCCGGGCTCGCTGAAGGTCATGCGGTGCACGGCAAAGCCGGCGGCCTTGAGCGTCTTTTCCAGAAACGAAAGCGCGCCACCTTCCGCCGGCGTCACCGACGGACAGCGCAGCAGGTCGCGGGCGATGGATACGGGATCGGCGGGCACACTCAATCCCTCAATAGCTCATTGATACTGGTCTTGCTTCGCGTCCTCTCGTCCACGCGCTTGACGATGACGGCGCAATAAAGTCCCGGGCCGCCGTCCTTGCCGGGCAGCGTGCCCGGCACCACGACGGAATATTCCGGCACTTCGCCTTGCACAATCTTGCCGGTAGCGCGATCGACGATTTTGGTCGAGGCGCCGAGAAACACGCCCATGGATAGCACCGAGCCGGTGCGCAGGATCACGCCTTCGGCCACTTCCGAGCGCGCGCCGACGAAACAATTATCCTCGATGATCACGGGTCCGGCCTGCAGCGGTTCGAGCACGCCGCCAATGCCGGCGCCGCCGGAGATGTGGCAATTTTTCCCGATCTGCGCGCAAGAACCGACGGTGGCCCAGGTGTCGATCATGGTGCCTGAATCGACATAAGCGCCGAGATTGACGAAAGACGGCATCAGCACCACGCCAGGCGCGATAAAAGCCGAGTGGCGCACGACGCTGCCGGGCACGGCGCGAAAGCCGGCCTTTTTGAACTTTGCGGCGTTCCAGCCCTTGAACTTGGAATCGACCTTGTCCCACCACGCCGCTTTGCCGGGACCGCCCGCGATCACGCCCATGTCGTTGAGCCGGAACGACAGCAGCACGGCCTTTTTCAGCCACGCATTGACCTGCCAAATGCCGTCGGGGGCACGTTCGGCGACGCGTGCCTCGCCGCGGTCCAAGAGGCCGAGCGCGTCGTCGACCGCCTTGCGCACTGCGCCCTTGGTCTTGGGCCCGATTTTTTCGCGGGCTTCGAAGGCCTCGTCGATGATTTTGGCGAGCTTTTGTGTGGACATTGGCATTCCCGGGATTGGCTGGCAGCGGTTTGTCGGGGGCCGGGCAGGCGATGTCAAGCCGTGCGCGCCTGCCGGGATTTGGTCCGGGCCGGGAACTGGCGTTCGCCGCGCGCCCGCGTCGTCAGGATAAACCGCCGTGCGAAGTCGATGAAGGCGCGCAGAACCGGCGAGGGATCGTTCAGCCGGTAAACCAGGAAAACGTCCGCCGCCGGCGCCGATGGGCCAAGGGTGTGGAAAATGATCTGGTCGCCGGTAAGCCGTGCGATCGATGCGGGCAATAGGGCGACGCCGAATCCGGCCGCGATCAAGCCGAGGATGGACTGCGAATCGATGACTTCATGGGCGATGCGCGGTAGAAATCCGGCATTGACGCACCAGTCCATGATCGATCGCGCGAAGTCCGAACTGTCCGGCGCCAGCACGATGTATTCTTCCTCGCGCAGATCCTTGATCTCGATGCGCCGGCGTTTCGCCAGGCGGTGAATGGCGGACATGGCGACGACAACATCCTCGCGCCACGCCAATTCCTGTACGAGACCTTCGGCCGGCGGCGGGCTGCGCATGAAGCAGGCGTCGGTACGATGTTCCAAAAGCGCGATCACCTGCAATTCCGGGGCTTGCTCGACAAGCTTCGTGATAACGCCCGGGTATTCGTGCCGGTGTGCTGCCAGCAGATCGGCGAGGCCGCCGCGCATAATCGAGCCGGTGGCGCCGATGGAAAGCTCGCCAATCTGGCCTTGCCCGACCGCGCGGACTTTGCGCCGCGTCGCCTCAATCTGCGCCAAAATAATCCGCGTCTGCGCCTCCAGCGTGCGGCCGGCGTCGGTCAGTTTGACCCGCCGGCTGGTCCGCAGAAAAAGCGACGCGCCCAATTCCGCTTCAAGCGCCATTATTTGTTGGCTTAACGGCGGCTGGGAAATGTGGAGCCGCACCGCCGCGCGGGTGAAGCTGAGTTCTTCCGCCACCATCGCGAAGTAGCGTAGCTGCCGGAGGTCCATATGTTTTTCCTATCAATATCGCTGAACAATATATTGGACGCGTGTATCCCGCATTGCAATAAATATGCAAGGATAGCGGCTGCTCTCCCCTGGCGCGGCCTCTTCGCGCCCAAGACGAGGAATTTCCATATGCTTTTGCGCTCGGCTTTCGCTGGTTTTTCGGTGCTTCTGGTCGGTTTGGCGATTGGGCTTACGCCCGCCCCGGCCGAGGCCGACACCCTTGATTCCATCATGACGGCCAAGGTCATCAAGATCGCGGTACCGCAGGATTTTGCGCCCTTCGGCTCCGCCGGGCTCGATCTCAAGCCGCAGGGTTACGACATCGACATGGCCAATCTGATCGGCAAGGCACTTGGCGTGAAGGTCGAGCTCATTCCGGTAACCTCGGCCAACCGCATTCCATACCTGCAGACGCACAAGGCCGACCTCGTCATCTCCAGTCTCGGCAAAAATGCCGAGCGTGAAAAGGCGATCGACTTCTCCATCGCCTATGCGCCGTTCTTCTCGGCGGTCTACAGCGTCAAGGGCAAGGATGCGGGCATCACCAAGCTTGAAGATCTCGCCGGCAAGACCGTCGGCGCGGCGCGCGGCACGATCGAAGAGCAGGCCTTGACCGCGTCGGCCCCGAAAGACACCACGATCAAGCGCTTTGAAGACAACAACGCGACCATCTCCGCCTTCGTCTCCGGCCAGATCGACCTGGTTGCGACCGGCAACACGGTTGCGGCCGTGATCGCCAAACAGAGTCCCGATCGCGCCCCCGAGATGAAATTTCTGATTAAGGACAGTCCTTGCTATGTCGGCTTGAACAAGGAAGAGCCGAAGCTGCTGGCCAAGGTCAACGAGATCATCACGCAGTTGAAAGCGTCGGGCGAGATAGAGAAACTTTCGGAGAAGTGGCTTAAGCAGCCTTTGCCGCCGGGTTTCTAACGCAACCCCGCGCGCAAAGCACGCTATGCTCTACAAATTGCAATTCGGCGATTTGCTGCCTTACTGGGACGTATTGCTCCAGGGCCTGATCTTTACGATCGTGCTCACGCTGGTATCGACGGTCGCCGGGATTGCGCTCGGCACCGCCGGCGCATCGGCGCGCACTTTCGGGCCGCCTTGGCTCGGCCGCGCCGTCGCCGTCTATGTCGAACTGATCCGCAACACGCCGTTCATCGTGCAGTTGTTCTTTATCTTCTTCGGCCTGCCGGCGGCGGGCGTGAAACTGTCGGAGACCACCGCGGCGTTTCTCGCCATGACGATCAATCTCGGCGCCTATTCGACCGAGATCATCCGCGCCGGAATCGAAGCGGTGCCCAAGGGTCATGTCGAGGCCGGCGTCAGCCTGGCCATGACCAAATGGGAAGTGCTGCGCTACATCATTCTCAAGCAGGCGTTCCAGAAAATCTATCCGGCGCTGTCGTCGCAGATCATTATCGTCATGCTCGGTTCGGCGGTGGTGTCGCAGATTTCGGCGCAAGATCTGACTTACGCGGCCAATTTCGTGGCGTCGCGTAATTTCCGCAACTTCGAAGTCTATCTTCTGGCGGCGCTGATCTATCTTCTTCTTGCGATAATCACGCGCGCGCTGTTGCGCGGCCTCGGCAAGATTCTTTTTAAGGCGGCGAGGTAACCATGCTGCAATTCAGCTTTTGGGACATCCTGTCGAACCTGCTGATCGCCACGCAGTGGACGATAATTCTGTCGCTGATCGCCTTCGTGTGCGGCGGCATTGTCGGGCTGATCTTGCTGTTTATGCGCACCTCGCAAGTCAGGAGCTTGGAGTGGTTCACGAAGATCTACATCGAATTTTTTCAGGGAACGCCGCTTCTGATGCAGTTGTTCCTGTTCTTCTTCGGCATCGCTCTGTTCGGCATTGAGGTCAGCCCCTGGATGGCGGCGACCATGGGGCTTACCTTCTGGACCAGCGCTTTTCTAGCCGAGATATGGCGCGGCTGCGTCGAGTCGATCCCGCGCGGCCAATGGGAGGCTTCATCGAGCGTGGCGCTGAGTTACATCGAGCAGATGCGATACGTGATCCTGCCGCAGGCTTCCCGCATCGCCATCGCGCCAACGGTGGGCTTCTCGGTGCAGGTGGTCAAAGGCACCGCGCTCGCCTCCATCATCGGCTTCGTCGAATTGACCAAGGCCGGCACCATGCTCAATAACGCGACCTTCCGCCCGTTCCTGGTCTATTCGCTGGTAGCGCTGATCTATTTCTGCCTGTGCTTCCCGCTTTCCTGGTGTGCAAAAAAAATCGAGGGTCGCCTCAATGTCACTCGTTAGCATCCGTGACGTTCGCAAGAGTTTCGGTTCGCTCGAGGTGCTCAAAGGCGTCTCGCTCGAAGTCGTCAAGGGCGACGTTGTCGCCATCATCGGCCGCTCCGGCTCGGGCAAGAGCACGCTGTTACGCTGCATCAACGGGTTGGAAACCTATCAGTCCGGTGCCATTGTTGCCGACGGCATCGAGGTCGGCGGCGAGCAGACCGATTTGCGCGAGCTGCGCCGCCATGTCGGCATGGTGTTCCAGCAGTTCAACCTGTTTCCGCATCTGACCGCGGCCGAGAACGTGATGCTGGCGCCGACGGTGGTCAACAAAGTGTCCAAAAAGGAAGCGCGCGCGACCGCCGCCGAGGTGCTGGCCAAGGTCGGCCTGTCGGAAAAGATGGACGCCTATCCGAGTCAGTTGTCCGGCGGCCAGCAGCAGCGCGTGGCGATCGCGCGATCGCTGGCCATGCGGCCGAAGGTCCTGCTGTGCGACGAAATCACCTCGGCGCTCGATCCCGAACTGGTCAACGAAGTGCTCAAGGTGGTCGAGCAGCTCGCCCGCGAAGGCATGACGTTGATGCTGGTCACCCACGAAATGCGCTTTGCGCGCGATGTCGGCACCAAGCTCGTGTTCATGCATCACGGCAAAGTGCACGAGCAGGGCGCGCCGAAAGAGGTGTTCGCCGCGCCAAAAACGCCCGAATTGCAGCAGTTCGTCGGCCAGGGCCACTAGCGCGCGAGCGCGTGCCGTAGAAAGGCAGCGAGGTCGTCGGTCACGTGATCGACGTGTGCCGCGTCGCGGCCTTCCAATTCCCAGTCCTCGCGGAATACTTCGCGCGTGCCCGTAGGCACCACCAGAACCGTGGTCATGCCGAGCGCATGCGGAGCCTCCAAATTGCGCGACAGATCCTCAAACATGGCGGCCTTGGCCGGATCGACGGCGTGGCGTTCCAGAAAGCGCTCATAGGTGACGGTTGACGGTTTGGGCTCGAGTTCGGCGGCGACGATGTCGAACACGTCCTCGAAATGCTGCGCGATTTCGAGCCGGCGCATCACGGCGTCGGCGTGCTTGCGCGTGCCATTGGTGAGGATGAGCTTGCGGCCCGGCAGGCTGGCCAGCGCCGCGCCGAGCGCCGGATTAGGCTCGAGCGGCGAGTGATCGATCTGGTGCACATAATCGAGATAGTCGTCGGGGTTGAGCCCGTGCTCGGTCATCAGGCCGCGCATGGTGGTGCCGTAGCGCTTGTAATAATCCTTCTGCACGCGGAACGCTTCGTCCTTCGACACTTTGAGAAATTCGCCGACATAGGCGCGAATGCGGCTGTCCACCTGCTCCCAGAGCAAATGATGCGGGTAGAGCGTGTTGTCGAGATCGAACACCCAGGTCTCGATCTGGCCGAAACCGCGCGGCGCTTTTTCTTCCCTCTCCCCGCTTGCGGGGAGAGGGTGGTCATCTGAGCGAAGCGAAGATGACCGGGTGAGGGGCTTTTTAGTCACGCGCGATTATTCCTTGAAATGCACGACGATCGAGGGCTGCGCCGCCATGTCGATGGCCGCAAAGCCGGCGGAGTTCAAGCCGCGCGCCACGCAATCCTTGTGGTCGCTGAGTTCGAATTTGCCGTCGCGCGTGCATAACGCGACCGTGCCGCCCCAGGACAGCACCGCGTCGCCGTTCTTGATGGTGCGGCCGTTACTATCGACCGCCTCGCCATAGCTGTAGACCTTGCGCGGATCGCCGCGCACGTCCGGCCGCAGGCATTGCCCGGCATCGACGCGGTACCAGCCGCGCGTGACGGTCGCGCCCGCCTCGGTGGTGCCGATTGAAGCCATCACGGTATATTTGGTGTCGTTGCACCAGGAGAAGCCGACGCCTTGCGGATTGCGCGCGGCATCGAGCAAAGTCGTGAAAAATTCCGGCGTCGCGGCGGCGTCAGCGGCAAGTCTGTGGTCGCTCAAGAATTTCGTCAGCGCAGCCTGCGTTTTCGCGCCCTGCACGCCGTCGATCGGATTGGCGTCGTAGCCGGCGATCACCAGGAGACGTTGTATGCCGGCCAGGCGGGCTTGGGCGTCGTCATAGTCGGCTTCCTCGGCGAGATTGACGGCATAGCCCTTGGGCGAATCCGACGGCCGGGCAGGGGAAAAGCGCGCCTGCTGGCTGGCCGGACAGCCGCGCGCATTGTCGATCGAGAAATTGCCGTCGCGCACACAGAAATCGGCATTGCCGTTTTGCGGCAGCGGTGCCGAGCCATAGACCGGCGGCGTGCGCGCATGCACATAGACCATGTCGACGTCGAGCACGCCGTCCACCACTTGCCGGCACTCGCCGGGATCGACGCGGAACCAGCCGCGGGTCGAGACATTGGCGCGCTTTTCCAGCGCGACCGCCGCGTCCATTTCATAGCTGGTGCGGTTGCATAAACTGAGTTCGGCCTGCGCCGGCAATATAAGGAGCACCGTGGCCGTCAATAAGACAAACGCTGCCGCGGCCGGCGCCCGCATCAGCGATGCATCAGCGTGCCGACGCCATGGTCGGTCAGGAGTTCGAGCAGCACCGCGTGCGGCACCTTGCCGTCCATGATGACGACGCCCTCGACGCCCTGGTCGAGCGCATAGATGCAGGTCTCGACCTTGGGGATCATGCCGCCGGAAATCGTGCCGTCGGCGATCAGGCGGCGCGCGTCGGCAACCGACATTTCCGCGATCAGCGACTTCGACTTGTCGAGCACGCCCGGCACGTCGGTCAGCAGCAACAGGCGCTTGGCCTTGAGCGCGCCGGCAATGGCGCCGGCGAACGTATCGGCATTGACGTTGAAGGTGCCGCCACTGGCCGATGTCGCCACCGGCGCCAGCACCGGGATCATCTCCTTGCCGAGCACCGCGTTGAGCACGAACAGATCGACCTTGTCGGGCTCGCCGACGAAGCCGAGATCGACAATCTTCTCGATATTGGAATCGGGATCGACCACGGTGCGCGTGACCTTCTTGGCCTGCACCATATTGCCGTCCTTGCCGCACAGGCCGACGGCCTTGCCCCCGGCATCGTTGATATAGCCGACAATCTGCTTGTTGATCGAACCGGCCAGTACCATTTCGACGATTTCGACGGTGGCGGCGTCGGTGATGCGAAGCCCGGCGGCGAATTCCGACTTGATGCCGAGCTTCTTGAGCATGGCCGCGATCTGCGGGCCGCCGCCATGCACGACGACCGGATTGATCGCGGCCTGTTCGAGCAGCACGACGTCGCGGGCGAAATCGCGCGCCGTCTCTTCGTGGCCCATGGCATGGCCGCCATATTTGATGACGATGATTTCCTCGTCATAGCGCTGCATATGCGGCAGCGCTTCCGACAGGATGCGGGCCTGCGTCTGCGGGTCGATTTTAGGGGCTTTGCTCATGGTGGCCCTTTGGCCTCGGCCTTGTGTCGATTGCGGGGCCGTTCTAGCCGAAGTTCGGGGCGTTCGCCAATGAGAGCTTAGTCCGCCGAACTTGAATCAGCGCGACGGCAATCTCAGTCTATTCCCTCCCCCCTTGTGGGGGAGGGTTAGGGAGGGGGGTAGTAACGAGCACGGGATTCTCGACGACCCCCACCCCCAACTCCTCCCCACAAGGGGGAGGGGAGCATTCAGAGTTTGTTGCGCTACCGCCTTCTCTCCGCCAGCAAACGCGCAATCGCCGCGCGCAGCTCTTCCATCCCGGTGCCGTCGTGGGACGAGGTCACCAAAACGCCGGGGAAGGCGCCGGGCCGCTTGGCCAGCGCCGCCTCGACCTCGACCATGCGGTCCTTGAGCTCCGAAGCTTTAATGGCGTCGCATTTGGTCAAGACGATCTGGAAGCTCACCGCCGCCTGGCGCAATTCCTCGAATACCAGGTCGTCGGTGTCCTTGAGGCCGTGGCGGGCATCCACCAGCACATAGACACGGGCGAGATTGGCGCGGCCGCGCAAATAGGCGCCGATCAGCGTGGTCCAGGCCGCGATCTTGGACTTTGCGGCGGCGGCATAGCCGTAGCCGGGCATGTCCACGATGTTGAGCGTGGAGCCGCCGGTGAAGAAAATCAGTTCCTGGGTGCGGCCCGGCGTGCGCGATGTGCGCGCCAGCGCCTTGCGGTTGGTCAGCGCGTTCACGAGGCTCGATTTGCCGACATTGGAGCGCCCGGCAAAGGCGATCTC
>Ga0302320_10007058_pt1 | contig 24801 bp, 18 predicted proteins | sample Bog_T0_3_FD_202130 | JGI IMG/M metagenome (GOLD analysis project Ga0302320, IMG submission 202130) | Peat permafrost microbial communities from Stordalen Mire near Abisko, Sweden - Bog_T0_3 | ecosystem: Environmental > Terrestrial > Soil > Wetlands > Peat | place: Sweden: Abisko, Stordalen Mire...
ATTCCGAATACCAGAACGCACCAAAGGAGAATGCGGCCACGCTGCACCCAACGACTGACCCCTGCTCTTGTATCAGGTTCATGGGTTCAATGCGCGAAATTTCGCTTTGGGGGAATTCTCACCCCGGGCCGAACCTCGGCTTGGCACCACTCCCCCGGGGAGAGGGAGAAACGCAGGCCGCGTCTCAACGATATCAGGGGGCCAGATGGACTTGGGTTCAGGGGTTCAATTCGCGAACATGTTCGGGGATGTCTTTCAGGAGAATGGCGCTTAGATAATGGAAAAACTTTGGCAAACAATGACCTGCGAGGGTGCCGCCCCCCGCGCCGCAGGCGCGAAATATTTGTAGAAATCAGACCAGCAAGCAGCTCAGCTCCGTAGGAGCGAAATCTTCCCTTTGGATTCTCAGCCGAGGGTTTGGTCATGTTTGGCGCAAGTCCAACGTCCACCATTTGGGTATTAACCTTTCGGCGTCTCCCTCGCCCAGGTGTCCCTCAGCGTAATCGTCCGGTTGAAAACCAATTTCCCGGACGCGCTGTCTTTGTCCAAAGTGAAATAGGCGAGGCGCTCAAACTGATAGCGCTCGTCCGGCTTGGCGTCCTGCAGCGAGGGTTCCAGCTTGGCCGTAATGACTTCGAGCGAGCGGGGATTGAGGGAGGACTTGAAATCTTCCGCGGCGCCGGGGTCCGGCGCGGTGAAGAGGCGGTCGTAAAGGCGCACCTCGGCGTCAATCGCGTGGGCGGCGCTGACCCAATGAATCGTGCCCTTCACCTTACGGCCGGCCGTCGCGCCGCCGGTCTTGCTGTCGAGGTCGGCGGTGCAGCGCAACTCGAGGAGGTTGCCCGCCGCGTCCTTGATCACTTCGTCGCATTTGATGATGAAGGCGTATTTCAAGCGCACCTCGCCGCCGGGTTTCAAGCGGAAGAATTTCGGCGGCGGCACTTCGGCAAAATCATCGCGCTCGATATACAGTTCGCGGCTGAACCGTAATTTGCGATAGCCCGCCTCCGGCGCCTCGGGATTGTTGACGGCGTTGAGTTCCTCGGTTTTGCCTTCGGGATAGTTCGTGATGACCACCTTGAGGGGGCGCAGCACCGCGAGCCGTCGGAACGCGCGTTGGTTCAGGTCTTCGCGGATGGCATGTTCCAAAACCGCCACGTCGGTGAGGCCGTTATATTTGGTGATGCCGATGTTGTAGGCAAACGCCCGGAGGGCGACCGGCGTGACGCCCCGGCGGCGGAGGCCGGAGATGGTGGGCATGCGCGGGTCGTCCCAGCCGGTGACCAGGTTTTCGTTCACGAGCTGGAGCAATTTCCGTTTGCTCATGATGGTGTAGCCGACCGCGAGCCGGGCGAATTCATACTGATGCGGCAGCGGACGCGGCAGGCCGAGGTTATCCAGGATCCAGTCGTACAGCGGCCGGTGCACCTCGAATTCCAGCGTGCAGATTGAATGGGTGATGCCCTCAATATAATCGCTCAAGCAGTGGGCAAAATCATACATCGGGTAAATGCGCCATTTGCCGCCGGTGTGATGATGCTCGGCATGGCGGATGCGATAGAGCAGGGGATCGCGCATCCAGACATTCGGCGCGTCCACCTGAATCTTCGCGCGCAGCGAACGCGCGCCGTCGGGGAATTCTCCGGCCTTCATGCGCTGGAAGAGGTCGAGATTCTCGCTCGTCTTGCGGTTCCGGAAAGGTGATTCCTTGGCGTTGCGGCGGTATTCATCCGTTTCCTCGGGCGACAAATCGCAAACGTAGGCCTTGCCCCGCTCAATCAACTGCTCCGCATAGTCGTAAATCTGGTCAAAATAGTCGCTGGCGTAAAACGGTTCCAGTTTGACGGCGGAATGTTTGCGTTCGGCCTCGGAAGTGCCGAAAATGGCCGGGAGATAAAAATCCCGGTCGCCGTTGCTCGCAATGGTCTCGGGCGTCTTGCCCGCCGGCTTGAGGCCCAGCCTATCCTCCGCCCAGCCGCTGATGAGCCAGTTCACGTCCTCCTGGATGGACTCCACGTATTCGATGTCCTCCTTGGTGGGGTTGGTGTCGTCCATGCGGAGATTGCAGATGCCGCCGAACTCACGGGCGATGCCGAAGTTGAGGCAGATGCTCTTGGCGTGGCCGATGTGGAGGTAGCCGTTGGGCTCCGGCGGGAACCGCGTATGGATGCGCGGATATTTGTGTTCGGCAACGTGCGCGGCCACAATGTCGCGGATAAAATCGGTCGGCGCGGTGGGCGCGGCGGCTGCATGGTTTTCCAAGCTCATAAAATGAAGCGCAAGTTAAACAATTGGCTGGAGTTTAGCAAACCGTGGTTGCGGGATGCCGGCCAGGAGGGGGGGTGGCAACGTAGCCGACGACCTGAGGCGGCCTCATTTGGCGGCGGTAAAACTATCCGCCGCTTTTTTTGCCGGCAGGGTTCGCCCGCGGAAGAATTGGATGCCTTGGGCGTTCCAGCGGGCGAGCAGCGTACGGGATTCATTGGTGCCGCAAAGTCCGTAGCTGAGGGTTCCAGGCTTCAACAGGTCCAGTTCGCTGCCATCGGTTTGTTCCAGCGTGGAACGAAATAGGCCGGTCACTTTTCCGGTAAAACCGTCCAGCTCCACCAGGTCGCCAACTTTTTTCGCCGCCGCCTCCGGGGCGGTGGGCGCCTGCACGGGGAACAGGGGCTCAAGGAAAAGCCAGTCGCCGGTCTCGGGCCGGTCGCCACAAACCAGGAGGCACCTTGAGCCATAGTCGTCGCTCAATTCGTATTCGTGGCGGTCCCATTTGGCCCCCACCTCGTCGATTTCCACGAGGGCATGGGCGGTGACGCGGTATAGTTTGTCGAACAGCGTGCCGGTGGCGCCCACGGCGAGCGGCGGCGCGCTGGCGCCCACTTTTTTGACCGGCGCGGCTGCATAATCTCTGGAACAGGAAAAGCCCCGGCCAAAGATCACGAGGAAGGCAAGGAGGACAACCGCAGCCATGACGGCAAATTTGATGACGCTGGTGTAGCCGCCGCCATTGGAACCGCTGAATGCTGAAACTGTCCCGCCGCCCGCGCCGCCCAACTCCTGCGGCAGCCCAAAAGCGGAGGCAACCATTCTGCGCGACAGATTCACGCCGTTATAATATTCCACTTCGTCGCCAGTCCAACTCACCACCTGCATGACGCTGTCGGCCTCGGCGTTGAAGTATTCCGCCTCGGTGCTCACTTCCTCGCCTTCGGGTGCCTGGCCTTCGATATAATAGACGCGGGAAGCACCGCGAAACGTCACCCTCACCTCTTCGCCAGTAAGGTTGAGTTGGTCGCCGACGCGCTTGGCGGCGGCGTCGGAGGCGGGCATGGGATATTCCGGGTCGAACTGCGTAAAGAGCCGCCATTGGCTGGCGGGCTCGGTTTCGTCAAAAACCAGCGTGGCCTGGCCGCCGGAACCGGCTTCGAGGTTGAACTCATTCCAATAAAACGTTTCGCCGCTCTCGTTCTCGCCCAAGACGGAACGGCCAACGACGCGGTAATCCTTGCCGCCAAAATTTCCAGACATGCCCAGTCGCAGCCGGGTTGGATTTTCAAAGCTCATACAAAATAGTGCGGCACGAAGCGGCTCAAGTTGCCGGTGATGCGGCGGGTATCTTCGCGGATGCCCAGGCCGGCGGCTTCATGGTCCACCACCCAGACGCCAAAGACCGGATGGTTGCCGTCAAAAACCGGCAGGGTGGCCGCGGCTTGAAACACAAACCCCTCCTCGCCGTAGTTGCCGCCGTTTTCCTCGACCACCACGCCGCCTTCCACCCACGACACATTGCTGCCTTCGCGGCTCAGTTTCGGTTTGCGGACATAACTGCCGCCCAGCGGTTCGGCCGCCTCGTAGGCCGGCAGCAGGTTGGGATGACCGGGAAAGAGCTCCCAGAGCACCGGCAGCAGGCCCTTGTTGCTTAACAGCATTTTCCAGGCGGGTTCGATGAATTGCAGACATCCCGCGCGGAGATGCGCGCTGAACTCCTCTTGCCAGAGCCATTCCCAAGGATACAACTTGAAAGCGCGTTCGATTCGCTTGTGGTCGAGATCCACGAAATGCTTTGCACGACGATGCCAGCCGATATCGTCAATGAAAACGGATTTGGTTTGCATCCCGGCCTGCTCGCAGGTGTCGCGCAAATACAGCACCGTCATTTCGTCTTCGGCCAGGTCTTTGACGCAGCTGAAGTGGATGGTGGGCGGTTGCCGCGCAGCCGAAGCGCCGGGCTCCGTCCCGGCTCGATCCGTCGGGGTTTTGAAACGAGCCGGGTCTGAGAGCGGTGTTCCGAAGGGTCGTTCGCAACGGGCCGGGTCGGAGACCAGCGTTCCGGCGAGGCGTCGCCAGGCGGCGATGAGACGCTCGTGGATCGAATTAAACTGGTCCGCGTGCGGATGCAGTTCCCGGAGCCAGAACCATTGCGCGACGGCGGCCTCGACCAGCGCAGTCGGGGTGTCGGCATTATATTCGAGCAGTTTCGGGGGCGATTGGCCGTCGTAGGCAAGATCGAACCGGCCATAAAGGCTGAAATCGTCGCGTTCCCACGATTGCATAATCACGGGAATGGCCGCCTCGCAAATGCCGAGCCGAGGCCACCAATGGTTTTTGATGACGGCCTCAGCGGCGTCAATGCAGAGAAAATGCAGCCGGTTGGCGGCGGCTTCCAGTTCGTCCACCTCGGCGCGGGAGAGTTCGTAGGCGGCGGATTCATCCCAGTAGGGGCCGTCGTCATGCGAGTGAAACGTGAGGCCGACGCTTTCCACTTTTTCACGCCAGTCGGGTCGGGGTTGGCAGGGGTGGCGTTGCATCATGCGTGAAAGCCCGACCAACTGCCGCCGAAATGGCCGCTCGACCAGCCGCCGAAGCCGCCGCGCGAAACATCCGTGCGGGAATTTTCCACGAGTTGCACTGCTTCGGCAGTGGGTGAGGAGATATTGGTGATGCTTTCAAACGGTTGGCCGCCCCACTGGCCGCCGTAGAAAAACTGGTCCCTCTGCGCGTCGAAATGATTGTACGGCAGCGCATACCAGCTGCGAAAAGGCGCATGATAGTAGCCGGCGCCGGGCACGTAGAAATTGTTGGTATAGACATTCTGCGCGCTGACGGACGGTTTGGGCGCGCAGCCGGTCAGGACCGCGGTGGACAGGCCGCCCAGCAAGACCAGCCGGATGCTTTTGCTCCGTTTCATCGGTGACAGGTTTGCCATGAGCTTGTCGCGCCGGAACGCCGCAGTCAATTATAAGAACCAGCATTTTTTGGAATTATTCTATGAAGTTGGTGTACGCGCGTTCGCTGAAATATCGGTAGCCCTTGCCCTCGTCCGGCGTGCCGCCAAGCAGCGCCTGGATGAATCCGTTCCGTTCCACTTGCACCGTGTGGAGGATCTTCCGTTCCGGATTTTCCTTGAGCCAGAATTCAATCCGCCCGTCCAGCGCAGCAAAGCTTTCCAGCCCGTCATTGGTCGCGCTGATGAAATGAAATTGCCCGCTCAAATCATGGAGCAGCGCCTGGCTGCGTCCCCAGGTGCCGCCGTGTTCACTCACGAACGTCTTGCCGTTCAGCAGCGCGAGATAATCCTGGTAGGCCAGCACGCAGAGATGATTCTCATCCGATGCCGCCAGCCAGCTTTTGAGTTTGTCCGCATGCGCGTTGGCATCGTAGCCGTAATCGCTGTCCAGCCACGCGATGCGCGTCACGCCGGCGGGGATTTTTTCCACGGCATTCAAATAACCGAATACCAGGCTGCCGCCGCCGCTGTGGCTGGCCAGCACGACTTCGGTCTTATTTGAGGAAAATATCCCGCGCACGCCGTCAATTATTTCCGCGATGCGCCGGTCGCTGTGTTGCTTGCGCCAGGCCGGCCAGCTTTTCGTCCCCGCCTCGAGATACGCGACCACGAGCGTCTGGTTGGTGATGATCTGCCGCAGCCAGCGCGTCTGCGCGCCGATATGCTGGAGGTCGAAATGCCAGTCATCGCCCGGCAGGAGTTTCTTGCCGATGGTTTGCTCAATCGTATTCCCATTCGGCAACGCGTAAAAGACCAGCCGCACCGGCTTGCCCGGGCGGAACGATTCGCGGGGCGGCGTGTTGATGAGAATTCGCACGTCGTCAGGCTGGCTGATTTCCCGCGCCCATTCGCCAAAAAACGGGCTGGCGGAAAACTTCTCCGGCCACGGCGCGTTGAGCTTTTCAGCAGACGATAGGACGGCGAAATTGGTGCTGTAGCGTGCATTGGTCACGGCGCCTTCGTCGCTGATGAGCGCGCAGAGCCGCGGGTCGGCCAGGACTTCCGCCACGGATTTTTGCGCGCCATTGACGAGCATGTTTTGTGAGATCAGCCGGGCGCATTGGCTGTAATCCACCCACCACGAAACATGGCCGAGATACAATGTCTGGATCGGCAGGCCATTGGTCTGGTGCCAGCCGTAAATCGCAACCCGGTTCGTGACGCCGGCCAGCCGAGCCGAAATCACCAGGTCTTTTTTGTGGCCGGCGACCAGCGTGCCGAGCGGATGCGCGGCGAGCAACGCCATCCGCTGCGCACGAATGGTTGTGTTATGCTGCGCGAACACGGCAACCGACGTCATCGCCGCGCTCGGCGGAATGGGCGAGGGCGTAAGTTTCACCTCGGCGGCGGCATAAATGGCATCCGCCATTTTGCGCGTGGGCAGGACGCAGTGGAGTTGATCCGCGATGTGTTGCGCCTCGGCGGGCGAAATCGGCGCGAGGAAATAGTTTTCGTCCGAGCCGATAGCCAAGTAGTCCGTCGCGACCCAGAACGTCGCGGTATTGGTCACGCCCGCGTCGCAATTGGTGACCGTGACGGGACAAAGCCGGCGGAGAAAATCAGGCGTATTGCCCGCGAGAAATTCATCCGCCACTGCCTGATCGCGCTGCCGCAGATCCAGCGCGGCGATGCTTTTGATGAACGAATCTCCGTTGGGCGCGTTCGCGGTGCGAAGCGGCAGTGCAAGGTTTTGGGCGAAGCTGCTGCCCAAGTAAACAAAGAGGCTTAGGATTGCCGCCGTGATTTTGCGTCGGGTGAATGAACCTTCGAGGGCCCCGGCGATCGGAGCACGGCTCGGTGAGCCGCAGCAGCCTCCCAATTCCATCGCACCTTGATTTGTTTTGCCCGCATTCCGGCTGGCGAAGCGGCTGCGGGTCACAGCCCACTCCGTCCGTAATTTGAAAACCCGCCGTAGTTCTTTGACTTTCGCTTGGGCGGATGTAGGTTGCCCCCGGATGAATTCTGATTTTGTCTCAGATTTTCGTGCCTTTGTGTCTCTGCTTTGGCAATATCGCCCGATTCTCGTCGTGCTGATATGTGGAGGCTTTATCATTTTCGTCCTGCTCGTGGTTGACGCACATCGCCATCGAAAAAAGCAAAAAAGCCGCCACAAACGGCTGCATTAACAACATCTTCAGCGCCGCCAGCGCGGCCGGCTGGACGATTCCTGCCTGCGCTGGCCGCCTTGGGACTGCGGATTGGAGGTGCTGGATCGCTGCGGTTGGCCCTGCCGCCGCTGCTGTCCCGGATGCTGTCCGCGCGAAAAACGTCGCTCATCTTCCGCCGGCTGGAAGGCCGGGGCGGCGGCGGAATAATTGAATCCCTCCGCCTTTTTGCGCACAATGCCGCGCCCGATGAAGCGCTCCAGCGCGCGCAGCTCGCCTTGATCTTCCGGGGTCACGAAGCTGATGGCATCCCCCACCGCATGGGCGCGGCCCGTGCGGCCAATGCGATGCACGTAATCCTCCGAGTGCATCGGGAAATCGTAATTCACCACGTGCGAGATGCCGTCCACGTCAATGCCGCGCGCCGCGATGTCCGTGGCCACCAGCACGCGCACCGCGCCGGATTTGAAATCCTTCAGCGCCCGCAGCCGCTGGCTCTGCGAGCGGTTTGAGTGGAGCGTGGCCGTGCGCACGCCCTTTTGCTCCAATTGCCGCGCAATCCGGTCCGCGCCATGTTTCATGCGCGAGAACACCAGCACCATGTTCATCTGCGGGTCCTGCAGCAGATGCACCAGCAGTGCGGTCTTCAAATGTTTTGGCACCTCATAGAGAAGCTGGGTCACCGTCTCGGCGGGATTGGCGCGGCGCCCAATCTGGATGATTTTCGGCGCGCGCTGAAATTCATGCGTGAGCACCTCGATCTCCTTCGAGAGCGTCGCGGAAAACATGAGCGTCTGGCGCTGCTTGGGCAACTGCTGCACAATCCGCCGAATGTCCGGCAGGAAACCCATGTCGAGCATCCGGTCGGCTTCGTCGAGCACCAGGAATTTCAATTGCGAGAAATCGGCGCACCGCTGGCCCATCAAATCCAGCAGCCGCCCCGGGCAGGCCACCACCACGTCGGTGCCCGACCGCAGCGCGCGGATTTGCGGCTGTTCGCCCACGCCGCCAAATACCGTGGCGATCGTCAGCGGCAGATGTTTTCCGTAAATCCTGACGTTCTCCTCGATCTGCACCACCAGTTCGCGCGTCGGCGCAATGATGAGCACGCGCGTGCCGCGGCGCTGGCCGGGGGGCTGCGCCGCCAGCTTCGTGAGCATGGGCAGCGTGAACGCCGCCGTCTTGCCCGTGCCCGTCTGGGCGATGCCGATGAGGTCGTGCCCCGCGAGCACCGGCGGGATGGCGGCGGTTTGGATCGGCGTCGGCTCGGTGTAACCGGCTTCCTGCACCGCCCGTAAAATTTTGGCATCAAGGCCAAGCTGTTGAAATGGCATGGGGGTGTATTGTAGCAGCTGGTGAGGCAAATGGATACAGGGATTGTGGATGCAGGGATGGGCCGGGCGGAAACGGCCAGGGCGGAACCGCCGGCAATCTGATCATCAATCCATTTCTGCCCGCGTCACTCCTTGCGGGGAAACAGCTGCGCGGGTTCGCCGATGACGTGGCCGGCGGACAGACCGCCCCAAGCCGCGGCGCTGAGCGCATTGGGTTCGCCGCTCAAACCAAGTTGCGCATAAATCCTGGTCGCGGTGCCGGGCAGAAACGGCCAGAGCAAAACCGCCAGCACGCGGCAGGTTTCGGTCAGGTTGTAGAGCACCGCATCGAGCCGCTGCGCTTGTGCCGGGTCCTTCGCCAGGCTGAACGGTTTGGTCTGGTCCACGTATTGATTCGCCCGCGTAACCAGACCCCAGATGCTTTGCAATGCCGCTTGAAGCTGGTTTTGCTTTAGCAGGGCGCGCGTTTCATCCGCCGCCTTGGCGGCATCCTCAGCCAGCTCATCCGACCTGGCCGGCACGATACCCTGACGGTACTTTTTGAGCATCGAAAGCGAGCGGTTAAGCAAATTGCCCAGCCCGTTCGCGAGTTCGGCCTGATAACGCGACTTGAAGCCCGCGTCCGTCCAGTTGCCGTCCGGGCCGATGTCCAGTTCGCGCAAAACATAAAAGCGAAAGGCGTCCAGACCCCATTCGTTGATGATGGCAACCGGGTCAACAATGTTGCCGGTGGTCTTGCTGATTTTCGCGCCATCCTTTTGCCACCAGCCATGAACCAGGATTTGTTTCGGCAGCGGCAGGTTCATCGCCTTGAGCATGATCGGCCAATAGACCGCGTGAAATTTCACGATGTCCTTGCCGATGAGGTGGATGTCCGCCGGCCAGAGCTCAAGCTCAGGATGCGCAAAAGCGACGCTCGTATAATTCACCAGCGCGTCGAACCAGACGTAGGTGACGTAAGCCGGGTCGAAGGGCAGGGGGATTCCCCAGTTCAACCGCGCGGCGGGACGGGATATACAGAGGTCTTCGAGGTTGTTGTTTTTGAGGAAGCCAAGCACCTCGTTGCGGCGGTAGGAAGGCGAAATGAAATCAGGATTCGCTTCGATATAATCAATCAGCCATGCCTGCTGTTCGTTCAGCTTGAAAAAATAATTTTCCTCCTGGAGTTCGGCCACCTCCCCCCAGGCAGGGTCAAAAGTGCCGTCCGGCCGGCGGTCCTTTTCCGTCAGAAACGTTTCCTCCCGGGCGGAATAAAATCCCGAGTACGTCTTTTTATAAACTTTTCCCTCGGCCATCACGCGGGCCAGGCCGGCTTGCACGAATTCCTTGTGGCGCGGCTGCGTGGTGCGGACAAAATCATCGTTGGTCAGCTCCAGTTTTTTTACGAAGGCCTGCCAATCCACCGCGAGGGCATCGCAGTAATCCTGCGGACTTTTCCCCTGGGAAAGCGCGACCTGCTGGACCTTCTGGCCATGCTCGTCGAGGCCGGTCAGGAAAAAAACCTCCTGGCCGAGACTGCGCCGCGACCGCGCGATGACGTCGGCAACGATTTTCTCGTAGGCATGGCCCAGATGCGGCTGCCCGTTGACGTAATCAATCGCGGTGGTGATGTAAAACCGTTTGCTCATCTTGGCGCAGGATGTTACAGCAAAAAACCGTTCGCGCCAGTGCGGAAACATCCTTAACGCCCCAAATCCCGGCTTGCCCCCACGCGAAGGTCGGCTAAAATCCCCTTCGGCTGTGGCGGAAAACCAGCCGGTAAACAAACACCGCATGAATAAAGCACTCTCCAGTTTCGCCGCCCGCCTTCGCTTGGCCATGGCGCGGCAGGCGCACCACCTCGATTTTGACGTGCTGGCGCTGCAACTCTATGCGCTTCAGTTCCAGCTCAATCCGGCTTATGGGAAAATCTGCGCGGCGCGGGGCCTGACTCCGGGAACCGTCGAGGACTGGACGCAGATTCCTTTCGTGCCCGCGAAGGCCTTCAAGGAACTGGAGTTTTCTTCCATTCCGCCGGACGAACGCACCGCGGTTTTCCATTCCAGCGGCACGCTGGAACAGAAGCCCAGCCGGCATTTTCACTGCGCGGAATCGCTGGCGCTTTATGAAGCATCGCTGTGGCCATGGTTTGCCGCGAATTGCCGCTTGCCGCTTGCCGCCCCCGGCTGCGCCGAACCCGGTTGCCAATTGCTTATCCTCGCGCCGCCGCCGGAACAAGCGCCGCATTCATCGCTCGTTCACATGTTTGAAACCGTGAGACAAAACCTCGGCGCGGCGGGCTGGCGCTCCGGCCGTTCCGTGTTTTGTGGCCGGCTGGAAAGCCACGGCGCCTGGGGGCTGGATTTCGAGTCGGTGCTGGCGCTGCTAAAACCCGATCTTCCATCCCCCATCCCCCTTCCGCAACTCATTCTAGGCACGGCATTTTCGTTTGTGCATCTGCTGGATTTTTTGGCGGAGAACCAATTGCGGTTGAAGCTGCCCCGGGGATCACGCGTGATGGAAACCGGCGGCTACAAAAATCGCTCCCGCTTCCTGCCCAAAGCGGAATTGCATGCGCTCATCACGCAGCAACTTGGCGTTGGGCGTGAAAACATCCTCTGCGAATACGGCATGAGCGAACTCAGTTCGCAGGCATACGAGTCCGATGTCCAGGCTCCAGGCTCCAGGCTCCAGCCTCGCGCTTTCCGTTTCCCACCCTGGGCGCGGGGGCAAATCATTTCGCCGGAAACCGGCCGCGAAGTGGCCGACGGCGAAACGGGACTGATCCGCATTTTTGACTTGGCGAATGTTTATTCCGTGGCCGCCATCCAGACGGAAGACCTGGGAATTCGTCGCGGCGATGGCTTCGAGCTAATTGGCCGCGCACAACGGGCAGAGCCGCGCGGCTGTTCACTAATGACGGCATGAACTTAGGACGGAGGAATCAAAATGACGACCCCAAAACACTTTTTGATGCTGCCAAATTATTTTCTCGCCGACCTGCCACCTGAGGCGACGTTATCGCCGGCAATGATCACCGCGGCCTGCGAAGCGCTGAGGCGCAACCGCGAGAAATATCTTGCGCCGCGGAAATTGGAGGACATCGTCCAGCTTCTTTGCGAAGTCGCCGGCGGCTGGCTGGAACCGGACAATAAGTACCGCCGGCTCGCGCTGGATTCGTTTCGAAGCGCCGGCCTCCCGGCGCAGCTCGCGGGAGACCCTTTGGCACCTGCCGGGGCGGCGCCCGGCGCTCCGGGACCTGGTTTTTCCGCCGCCACTGTGGCGCGCGGCTTGGATGATTTCTTCCGCCGATTTACGCCGGAAAATTTTCAAGCCCTGCTGGCCCAAGATCTGGGGGATGCTGCGGCCGCGACGCGTGTCGCAGTCGCAGAGCCGTCCGGTCACCCGCCGCAAGCCGCCCGTCATTTCTGGCACGGACCGCAACTGCTGGTCCATGTCGCCGCCGGCAACATTCCGAACCCGGCGCTGATGAGCCTGACGCTCGGCCTGCTGACGCGCTCGGCGCAGTTCATGAAATGCGCGAGCGGCGCGTCGCTTTTGCCGCGGCTGTTCGCCCACTCGCTTTACGAGGCGGATCACAAACTGGGCGCGTGCCTGGAATTGGCGGAATGGCGCGGCGGCAATGAGGCGGTCGAGGCGGCGGTGTTTGCCGGCGCGGATTGCGTGACGGCGACGGGCAGCGATGCAGTGCTGGCGGCCATCCGAGCGCGGGTGCCATCACACGTTCGTTTCCTGGGCTACGGCCAACGGGTGAGCTTTGGCTACGTGGCGCGGGAAGCGCTGAGCGACGAAGCGGTTGCTGAGCTGGTGGCGCGGCTGGCCGACGATGTGGTCGCCTGGGACCAAAACGGCTGTCTTTCGCCCCACGTCATTTACGTGGAGGAGCGGGGCGCGGTGGAATCGGACAGATTTGCGCAACTGCTCGCCGTCGAGCTGATGAACCGCGAAGCCGCCGAGCCGCGCGGGCCCATTTCGATGGAGGAATCCGCCGCCATAGCCTCGCGCCGTTCCATTTATGAAACGCTCGCCGTACACCGCGGGGACGTGAAAATCTGGCAGAGCCAAAATTCGACGGCCTGGACGGTGGTCTTTGAGCATGAAGGACGTTTCCATTTTTCACCGCTGAACCGTTTTATTTTCGTAAAGCCGGTGCCGGACCTGGCGGCGGTTTTTCCCGGGGTGGATGAGTTGAAAGGTAAAATTTCCACGGTGGCGGTCGCCGCGCGGCCGGAGCGGCTGAAGGACGTGGCGGCGCAACTGGCGCGCTGGGGCGTGACGCGGATTTGCCCGCCCGGCCAGATGCAAAATCCGCCGCTGACCTGGCGCCACGACGGCCGCCCGGCGCTGGGCGATCTGGTCACCTGGACGGATTTTGAATTTGAACCACAGATAAACACAGATGACCACAGATAAAGATAAAGCAGCTCTTGCTGGACGGTTTCCGATGCGAATGGCGCGGAGCGAGATCTCCAAACGCCGCAGGCGTGACATATTTGTAGCCACCAACACCTAAACCGTTCAAGCCCCATCGGGGCGGTATATTTGGGCGATTATCGCCACGTCAAGCCCATGCCGCTCCTGAACGGAGCTTGGAGTTTGTTTGTGGCCGGATAACTATAAAGCTTTCGCACCTGCGGTGCTTGAAAATATGCGGCGTGTGGGTGCAAGGTTTTATCTGTGTTCCTCGGTGTCCATCCATGGTTAAAAGAATTATGAAAATGGAATTAAGAAAGACGTTTCAGTTTGAAGCCGCGCACCTGCTGCCGCATTTGCCGAAGACGCACAAATGCCGCCGCCTGCATGGCCACAGTTTCAGCGTGGAGGTGGTCGTGGCGGGCGAGTGCGATCCCAAGCTGGGCTGGCTGATGGATTACGCAGCAATCACGGCGGCGTTCAAGCCCATTTGGGAAAAGCTCGATCATTACTACTTGAACGAGATTCCCGGCTTGGAAAATCCCACGAGCGAAATTGTCGCGGTCTGGATTTGGAAAAGACTGAAGCCCCGGCTGCCGCTGCTCACGGAAATCCTGGTGGCCGAAACCTGCACAGCAAGGGCGGTTTATCGGGGGGAATGAATTCACCCCTTGGGCTGCATCTCGCCATGCACTTTGACGGTGGCCCTGAGCAGCGCGTCCCACTCCAGTTCGCTGGTTTCCCAGCCGGCGCTGAAGCGAACCGCGCGCAGGGCGTTCGCGGATTTGAAGCCCATGGCCGCGAGCACGTGCGACGGCTCTTCCTTCCCGGTGGTGCAGGCTGAGCCGGTGGAGACCGCAAAGCCCGCCTTGTCCAGGCGGATGACCCATTGCGACTTGCGGTCGCCTTCGGGCATGAGCACGGAAACCGTGTTCCACAAGCGCGGCTGGTTGTGGCCCAGGATCGTGGCCCCGGGCAGGGCGCGCAGAAACTGCGCCTCAAAATTGTCGCGCCACACTTTGCGCAACAGGTGTTCGCTCCGGGAAATCTGTTTCTCGCGCACTGCCAGCGCGGCCATCATGGCGGCGATGATGGCCACGTTTTCCGTGCCCGCGCGCCGGCCGCCCTCCTGTTTGCCGCCCAGCAGCAAAGGTGTGAGCTGGCTGCGATGCGGAATTTTCAGAAAGCCAACGCCTCGCGGGCCGCCAAATTTATGCGCCGCGCCGCTCACATAATCACAGTCCCCCAGCCCCTTGCACGGCTGCTTGCCAATGAACTGCACGGCGTCCGTGAAGAACGGCACCTCGTATGCCTGGCACATGGCGTGAATTTCCTGCCACGGCTGGATGACGCCCGTCTCGTTATTGGCGGCCATCACGGCGACGAGGCCGGGACGCGCGTCTGCCAGTTCCAGCGTGAGCCAGTCCAAATCCACCACGCCGTCGCGCGTGACCGGAATGGTCTTTACGCGCCGGCCAAAATAATGCTTCGACGAATCGTCCACGCACGGATGCTCAATCGCGGAAACAAAAATCGGCGTCGCGGGCGCTAACTTGCTGGCGAAATGGTGCATGACCGTATTGTTGGCCTCGGTGGCGCCGCTGGTCCAGATCAGGTCCAGCGGATGGCAGCCGAGGACGGCCGCGAGTTTTTCGCGGGCCTCGGCCAGCGCGATGGCGGCCTTGGTGCCCAGCTGGTGCATCGAGGACGGATTGCCGCCGAGCTTCTCGGTGACCTGCAACCACGCTTCGCGCGCCTCGCGCATGACGGGCGCGGTGGCGTTGTGATCGAAGTAAATCATTGTGAATACAATAAGAAATGCGGGCGGGAATGACAAATGACGAATGACAAATGACAAATGAAGAATGAAAACCTCAACGATACCAGCCCAACCAGCGCGCCTCCCGGGGGATTGCGGCTTCCTCATTCACCATTTTTCATTCGTCATTTTCCCCCGCCGCTTACCGTCACATTTTCAAACAAGGTGGAGTTTAGCAGGCTGTTGTTGTGCGCCGTCAGCGCCAGACCGGCGGAAATTTTCGCGTTCAACGCGTTCGTTGCGCAACCGGACGCGGTCCAGTTTTTCCCATCATCGGAAACAAAGCCGCTGAAAACATTCCCCTGGCGCACGAGCTTGAGCCAGTGCGGGGGCTTTGCTTGGGGACCGTCCACGCTGGCGGTGAGGTGATCCTTCTGCGAGCGCGATTGCAGCACCGAACCGCCCTGGCCGGTGAGGGCCAGAAAAACATATCTGGAGCCGGCGGCATCATTTTCGCGCAGCATCACGCCGGCCTTGGCCCACGGATCGGTGTATTGCATGGCCGCGACCCGGGCGACAATTGCGCCGTCGCCGGCCAGGGGGTGGCTGGCGAAGTGGAAGGCGTCGGCGCCTTCCCAAATATCGCCGCCGGAAGCGAGGATTTGAAAGCTGCCATTAAGGAAGCTCGCCCCGCCGCTTACACCCACGTCGCCAATATCGGCGGAATTCCAGCCGCGCGGCAAAACCGCGGCGGTGATGGGCAACCCGGAAATCCATTTGCCGATCACCGCGACCGCGCTGGCATCCACCCGATTCCGCGCGAGCGGCGGCATCTGGTTATCGCCGACGATGCTGACGCGGCGGAAGAGGATGGATCGGTTGGTGTTGCCTGGGACAATGACTTTGGCGCCCGGGTTGGCGCCCAGGATGCCCAGTTGGTTGGCCACCGGGCCGTTGATGAGGTTCTGTTTTTCCAGCGGCGTGTCAAAGCGCGCATCGAAAAACGCGCCCGCGCCGCCGGGGCGATGGCACATCGAACAATTCGCGTCCAGATAGGAACGGACGCGCAGTTCGAGGGGCTTGGCTGAGTTCGTGATATTGACGAGCCGCCGGTAAAGGAAAATTTTCCGATCCTCGAATGCGGCGTCAAACATGCCGACGCGGCCCAGCGTGCGGAGCTGGTTGGCGGTGACGCCGTTGGGGTATTTGAAATCACCGTTGAGCTGGCGCGTCTTGACCCCGAGCACACCGCCGGATGCGGGCGTGTGGCAGGTGAGACAATCCTGCCGGCCGGGATAAAACCAGGGTTGCGTGCGGGTGCCGTCGGCAGTGCGGATAACGATGTCCTCGGTAAAACCATTGGTGATGAGATCGGCGTCCGAATTGTCCGCGCGCCATTTATACGTGGCGCCGTACACGTAGCCGTTGGTGTCGCGGACAAGGAGCCGGGTTTCGAGCCGTCGCAGGATTTCCGGATTCGTGTCATCCACCGGCAACGAAAAATGTTTCACGAAAACGCTGCCGGCGGGAAACGTCCATTCGCCCAAGGCGGAAAAGCCGATAACCAAGCCGGCGGGCACGGTGAACCAGCGAGTTTTGGCCGCGCCGTCGGACCATAGCGGTGAATTGACGGTGTAGGGAATCAGAAAATCCGCCGGCTGCAATTCCGCGAGGCTGGTGAAGAGGCCGGTTTGCGACAGAAGCTGGGGCAGGGTTTTGACGGGCGGCGGCGGACCGCCGCGCTGGAGCTTGAAAATGCGTCCGCCTATGCTGCTCATCTGGCAGAAATAGATTTCGCCCTCCGCGTCCGTGCCGAACGACGACAGGCCGGTGTAATCGGTGCCGGAATTGGGGCCGGTGCCCTTGGGCATGACGCACAGCAGCGTTTTTTTCACCGGCGTCGCGGTTTCGTCCAGCGCCCAGACAGTGCGGAACACGTTGTCGCCGAAAATATATTTGCCGCCCAGGTCGTGCGCGAACTCCCGGCCGCGATACACGTAGCCGCCGATGACCGCGCGGCCGTCGGTATGCGGATAATCGAGCAGCGGTCCGCGGCTGATGCCGAGATAGGGGGGCTCCATTTTGCCCAGCTTGCCCTCGCAGCGGTTCCACTGGAAGTTCAGGCCGGACTCGCCGGGTTCGATGACGTCAATCTCCTCGCGGGAGCTTTCGCCGACGTCCCCGATGTAAATCTTCCCGGTCGGCGGATCATAGGTCATGCGATGCGGACTGCGCAGCCCCAAGCAGAAAAACTCCTCGAGCACGTTTGACTGGCCCACAAAGGGATTGTCATTGGGGATGAAATAATTCGCCGTCGCCCCGCCGGCGGGCTGGCGCGGCGGCGCGTGGCTCACCTCGCCGCCGCGACAATCCACGTCGATCCGGAACACGCCGGAGTAGAGGCTTTTATTGATGATCTGGTCGTTGTCGCCCACGGAATTGTCGCCGTCCGTCCAGTACAGGAAGCCATTCCGGGGATGAAAGAACATGCCGCCGCCGTGATGCCAGACGGTCTGGTTGGTGAGGTCCACAAAAATTTTCACCGATGCGGGGAGCGCCACGGCGTTGGCGTCGAGCGTGTAGCGTTCCAGCCGGTCGTGGTAAGTGTCCGGCAGATTGGGCACGGGGCGCGTGGTGGGCGACCCGGCAACGGTGCCCGGCTTGACCCAGGTGTAATAAACAAACAGGAAATGATTCGTGGCAAAACCCGGATGAAACGCGATGCCGAGCAGGCCGGAATCATCCCACCCCTGACACTGATTGCTGAGATCGAGGACCAGCTTTTTGTTCGTCGTGCCGGGGGCGTTCTGGAACGTCCACACGCGGCCTTCGCGTTCCCACACGCACAATTGATCCGTGCCCGGAACGGCGGTCAGGCCCACCGAATTGGTGAACAGCAAGCTGGTGAACGCCACGATCGCCGACCAGTTGCCGGAAATCGTCGGCGCCACCTCGGGCAGCGTGCCATTGAGAAACGCTCCCACGGAGGGGCGGCTGGTGAGGCCGTACGGCCTGGCGCCCACAGTGAAGATGGGACCGCCCAACAATGCGAGAACGAACCACGTCCGGCACTGCGCGCGAAATCGAGAAGACAGCGTGCTCACGAACAAGACGCGAATAAGATTCTCCCTCCCGCGCGCGCAGTCAAACTTTTATGCGGGATTCCGCTTCAACCCAGCCTTGCCTATTGGCGTTGCAGCGGCTGAAGCCCGCTCGCCGAGGGCAAGCCAAGGCGCCACAAGTCAAATTCCGGACCGTGGACTGTCGCCTGCCGCGGCGCGTAGATAGGCAGCGGCGGCCCGAACATCCGCCTTGGGCGCCGAGCTGGCGAACCGCTTCGAGTTGGCACAACTCGGGTGTGAGACAAAATTCTTCGCGGGCGTCCGCTGGGCCCTGGAAGGGCTCCGGATATTAGCCAGACACGCCAGTGTCTGGTAACGCGGCAAAAGTGAATTCGTCCTGAAGGGACGACAGAAACGGGTGAAGAAACCAAAGTGCCTCGTCCTCTAGACACCCTTTCGCGGAAAAACAGGCAAAAACCGACGATTGAAGAATTCTGTCTCACACCCGCACAACTCCCACGGGCCAAGAGCGGATTGACAAGGCCCGAACGGACGATATGATTTCAGGCATCGCAGGCTGGCGAGGGCTGCGGTGGCCAATGCGGGTGTAGTTCAATGGTAGAACGGCAGCCTTCCAAGCTGCATACGTGGGTTCGATTCCCATCACCCGCTCCACTCCTGAAGCTGGCCATGAACATGAAGACCGAGGACGTAATTCGAGATACGAAAATTCCGCTTAACCACGGAACTGGTGCGCTGCCGGCCGTTGGGTTTGGCACACTAATCCCCGATCCGGTCGTGACCCAGCAGGCCGTTAAAACTGCATTGGAAGTGGGGTTTCGACACTTCGATTGTGCCGAGCGCTACCGGAATGAAGAAGCGATTGGCCAAGCGATGCAGGAGGTATTCCAGGCGGGGGCGATCAAGCGGGAGGACGTCTTCGTTACCACGAAACTGTGGAACACAAATCATCGTCCCGAGCGGGTCAAGCCGGCCCTCGACGCGAGTTGCCGGCGGCTGCGGATAGACCACGTGGATTGCTATATTATCCATACCCCTTTTGCGTTTCGACCCGGCGATGAGCAAGATCCGAGGGACGAACACGGCCAGGTAATTTATGATTCCGGGGTGACCTTGGCCGAGACTTGGCGGGCCTTGGAGGACCTAGTGGACGGCGGTCAGTCCAAGTCCATCGGCTTGTCGGACATAACTTTGGAAAGGTTGAAAGAGATCGTTGCGGTTTCGCGAATCAAGCCTGCCGCGATACAAGTCGAGACCCATCCCTATCTCCCCGAATGGGACTTGCTCGATTTTTGCCGGGAGCAGGGGATAGTGGTGCAGGCGTTTGCGCCGTTGGGACATGCCATGGAGCCCAAAGTGCTGGACGACCCGGTAATCACGGGCATCGCCCAACGCGTTCACAAGACACCCGCCCAGGTTGCGCTGGCTTGGGCCGTCCAGCGCGGAACCGCCTTCTTGACCACCTCGACCAACCCTCGCCGCATTCGGGAGAATTTCGAAATATCGGCCCTGCCTGAAAACGCCATGCGGGAGATTCGGGACAACATCAAAACCAGCATCCGGTTCAACTCTGTGGTTGGGACCGGCGTGCCCGGCTTTATTCCCCGGTCCAATTGACCGACCCCAAACAAATGCCCCTGTGAGGTCCGGAAAATGGGTGGCGCGACGGTCTATCAGAATTTATTGGCTAACGGGTATCGGTTGCCGACGGAAGCGGGGCGGGGGAAGGCGGCGCGCGGGGGTGGCCTTGGGCTGCGGTTTGCGTGGGGCAACCTCATTGCATTTGGGAACTGGCGATTGGAAAGCCGCCAGAACCCGCGGACAGGAATGTCTGCGATACGACAAAACCTCCAACCTCGAAGCGAGGTTGGAGGCTGGACTTCTTCCCCTTGCCTCCATGGCAAACCGAAAAAATGATCAGAGCCAGCCGGCGGACTCCCTGGCCGATTTCAAGGGTTCTGGCTGAACGTGAGATCCAGTTCCTGGCCGGAACTTTTGGCCATGTCGAACACCCGTTTGATCTCGCGGCCCAGATTGGCTTTGCTGGCGTCCATCCGCAGGACGAGCTTTTTGATTTTTGCGCCGGGGTTGAGTTCCTGGTCTGCCGGGCGTGATTTATTTTCAAGCTTCATGGGTGTGTTCTGCGTTGAAATTGTTACTCCGCTTCCGGCTGGGAGTTTTCCTGCGGACGCTTCGACCGAATACTTGGGCACTCCAGGCTTGGCGCTTGTTTTGCGCTGATTGTGCCTGTTACCGCTTGCCGGTCATAAGCCAGCACATTCCGGAGCGCCTCGACCTGCTTTTCGGCCTCCCGATAATAATCCAGTTCACGCGCCGGCGGGCAGCCGTCGCGCTGCCAGTTCAGACTGGCCAGGCGGGCGACGTCAAACGGGTTGCAGAGAATGGCATCCAAATGGGTCATGTTGGGTTTCTTGGGGTGGTCGTCGAATTGGGCTACGATCCGCCTCTGCTCTTGGGCGGTTCCGCCCGGATTCCGTTTATGAACCGAACCATGCCCGCCTCCTTGGCGCTATTGTGTTTTCGAAATTCCTCCGGCGCGGGGCGCAATCCGCTTACATTCAACCGGCATTCATTCGAGCTCCCCTCGGCAGCATCCCCGCCTCGCAGCCAGAATACAGGTCTTGAAACCGCGTTCCGGCTCGCCGTCCGGCTGAACTGAATATATGATTTGACGCGCATCGTGTGTTCCCGCTTTTTTTGGTCTAAGCAGGAATAAGAATACCCAAGACAGCCTCCGGGTGACAGTCGGGAAAAACGGCACTCTGGTGTCGGGGAATCACCCGACAATCATAGGCGACCGACTATAAGTCAACGGCAGGCAAGTACACCGTGGCGTCAGGCATCCCTGCCTGACGTGGAGGGCGGCATCCCTGCCGCCCGGAATGACGTGAGGTGCTTTACGCCATGCGAGGATTTCAACGCGCTTCGGTTTGCGCACGGTTCTTTCCGCCGGGCTGGGAATCCCGGCTCAGCGGCCGGCCGGGATGCCCGCCGCTACGCGCAGGGCGGGGGCGGAAAGGGATGCGCTTCGTTCAGCCAGCCCTGGCGGAGGGCGTATTGGACCATCTCGGTGCGGCTGCGCAGCCCCAACTTTTCACCGGTGCGGACCTTGTAGGTTTCCACGGTCTTGACGCTCAAGGTGAGTTGCGCGGCAATTTCCTTGTTGCTGTAACCCCAAGCCAGCAAGGTCAGCACTTCCCTTTCCCGGTCGCTCAAGTCGGCGGTTTGGAGGCTGCCCTTGTTTTTCGCGGGCACGCCGCCCATCTGCCGGGCGAGCGCCTTGCTGGCCAGGGACGCCTCGAAATAAACGCCGCCACTCGCCACCAAACTGATGGCCTTGACCAATTCGTCTCCCGCCGAACGTTTGAGCACGTAGCCGGACGCGCCCACCTTGCACAACTGGCGCAGGTAGCTTTCGTCCTCGTTGGCGGTGATGGCCACCACCTTGATCTTCGGCGCTTGGGCCAGCAGTTGTTCCGTGGCCTGCAAGCCGTTCAATTCCGGCATGGAAAGATCCATGACCACCACATTGGGCTTGAGTTCGCGCGCCTTGAGCAGGACTTCCCGGCCATTGGCGGCTTCACCCACGACCTTCATATCGGGCTGGCTGTCAATCAACAGCCGCAGCCCTTCGCGGACCATTTTGTGATCGTCGGCAATGAGTACTTTCAAGGTTTTCATGGTGGGTCAGGCTCCGAGGTCATTTTTTCTTCAATGGAACGTGCGTCTCCAGACGAGCCATGCCGGAGGCGGGTCCACCCTTCGCAGTGTCGCTACGGAGGGCGGGCGCTCCGGGCTCCGCGGCTATTTTGGTCTCCAAAGGCGCGCGCACGAACACCGTCGTGCCGCGCTCCGGCGTGGACTCGAGATCGAGCGTTCCGCCGGCCAGGCGAATGCGTTCCTGCATGCCCAGCAAACCGAGCTTGTCGCAGGTGCCAGCTCCCAGCAGCACGGCATCGGGTTCAAAACCCACGCCGTCATCTTCCACAATCAGGGAAACGTGGTCCGCCCGGCGTTCCAACAGGACGCTCACCCGCTGCGCTTTGGCGTGGCGCAACACATTGGTGAGCGCCTCTTGGGTGACGCGATAGAGCGCCGTTTCCAATTCGAGCGCCAGCCGCGCGGTTTCCAAGCCGCTGCTGTGAAAATCCACCGTCACGAGGCTTTGTTCCGACCATTCGGTGAGGTAACGCCGCAGCGCCGCCTCCAATCCCAAGTCGTCCAGCACCGCGGGGTGCAGTTCCCAAGCCAGGCGGTGTGTTTCGCGCATCAAGCCGTCGGCCAACTGCTCCATTTTGATGATGCCCTCCGAAACCCTCGCGGCGAAAGGACAGGGCTCGGTGAGCCAGCGCAAACGCGATTCAATCGCGGAGGCATCCACCCCCAGCCGGGCCCGGATTTCGCGGGCCAGCTCTCCGCGATCCCTCGCCTCCGGTGCGTCCGTCTCCGGCGAGGGAGCCTCGCCCGCAAAGGGACATTGTTGCTGGAGCCAGTTGAGTCCCAATTTCAGCGCCGTGAGATCCTGCCCCAGCCGGTCGTGAAGTTCGCGCGAGATGCGCCCGCGCTCGGTTTCCTCCGCTTTATTGAGCTTCCGCAGCACCTGCTTCTGCCCCGTTTCCGCCTGCTGGCGGCGCGCGATTTCCGATTCCAGGGCGCGGTTGGCTTCCGACAATTCCGTGGTGCGCTCCCACACGCGGGCCTCCAGTTGATTGTGGGATTCGCGCAAGGCGGCCTCCGCCTCCTCGGCTTGCTGGCGCGCGGCCTCGGCCTCCGCGGCCAGCTTGAGCGCGGCCTCGCGGGAAACGCGCAGGTTTTGATTGGCCACGGCGAGTTCGGCGGTGCGCGCCTCGACGCGCTGCTCCAGGGTTTCATTCGCGGTGCGCAGCGCCGCGTTGAGCCTGCGGACTTCTTCCTCGGCCCGTTTGCGTTCGATGGCGTAGCGGATTGTCCGCGCCAGGAGCTGGCTGTCGAACTGTCCTTTGACGAGATAATCTTGCGCGCCGGCCCGCACCACCTCCACGGCAAAAGCCTGATCGTCCAAGCCGGTGAGCGCCACAATCGGCGGTTTGGCGCCAGCCATTTGGACGCGCGACAGCGTCTCCATTCCCTGTGAGTCCGGCAGCCCAAAATCCAGCAGCACCAAATCGAAAGTCTCCCGGCGGAGGCATTCCAGCGCCTCCTCCAGCCGGGCCGCGTGCTGGAGCTGAAACGACCCGGATGGCGCCTCCTTCAGATATTCGCGAATCAGGCGCGCGTCCACCGGATTGTCTTCGACCAGCAGCAATTTCATAAGTTCAGCGTTTGCCGTTTCCGTTGGGCGGGAGGGTCACCACGGCCAGCCAGAATCCTTCCAAGGCGCGAATGACGTCGAAAAACTGGGTCAGGCCCACGGGCTTGGTGATGTAGGCATTGGCATGGAGATTGTAAGCGCGCACAATGTCCTCCTCGGCCTTGGAAGTGGTGAGCACCACCACCGGGATGCGTTTCAAGTTTTCCTCCGCTTTGATCTCGGCGAGCACTTCGCGCCCGTCCTTCCGGGGCAGATTCAAGTCCAGCAGGATCAGGCTCGGGCGGGGGCTGCCGGCAAATTGCCCTTGCTGGCGGAGAAAGGCCAGCGCGTCCACCCCGTCCTTGACCACGTGGAGTGTGTTGAGGACTTTGGCCTCGCGGAGCGCCTCGCGCGTGAGGCGCACATCGGCGGGGCTGTCTTCCACCAGCAGGATGTCAACGGGTTGAATGCTGGATTCTGATTTTTTCATGGATTCACTTTTCGTCCGGAATCGTGAAACAAAAGGTGGCGCCGATTCCGGGTTCGGATTCCACCCATAGGCGGCCGCCGTGCCGCTCGACGATCTTTTTGCAGATCGCCAGGCCAATGCCCGTTCCAGGATATTCGTCACGATTATGCAGGCGCTGGAACACTATAAAGATACGTTCAAAATACCGGGGGTCAATGCCAATCCCGTTGTCGCGCACGCTCAAGCGCCAGCCGCCGTCCTCGCGCGCGGCGGAGACGTGTATGCAGGGGGCAGTCTTCGGCCGCCGGAACTTGATGGCGTTGCTGAACAGATTCTGGAAGAGCTGCGTCAATTGCGTCCGGTCGGCCACCAGTGTCGGCAGCGGATCGTGAGTGATGGCGGCCCCGCTCTCCGCCATGGCCACGTCCAGGTTCTTCTGCGTCACTTGGAGTATCTCGTCGCAGGCGATCGGTGCGAACGGTTGACCCCGCGTGCCGATCCGCGACAGCGCCAGCAGGTCGTTGATCAAGGTCTGCATCCGCGTGGCGGCCTCCACCATGAAGGTGATGAACTCGTCCGCGTCAGAATCGAGCCTGCCCTGATAGCGCCGCGCCAGCAGTTGGGAGAAACTGGTCACGGTGCGCAGCGGCTCCTGCAAATCGTGCGAGGCGACATAAGCAAACTGCTCCATTTCGGTCAGGGCTTGCCGGAGGCTGGCGGTGCGCTCGAACACGCGCTGTTCCAGTTCCAGGTTATGCCGTTCCAGCTCGGCCTTGGCCTGGGCCAGCGTGGACTCCATCTGCTTGCGCTCCGAAATGTCGGTATGTATCCATAATCGTCCGAACGAAGTTTCATTGAGCGAAATGGGGATGAAATCGCGAAGACAAGAGCGGCCATCCTGCATGGCCACCTCCTCGCCCAAAACCGGCGCTTGTCGGCGAACGATTTCCCTGATGCGGGCGACTTGCTGGTCCGGATGATCATAAGTCTGACCTATCTTTTGAATCATTTCCTTTGCGGTAAGCCCGGCCAAGTCGGCCGGCTTCGGAGCCAATTTGAAG
>Ga0302320_10007059_pt1 | contig 24801 bp, 14 predicted proteins | sample Bog_T0_3_FD_202130 | JGI IMG/M metagenome (GOLD analysis project Ga0302320, IMG submission 202130) | Peat permafrost microbial communities from Stordalen Mire near Abisko, Sweden - Bog_T0_3 | ecosystem: Environmental > Terrestrial > Soil > Wetlands > Peat | place: Sweden: Abisko, Stordalen Mire...
ATGGTCGAAAATACCGGGCATCGCTGGCGGGTGAAAGCCGCGCCGTGACCATCGAAGAGCGGGGCCCGGTGCGGGCGGTGGCGCATGTCGAGGGCCGTTGCAAGGCCGAGGATGGAGACGGTCTTTTCGACTACATTGCGCGATGGACCGTATACCGGTCGCGTCCGGAGGTTCACCTGCGACTGACCTGGATCAATGCAACGGACAACCCGTCTGAACAAGTGCGGGACATTCGTGTCCATTTTCCGTTTGCCTTTGCGGGAGAGCGCCTGGTGATTGGCTGCGAGCGGGGTGTTTTCGACGGACCTTTCCTGAAGGACTGGCCGGTTCATGTGCTGCAGGAAGACTACAACTCGTACTGGGCTAAGGTGCGCAATCCGGATGGAAAGATTCAGAATCTGTCTAGCGGCGGATGCAATGGCGAGCGCTGTCCGGGTTGGCTCTACCTGGAGAACAAGGAGCGCTGTTTGGGGGTCTGGGTTCCGAGGTTCTGGGAGGAATACCCCAACGAGATTGAGTTGAACGATGGCTTGCTTAGCGTGGGCCTTTGGCCGGAACGGGCAATGAAGCATCTGCTGAGCAAGCCGGTTCTGCCGGCGAATCCGGATGGAAAGCAGCGCTATGTGAAGAGCGCCTACACGCCGGTGATGCCGCATCCCTACGTTGCGTTCTTAGACGCCGGCACAGAGAGCCTGGATGCCGTGCAGGGGTTGGCAAAGACGCAGGAGATGGTGCTGAGCGTTTGGGGTGGACAAGGAGAGCACGCGACATTTGAGACCAAGTGGTGGGCCAGGAGCTTGCAGCCTGTGCGCGGACACCTGGATGCGGAGTACGTTGCGGCAACGGGGGCGCTGGGCGCGCTGCGGCCGCTGGACCGGGAAAGGTTTCCGTTGCTGGAGGATTTGTATCAGGGCTGCTTCGATTGGTTGGATCGAAGCATCGATACTCTCAAGTGCTACGGCAAATTCGATTACGGAGACTGGAAGTACTTTACCGCGGCCACGGACTATTACTGCGGTCCTGGCTCGAAGTGGGGATCGCTGGGAGAGATGCCTCGTGAAGGTTACTGGCAGAACAACGAGCGCGATCAACTGCTGGGCATGCTTCTTTATTACTACCGGACCGGCGGACCGGCCGCATGGGAACGCGCCTGCCAGGCTGCGCGCCACCTTTACGACGTGGACATCAAGCACCATTCCCACTGGGGCATGTGGACGCACAGTTACGGACACTGCTACGTGGCGACGGCGGCTGCGGGCGAGCCGGACCACTCCTGGCTCTGGGGGCCGCTGACATGGTCAGGGGTGAGCGGAGATTTGCTTGCAGGCAGGTGGATAGCCGAGTGCGGGCAGAGCCTTTTGGGGCTGAAGCTGGACTTTGAGAAGACAGACGCGCGCACCGGCTCGGTCTACCTGCACATGATGTGCCAGTTTTTCGAGCACACAGGAGAGCAGGCATATCTCGACCGAGCCGTGGCTCCGGTAGAAGCCTTCCTGAAACTGCAGCGGCCCAATGGCGCCTGGCCGGCCTTCATGGGCGATCTGAATTTTCCCAGAGAGGATGGATTTGTGGAGCACGCGATCATGGCACTGGCCAACTACTATGCCGTGACCGGCCGGCGCGAGCTTCTTGGCCCTCTCGACAGGGCTATCGAGTACACCTTCGGGGGCATGGGCGAAATCAAGGGCGATATCGGCGAGGCGCCTCTGGCGGTCTATGGTCTGGCTGTGCTGGCGGCTCGAACAGGCAAGCCTAACTACCTGGAGGTGGCAGCCAACGTGATGAAGACGCTGCACGAGGCACAGGAGAAAGGGAACAACCAGGCCAGCATCGGCGCGGGCGACTACTGGGCCCGGTGGGGCGTCAATAACGAGAAGGACTCGCAAGGGACTGGCCGACCGGCGCAGTTCCTGGGTCAGACACGTGCACTTTCGCCGGGTTGCGTGCTTGCCTACGCGCAGCAGATTCTGGCTCCCCTGGCAGCGAAGAATATGCGCATGTGAGTGCCGAACAGTGGGGATGGTTCTCGGCTCAATCGGCGCGCAGCAGGAGATGGCCAAGAATCCCCGCAGGCAGGGACTGCAGATGGTCCATGTCCTGCGGCGTGAACTGTTGGCCATAGAAGAGGTGCAGTAGCCGGTAATCCGGCGCAGAGCGACCGGCCATCTCATTGATGGCCAGGTTTCCCACGACGATCCGCAGCCGGTTGGTTCCAGGCTGAAGGAGTTTCGTCACATCGAGTTCGTAAGGCGGACACCATACGCTGCCGGCTGGTTTGCCATTGACCCATACTGCGGCGGCTTCACGGACGGGGCTGTTGAGCAGCGCCATCATCCCGGACGAGTCCTCACCCTGGCGGCTGAAGGCGACTCCCGGCCCGAAGTCAAGGTGGACGCTGGACTTCGGGCTGGCGAAAGAGCTTGGGATTTCGAAGGTCCTGGTGTACTCGGCCTGGCCCGAGTAGTAGAGGGTGGAACTCTGGTCGGTCCAGGAATGCAGCGTGGCAAATTGCGCGGTGTGACCGTCGCGAAGAAAACGAACCTTCCAGTCCGTGCTCAGGTCTATGACAGGCGACGGCAGCTCGAGGCCGGCGGCCTGCCGTGGCTGCGTCTCGGGGGAACCGGAGAATCGCGCATGGTCTGAAAACACAAGGATGCGCGACTCGTAGGGTTGAAGTGCCATATCGAGGGAGTTGCCGTCAGCGGCCCATGTGGCCTTCCCGGAATGGGGATCCCACCATTCCGCCGACTTTCCCGTAACCCGGAAGACCGCCGAGAAGCGCCTCACCTGGTTGCTGGTGTTGACCAGGAAGTAAAGGTCGCCGTCGGCGAGCCTGCGATGCACAAAGCCGATGTCCTGGGTCTGGGGGGAGATTGTTACATCGGGTTGCAGAGCCTGTCCAAGGGCTCGACCCAGCTGGGACTCATCGGGAAGAAATTGCCCGGCTGCACCGGTTGACGCAAAGAGCTGCTTGGTCAACTGCTGAATCCGCGCGCTCTGTGCATCGGCATCGATCATTCCCGGCTCCAGTGCCGGGAGGGTGCGCGTGGCCAGCACGGTGCCGCCCCGACGGACAAAGTCCTGGATCGCGCGGTAGGTGGCCAATGGAATGCGCTGGATGCCGGGAAGTATCAGAATCCTGTAGGGTATCCCTACTCTGTCGATGGCGCCCCCATCGATGAAGTCGAAGTTGAGGCCGGCATCGAGAATTTGGGCAATCAGGCCGGGGCCAATCAGTGTGTGCATCTGCTCGCTGACGGAGAGATTGGAGGGCGTCATCCGGCTCCACGCATCGTCAGTGGGAAGCAGCACCGCGACGTCATTGATTGGCCTGCCCTGGCGGAGCGCAAAGCTGACACGCTGGAAATAACGGGTGACCTGCGGCATGACAAACCACCATGGATTGTGATCGTTCCATGCCCCTGCCGCATAAAAGCTCCAGCCGGGAGATGCAGCGGAGGGTGGGGAATAGGGCCAGCCATGTCCGACCAGTTGATTGACCCCGTTGAGAAAATCAAGGTCCGCTTCGGCCTTCAGATCAAGCGGTGTGCCGCGGAAAGCAGGCGAGTGCAGCCAGGTCCATGTTTCCGCGGAGGTAATGGGACGTCCATAAAGGTGGTTTGCCGAAGAGGCCCAGCGCGTTTCCGAGAACTCCCTCCAGTGGAAGTTCTCTCCTTCCGCGAGGTCGACCAGCGCGTTGCTGGAGAGGGTGACAGGTGGAATTCCGTAGTTCTGCGACCGGAAGCGGGTCCCATGGCTTGCCGCCCAGGCCTGGACCGGTTTCAGATAATTGTCCTCGACCAACTCGGTAAGAGTCCTCCCCCAGTCGTGGCGAATGGCGGCAGTATCGGGTCCAATGTCGCCGATAAGGGCGGGAAGGAACGGATCGAGATCGTAGCCGCGCCGCAACCGAAACTGGCGCAGCAGATCGGGCGTCCAGTCGCTGTCATAGACCTCAAGGCTGTCACTGAAGACTGCGTAGGGAGGATGCTGGCCGAATGCCTTGAGCATGGGATCGGCAACCATGCGCAGGTGCTCCTCGATGGCTGCGCGGCCGTAGTGGTCAACGACGAAGCCCGCTCCGCCCACAGCTGCGCGCTTGACCATCTGGCCGGTGCGGCTGGAGATGAAGAAAAGAACAGTTTGCTGTGAAAGCGAAGGGACGGCAATGCGCAGGCGGGCCTGCTGTATGTCCAAAGCAAGCTGGCGTGGCAGCGCATGATGAAAGTCCTTCCCATCGCCGCCGGTCTGGAAGGCGGCCAAGAGCGATTCGCCGGTATCGATGGAAGGAAGCGCGACGGAGTCGGCCCCGGCGGCGAGTGGCAGGGAAACGACCCGCAACATGCCAGCGGCATGCATAACCGGCACATACGGGCTGCCATAGGGCCAGCCGCTGGTCAGCGTCAGGTCGACGCGCATGCCCTGGGTACGGCCCTCGCTCGAAACAAAGCGGAGCGCACCCAGAAAATCGGCCGAAAGGTAAGGAAGATTGCGAATGCCGGAAGCCGGATCGTCCAGGGACATGGGATAGACAGGCAGGATTTCAAAGCCCCCGATGCCGGCCGCTCGCATGGCGCGAATCTCTCGTCCCAGCTCCGTCCGGGTCACGGCCGGACCAAACCACCACCAGCGCATCATGATTCTGGAATTTGCCGGAGGATCGGAGAACTTTCGTTGCACCTGAGCGACGGTTGGCGTTTCAGTGTCTTGACCCGGTTGCGGAAATGAAAAGCGCGGCGCCAAAAGCGCAGGGAGCGCAAGCAGCAAAAGCAGCCGCCGGAATCCTCCAGCCTGGCTGGAAGCGGCGGTCAATGGCAGCGAACCTGGATGGGCTTTGATTTGGGCCACGCGCGCCTCCGGGGCGGTGAAGAATCATTGGTTGTCGCAGCGAAGGCTTCCCGACTGCGGATTGAGAAGAAAGGAGCGACCAATCAAAGGCTGCGTCAGGCGCCGAACATCTTCAAATCCCCCGGGGGAAGCTTACCGCAGTGCGCTGTCTTCCCGTCGACCGGGGCAGCGGATTCCCATGTCTGAACCGATAGAGCGCCCAGATATTGGCTGCGGGCACAGCTAGAGGTGGACGGAAAACGAGCGGCATGGTTCCACTGCTGCGAAGAGTTTACCATGCACCCAAGAAAATTTTCTTGACTTCGAGAAAACGAAAGCTTTATAAAAGGCTCCTTGACCTGGGAAAGGAAATACCTGCGCTGCACGGCGGGGGAAACCAGGCGCGTCGAGGTGAATTGGGAGGATTCTTCGCGACGCTGGGACTTCGCATCGAGCACAGATGGTCTTGCCAGAGAAAGAGGGAGAGAGCAGAAATGAAAATCAAGAAGATCGAATGCCTTCAGCTTCGTTCTCCGCATGCCAGCCCGGAGGACTGCGATGGGGCAGTGGATACGGCAGTCATCCGTGTGACTGCGGACAACGGCGTCTATGGGGTAGGCGAAACCGATGCCCCGCCCAATGTGATGGCGGCGCTCTTGGAAACGCCGACGGCACATATTTGGAGCCGTAGCGTGAGCGACCTTCTGCTGGGGCAGAATCCGATCGAAGTTGAAGCACTCTGGGACCAGCTTTACGAGGGAACCATCTACCACGCGCGCCGCGGGCTCGGCATCATGCTGGCGTCGGCTATCGACGTGGCGCTTCACGATCTGCGCGGCAAACTTCTGGGAGTGCCGGCGTACCAGTTGCTGGGTGGTGCGGTGCGGCCGTCCGTGACTCCGTACGCGACGCTGTTTCCAAGCATGCCGCAGGGCCGGTCATGGTCCGAGATGCAGAGCAGTTGCCTGGAATTGATCGATCGCGCCCTGGCGCTCGGCTTCCGGGCGATGAAGATGGAGATGTTATTCGACGACCTGGTGGACGATCGCGAACTGGTGAAGTTCATTCGCGAGTGCCGGAAGCGGGTGGGTCCCGATGGCGGCTTCATGATCGATGTTGGCTACCGGTGGAAGAATTGCAACGACGCGATTTGGGTGCTTCGCAGCGTCGAGGAGGAGAGACTGCTGTTTGTGGAGGCACCCCTTCACACCGACGACCTTGACGGACTTGCGCGCCTGACCGATGCGACCACGACGCCTGTCGCGGTGGGCGAGTTTCTTCAGACGCGTCACGAGTTCCGCGAGTTAATCGTGCGTGGGGGTTGCGATGTGATCCAGCCGGATGTGGGAAGAGTGGGGGGTCTGACGGAGGCAGTCCGTTGCGCGCGGATGGCCGACGAGCGCGGGGTCCGATGCATCCCGCATGCCTGGAAGACGGGGTTGACCGCAGCCGCCACTCGGCATTTTGGCGCGGTGGTCCAGAATTGCCCTTATGTGGAGCTGTTTCATCAGGATCTTTTCCCCTCGCACTTGCGCTCTCACCTGGCCAAGCCGGAGATCGAACTGCGGGATGGCCAGTGGGCGCTGCCTACGGGACCGGGAATTGGAGTGGATCTTGACGAAGCGACTGTCCGGGAGTGCCTGTATAAGCCCATCACGGTCATCGAGTGAAGAATAGAGGACAACCTCCGGCTGGCCATGACTCGGCAGCGGATTCTGCGAGCGGCAAATCAGGTGACTGGATGAGAGTAAGGAAAGCGAGGATTGTCGATGTCTGTCTTCTGGTTCTGGTCAACACCCTGTGGGCGGCGCAGTACACCGCCTACAAGGTGGCGACCGGGAAGATGGGACCACTGACCGTGAGCGCGTGGACGTTTCTGATCTCCTCACTGGTCCTGCTTCCGTTTCTAGGCTGGGACCGGCGCCAGGCAAAAGCGTCTGCACTCCCGCCGGTTGGGGCGGAGATATTGGCCACACCGCCGGCACGGTGGACGGGTAGGAATCTGCGCGCCTTGGCTGTGGCCGGAGTCCTCGGGCTTGTCCCCGGCTCGGTGCTCCTGGCCTGGGGAGTGGACCGTTCCACGGCATCGAATGCAGCCATCATTTACCTGACGCTTCCTGTTTTTACCTCCGTACTTGCCGCCATCCTGCTTGGGGAGCGGATGACGCGGCTGCGCTGGGTCAGTCTTGCCATTGCGTTAGGGGGAGTGCTGATCCTCTCAACTCCCGATTTGGCGCAACTCCATCTTGCTCGCGGCCAGTTCCTTTTAGGCAACCTGCTGGTGTTGCTGGCTTGCCTGGGCAGCTCCCTCTATAACGTGTACTGCAAGGACCTGTTGAACCACTTCAGCCCGCTGGAAGTGCTCATCTACGGATATGCGCTGGCCTTCGCCGCCATCCTGCTGCTGATGCCCTGGGCGGAACCGATCTCGCCCTCCTCAATCGCAGCCTATGGGGTCGAGGCGTGGATCGCGCTGCTGGTGCTGAGCGTTTTCAGCTGGGGTCTGGCGATGGTGCTGTGGATGTTTCTGCTCAAGCGTCTGGACGTGAGCCAGGCCTCGGTTTCGATTTACCTGATGCCATTTCTCGGCGTGGTCATCTCGGCAATCACTCTTCATGAAACCATAGGCTTGAGCACGCTGGCCGGGGGCCTGCTCACTTTGGCAGGAACGATTCTGATTACTACGCTCGAGCCGTCCACGGCTTGATGAAAGCAGGGGAGCAAGTACCCCGGCCGGCAGAAGTGGGGAGGAATGCAACAGATGCCAAGCATTGACGAACGCTGGACCCTGCTCTCGCACCGGGCGGTGATCGTGGAAAACAGGATGCTCCGCATCGTGGTTCTTCCCGAACTGGGCGGCCGAATATGGAGTGTGCTTTACAAGCCGCTTGACCGGGAGTTGATCTGGCAAAACCCGCGTATTGCGCCGCGGAAGGTCCAGTTCGGTACCGCATTTGACAACTTTTGGTGCGGAGGTTGGGAAGAGATGTTTCCCACGGCCGCTCCGGCGACGATTCACGGTGAATCTCTGCCCGACCACGGCGAGATCTGGAGCCTCCCCTGGAGTGCGCGCGCCACGCAGGAGGATGGTTGCGTTACGTTGCGGCTGCAGAGCCAGACCCCGATCAGCGCGATGTTCGTGGAAAAGGTCCTGACGCTGCGTGGCGATGACACCTGCTTTGAGGTATCCTACAGAATTGAAAACCGCGGTTCGGACGAGTATCCCTTCCTGTTCGCGCTCCACCCGGCATTGGCCGTCTCCGCAGGCGACCGCCTGGACCTCCCGCCCATGAAGTTGGAATTGGACTCCGGGTTTCCGGGATCCCTTGCCGACGCCGACACCCCTGTTTGCTGGCCCACGGCAAAACGGAAAGGCGTGGAAACAGATTTGCGCAGGATCCAACCGCCTTCTTCCCGGCAGGTCTACTTCCTTTACGGACACGGCTTTCGGGATGGGTGGTTTGCAGTCACAGATACAGAGAGGCGGCTCACCATGGGCATGGTCTTTCCCGCGGATACCTTCCCCTCCTGCTGGATCTTTGCTTCCTATGGAGGTTGGCGCGGGTATCAGACGCTGCTGGTCGAACCCTGCACCAGTTACCCGCAGACGCTTGAGGAGGCGATGCGGGAAGGACGGGCACAGACCCTGGGCCCAGGCGCGGCCTTCCAAACGAGCATCCGGTTTATCGCGCAGGAAGGCCTGAGGTCCGTCAGTGGGCTGGCAGAGGACGGTTTGTTCCAGGAATAGACTGGCGGCCTGCTTTTTAGGGGGCCTGAATGAAGCGCGGACGATTTGATTCGGCGTGGGGTGTGCCAGGGGGGCCGGCCATGACCTCAAATCAGAGAAAATTCTCACGGCTTTCGGTCGATATCCGCTAAAAAGCGTCGCAGGCAGGACGCCTATCGGCTGTGAATCTCAAAATGCCATAATTTAAGTTGTTGATTTTAAATATATTATTCTGAGAAATGAAAGCGTGAAATTTTTCTTGACAATTGCGCATTGAAAGAACGCTAATGTGTACGAGTTTTTTAAGCGGAATTATGGAGGCTTTTGCAATGGCTAAGTTTCTTCGGAGCGTGGCTCTCCAACTTGTCGCGGTCCTCGTCCTGTTCTCAGTCGCCAACAATCTTTCCGCACAAATGCCCACCGAGGCCATTGCGGGAGTCGTGAAAGATTCAACCGGGGCTCTCATCCCTGGGGCAACGGTGACGATCACCAACGAGGGGACCGGTGTATCCAGCACCTTCACCACCGACGAAAAAGGCTTCTTCTCAGGCGAAGGCCTGGCTGTCGGCGTCTTTACCGTCACCATCTCGAAGGCTGGTTTCGGCACGCACGCGATGCATGGGATTCATATCAATCCGGGCCAGCGCGCCACCAGCAACGCCACTTTGCAGGTGGGCGATACGAGCGCATCGGTGACCGTGTCAGCCGACGCGCTGCAAGTCAACACGCAGACTTCAGAGAGCGAAGGGACAATATCGGCAGAGCAGATTGACAACCTGATGCTGAATGGCAGGAACTTTCAATCGCTGGCGATTGCCATTCCCGGAGTGGCGAGCACGACCTATGCGGATCAAATGTACGGCGGAGGCAACGCGGGAAGCGGGACGACGCTGATCGTCAATGGCGCATCGGTTGAGTACACCACCTACACCATAGACGGCATGTACAACATGAACACCGGGAATCTGGCCAACTTCAACATCGAGCCGGTGACCGACGGCATTGCCGAGTTTAGCGTTCTCAAGGACAACTATAGCGCCAAGTACGGGCTTGCAGGTTCAGGCCAGGTAATCGTGATCACTAAGAGTGGAACCGAAGCCTATCATGGGAGCGCGTGGGAGTACCTGCGGAATGAGGAATTCGACGCCGTCAATTTCTTTTCCACAACCAATGATCCACTGCACCAGAACATCTTCGGGTACACGCTGGGCGGACCGATAAAGATTCCGGGCGTCTACGACGGCAGCAAGGGAGTTCACAAGACCTTCTTTTTTGCCTCAAATCAGTGGTTTCTCAACACGCTGGGGCAGGTTCGGCGAGGAGCTGTCCCGACACAGGCTATGCGGGGCGGAGACTTCAGCGCCAGCCCGACGCTGCCCACGGATGCGAAGGGGAACATCGTGCCGCTCTCGCTCGACGCGGGCAGTGTGGCGCTTTTGGCCTCTGAAGGGAAGTCGAACTGTCTGAGCGGAGCCTACACGATCAGTCCGTCCTGCCTGGATCCCGTGGCGGTTGCGGTGTTGAAGGCGGACGTGCCGATGCCCAACAATGTAGCCGCGGGGTTTGAGAACTATCAGAACCCAGGGGCGGATACAACAAACCAGCTCGATTACCAGTTCCGCGGCGACACCTACCTGAGCAAGAACAACATTTTGACCGCGCGGATCATGTACGAGCCGGTGAAGAATGGTTTCCCATACGATTTATGGGGAGGTCTTCCCTATACCACGGTTACCGACAGTTTCTACACCGCGGGCTTCAACGGGATAATCCGCGAGCAATCGACCATTACTCCCAGATTGATCAACACCGCGACCGCGGGAGAGACCTACAACAGGGTGCGCGTGGGCTCAGGTCCAAACGAGGGGCTTCTGCCCTCGGGAGTCACGATCACACAGGCGTTCCCCAACGCGCCGACATTGAACAGGATTCCCAATATCTCCATTGCTTCGGGATGGTCGGGAAATGGATCCGGCAACGAGCCGTTTACTGCATCCGACGGCGAGGGGCTCCTATCCGACGATGTCAGTTGGGTAAGAGGGGCGCATATTCTCCAGGCGGGGGCGCTCTACATGTTCGGCATCAAGCGGCAGAGCTCTATCAGTGCGAATCCGGTCGGAAGCTTTTATTTCAGCGGGGCGCATTCGGGAGATCCAATGGCCGACTACATGCTCGGTTTAGATGCGACATACTCCCAGTCCAGTCTTAACCGGTACGGCATTTACCACTACCGCCAGGGCGAGGTATACGTGCAGGACGATTGGAAAGTGCTCCCCCGGCTTACGCTCAATCTCGGCCTGCGCTGGGTGTACTTCTCCTCCGACACGCTGAGCGGAGATCAGGTGACCAGTTTCAGTCCCGCTCTGTACAAAGCCTCCCAGGCGCCTGTTGTGAATATCGACGGGGCTTTGCTTTTGAATGGTTCCAACCAGCCCGTCACTTCCGGTGGGGAGGTGGCCAACCTTCTCAATGGCATTGAGTACGCGGGCCAAAACGGCGTGCCGAGCGGGTTCTTTATTCCCTCCAAAACCAACTTTGCTCCCCGCGTCGGTTTTGCATTAGACCTGTTCGGCGACGGCAGGACATCGCTGCGGGGAGGATATGGAATCGGGTATACGCGCGTAGCCTTCCAGTCCTTGTATCCGGCTGTCGAGTTTAACACTCCGTACAATTTGACCGCGAACATCTATAACTCACTGCTCAGCAATGGAACTGCCGGCGGAGTGGCCGCAGCGCCTACAACGCAATCGATGAATAACATGCCCACCAGCTACGTTCCCGCGCAGTTGCAATCCTACAGCCTGACGCTCGAGCATCAGATGGGGAAGAACATTGTGGCGGCGTTAGCCTACGCGGGCAGCCAGGGACGGCATTTGAACGGCTCCCAGGACATCAACTTTCCTCTTCCCGTGACTGCTCCGAGCACCAGCGGATGCCTTGCGCCCGGACAGGTTCCTTCAAAATCGTATGATTTTGACCCCTGCCTGAATGAAGGCATTGCGGCGCCGGATTACACCCGTCCCTATCGGGGATATGCCGGGATCTATAACGGAGGTTATGACGGCGGATCATCCAACTACAATTCGATGCAGTCATCGGTGACCTACAAGGCCGGACCGGCACAACTGACGGTAGCCTATACCTGGTCCAAGACGTTGTCGGACCTGGGAGCGACCACGGGCGGAACGCCGACATCGGTAGGATATGGGGCTCAGAACTCGCGCAACTTCCACGCCGAGTATGGCCCTCCGGATTACGATTTCACCCACGACCTCGCATCGACGATCGTGTACCCGGTTCCATTCTTTCGCCACGGAGACCCCGCGAAAGTCCTGGCGCTCGGGAACTGGAGCGTTGCGGGGCTCATTCTTCACCAAAGCGGCTTTGCGAACGCGCCTGCGCTGGAGACAGGCCTGGGTGGTTTGGCCACACGGCCCGACCAGATCAAGCCATATCACAAGCTTGGCCAGCTCACACAGTGGTTCGATACCAGCGCCTTTGCCCAGCCAAACTACGGGTTCTTTGGCAATGCCAGCGTGGGCACCATTCGCGGACCGTCCTACACGTCGGTGAATGCCTCCGTTTACAAGACATTTCCCATTCACGAGCGTGTCAAGTTCGAGATCAGATTGGAGGCGTTTAACGTACTCAACCATCCCAACTTCAACTATGTGGACTACGGTTATGGGGATGGCAGCTTCGGTCAGGTGCTTGGCGCGGGAGACCAGCGGATCATGGAGTTTGCCGGCAAGATCTCCTTCTGAGAGCCGCCGGTTGCCAGCCGCCCGGCACCGCGCACATTGCGGGCGGCTGGACCGACTGAAAAAGCGACGCTGCAATTCAAGGCAAGGAATCCAGATGTAAGGCGAGAAGAAACGGTTCAAGAGACACATAAGGGCTGTGAGAAGGAAATGCCCGAGAGGAGACTGCTGCCATGCCTGAAGCAACCGTGGTAGCCGAGTTCGGCGAGCTTTGCGGCGAATGCCCCGTATGGGACGCCGAACGCTCCTCTCTCGAGTGGATTGACTGTGTAAGGGGCAGCCTCTATCAGGTACAGTGGCCGTCCCGCAAGGCTTCACTGGTCAGAAGCGGGCTGTCAATCAACGGCTTTCGCCGCAACCGGATGGGTGGCTATGTGATCACCAACAGCAAGGGAGTCTGGCTGTGGGATGGAACTGACCAGTACTCCCCGGTCGTGAGCGAAGTCGCCGGCCTGCCATGCCAGGCCAACGATTGCATCGCGGATGCGGCAGGCCGGTTTCTGACTGCCACTTACTACTATGATCCGGGGAACGACTACCGGCTTGGATCCTTGATCTCAATCGAAAGAGACGGCGTTGCGCGCGTTCTTGACCAGGGTTTTCATCTGGCCAATGGAATGGGCTTTTCTCCCGGAATGGACAGGCTTTACTTTGCCGACTCAGCGGCGCGGATCATTTTCAGCTATGAGTATGACCTCCAGACGGGATCGGTGCGGGACAAGAAAGTTTTTGTGCAAGTGCCTGCTGAAGAGGGGCTGCCGGACGGGCTCGCTGTGGATGCAGACGGCTGCATCTGGTCGGCGCAGTGGTATGGTGGTTGTGTTGTGCGCTACGATCCGTCGGGTAAAGTGCTTCAACGGTTGCGAGTGCCGGCAAAGCAAAGTTCCTCTGTTGCATTCGGTGGACCGGATCTCACCGACATCTTCATCACTTCCGCGGCACAATCCGAGCCGATGCCGATCATGCCGCCCGGCTATGACCCGGTTTCGGGCAACTTCGGCGGTGCGCTCTACCATGCCAACCTCGGCATCGCCGGGCAGCCGCAACTCCTTGCCGATATCCGGTTGGCCTGATCATGCTCGAAGCATCTCGATTGGCAAGGAACGCAGGTGCGGGTTGTTTGGAAAACGAGGCGCATGACCACGATGTCCAATTCTCTCTTAGACTCAAAAATTGCTTTGATCACCGGGGCTGGGGCCGGAATCGGAGCCGGGATTGCAGAACGTTTTGCCGAGATGGGAGCTTCGGTCGTGGTTTTCGACATCGACTCGAAGGCGGCCGCGGAGATGAGCCGGAAGATCGAGCGGCTGGGTGGTGGGCGTTCGCTGGCGGTGACGGGCGATGTGTCGATCGAAGACGATGTGAAGGCCGCTGTGGAGCTGACGGTCGCGACCTTTGGCGCTGTCGATATCCTGGTGAACAATGCGGGGATCGATGTTTCCGCCAAGGTTCCGGAGATGAGCACGGCGCAATGGGAACGCGTGCTGGCCGTGAACCTGAAGGGCGCATTCCTGTTTTCGAAGTATGCGATCCCCCGGATGCGGGGGCGTGGCGGCGTAATTGTGAACATCTCCTCCGTGCATGCCTTTGCCTCTTACGATGCCTACACGGCCTACGACGCCTCAAAAGCCGGTCTTCTGGCAATGACGCGGACGCTTGCCCTCGATCACGGTGCTGAGGGCATACGCGTGAACGCAATCTGTCCGGGTTATATCCATACGCCGATGACAGACATCTGGCTCAAAGAACAGCCGGATCCGGACGCAACCCTTCGAGACGTGTTGCGCTTCCATCCTCTGGGGCGCATCGGCACGCCCCGCGATGTAGCTGATGCCGCTCTCTTCCTGGTTTCGGATGCCGCGTCTTTTGTGACCGGGGCGACCCTTGTTGTCGATGGCGGAATGACCATTGCGGGACGTTAGCCTCCGCCGTCGCCGACGGGCAGCAATCGCGACAATAGGAGTGGATGGACGAAGGACATGCAATGAGAGACTTGAAGATCAGGGGAGTGGGAAGCCTTGAATAACCTAGCTGAGGAGTTCGGGCAGGCCGTGGGCGGTTTGCGGCCGAACCGCCGGGCGTTTCTGCAATCCTCGGCGCTGGCCGTGGCAGGGGCTTGGGCTGCGTCGAAGAGCGCGGCCGGGGAAGCAGCGCAGTCGCCCGTGCAAGGCGTTTGCCCGCGCTCGCAGCCTCCTGCAAGAGAGATTGTCGCCCTGCGCCTGGACAATCTATTCACTCTCGGCTGGGACTTGCGGCTCACCCTGAGTTGTTTGCAAGGAGTGGTGAATCGCCGCCAGCCACAACTGTTCCTGATCCATGACCGGTCCGATGAACTGTGGCTTGATTGGCTTCATGAGCGCGGAGACATAGACAGGGTGGAATGGGTCAATGTAACCCAGGCGCTGGAGCGCTTCCTGCCCCGTGTTTCCTGCATGTTTGTCACGGACCCGTCTATACCGGCCAGCATCAACGTCGCGACGATGCTGGCGGGTATCCATAATGGCCTGGTGGCAACCGCGATGACATCGAGGCAATACAACCTGCCGGTTGGCGACGGCAAAGGCTCGCTGAAGAGCGGCATGGACCTGAATAAGATGGGTTGGAGGAAAGACATCGATGCGTATCGATGGGCCTTCCAAGAACTGGATTCCCATCTTTCACGCCAGGCACTCGCCATACTGGACCCGAACGAGATTGCCTGTCGCGATTATTTGGTCGAATTCAACCTGCCGGTCTTCTGGATTTCGGGAGAGGACGATGTCAAAAGAAATCCGGCGGCCCTTCCTGGGGAAGAGAAGGAATTTGCCCGGTCGATCATGATGCACTGGCCCGCCAACATTCCCTGCCTGGGCTGGCCTTCGGGAGGATATAAGGAGAGCGGGATCGGAGAAGACCCCGGAATCCGGCTGGCCAGCGAATGCGCGAAATTCTATGTGTGCACCGCCTTTGACGGCTACTCACCGACAGTAGGTAACCTCTCGGTGCACTCCGGCACCCGCGCAAATCTGCGCCAGGCGACGCCTCCGGTCAAGCTGCAACCGGAGAAGGTCTACTGTGCATTCATCCGGTCAGACGGTGACGGAATGAATTTTATCCGGCACACCTACCGCGAGCTCTTTGATGAGCGCCGGCATGGAGATGTTCCGCTCGGCTGGCAACTGGGCACCATGGTCTCGGAGTTGATGCCGAATGTGGCCGATTACTACTACAAGCATGCGCGGCCAGGCGATTGCTTTGTAAATGCGCTTACCGGAGCAGGCTATATTTGGGAAAAGTTTTATGCCCAGGGCTACCCCGCCGCGCAGCGGCAGAAGATCCTCATCGAATACCAGCAAATCTCCGCGCGGTACCGGGAAAAGATCGACGCAAGCGTGATGAGCACTGGCAACGAGATGCCGCAGGAGCTTCTGGAAGTTTTCGCCGGCGAGACGGGAATCCGCGGCATCTTTGCCAACTACGTCCGGAGCGATGAAACAACGCTGCAAAATCTCGTTGGCGAAGTAGCGGGAAAACCGATCTTCCGCGATGTGATGGGACTGGCCTCGTGGCTCACTGCCGATCTGGATTTTACGGCCTTTTCTCAGGAGGAGACCATACGTAACGTTGTGGCGGAGATTAAGCGGTGGACTCCCGCTTACAGGCCGGCGTTTGTTTTTGTGGGACTCAATAATTGGCTCAGAGAAATGGAAATGCTGACTAGGATTGTCGATGGATTGGGGGAGGATTATGTGATTGTAAGGCCCGATCAGCTCGTCAATCTGTACAGGCAGAGGTGAGCTTTCTTCGTCTCTTCCCCGACTTCAAGGTCCGAACCCTCTGGATTCAGACGCAAAAGACCGGCCTGCCCAATCCTCTTTAACTGCCAGAATGCGACTGTGTCGTGCAGTATCTGGGATGGGCTTTGAAGTGTCTGCGTGGGAACTCGACGAAGCACTTGATTTTCACAGTTGAGATGGGCGACAAGAGAAGTATGTCGCGATTCAAGTCGTTAGAGCATTTCTCCTATTGCTGTAGAGCTGAGAATGGAAGCCTGAGCCAGGCTCTTGCATCTTCGGCAGTGAGCAGTGGGAGTAGTTCGGCGATGGCCTGATCGAGTGCTTCTTTGGTCCGCGCCTTGGCCGCGCGCAGCAGTTGCTTGAGTTTGGCCCAGGCCTTTTCGATGGGGTTCAGGTCGGGCGAGTAGGGCGGCAGATAGAGCAACTGAGCTCCTGCCGCTTCGATTCTTTCCCGCACTCCCTGAAGTCGCCGCGGCGACTGCGAACTGAGATTGTCCATCGCCACCACGTCGCCGGGCCGTAGCTTGGGGCACAAGACCTCATCCAGATAGGCGAGGAATATCTCCCGATCCGTGGCCGCCTCGAGGGTCATTGTGGCGATCATGCCGCGCGTGCTGATGGCGCCCAGTATGGTGAGGATTTTCCATCTGCCGTCGGGGGTGGTTTCATGAATGCGCGCGCCTCCGGTCGAACGCGCATATAAGCGTGTCATCTGCGTAGAGACGCCGCTCTCATCAAGAAAGATTAACCGGTCCAGGTCGATCCTGCCAATCGCCTCGACGAACTCTTCGCGCCGCTTGCGGTTTTCTTCCGTGTCGCGTTCTTGGGCGTGGAGTGACTTTTTTTAAGCCGGAAGCCCATCCGCTTCACCACCCGCCAAAGATGCTGTGTGCTCACCCGCAGGCCGGTCTTGTTCTCCAACTCTACCTGTAACTCAACTTACGTTGCGCCGGGTCGGCAACGTAATAACTCGGCCAAGGCCTGTTCATCGATCCGGCGCTTGGCTCCCGGACGATAACCGGGCCGCTCCATCCGCCCAGTACGGCTCCGCGCAGTAGACACCTTCCATGCCCAGCCCAAGCTGACGCCGAAATGCCCGGCCAACTCCGACAGGCTCCCCTTGCCCTGATCGAAGGCCTCAAGCAGCTTTCGCCGCAAATCATCCGAATAAGGTCGCGCCATAGCATGTGCGCGGGGTTTCGCCATCCATACTATACACCATCGGGAGAAATGCTCTAAACGGAGAAATCCTCTACTCGATGAAAGAGCTACGCGTGCTGGCTGAGCGCTGGCCCATCCTCTACAACACCGTTAGACCGTACTCGTCGCTGCGCTACAAGCCGCCGGCGCCGGCTGCATGTCTGACCGAAGCTCTCCGGCGACGGGCTGAACATCAATCCCGCAGTGCGATGCTTACAGGCCAACTGGCACAAGATATCGGGCAGGCCAGGTTCTACTCACTTTTCTCTGGCTGCGCGACGATTCCCTTCTTGGTGCAATTCCAAAAAGGGAAGATGCAACGACAGCTTGGGGTTCCATCCACTCAGAATGATCAGACCGTACGACTTGGTAACGATAGATTGAACATGGTTGTGCTGCGTCCCGGGGGGAGTTTTATCCATGCTGGCGCAACTTGGCGATAGCGATGCGCAAACTATGCAAACACGCGTCCAGGATTCTTCTTGTCGCGGGCCTTGGCGGCTTTCTTGGCGCGACGCTGGTGCGCTTTGCCCCTGGCTATGGCGTGGACGAAGAGGAACTGGACAGCAGGCTGAATCAAGAAAGCATTCAGGCGATCCGGAGAGCGCAGGTTGCGGATGAAAGTCTGCCAAGTTACTACCTTCACTATCTGGGCAAGCTCCTGCACGGCGACCTGGGAGATTCCCGCGCGCTGCACCAGCCGGTGCGGCAACTGCTGGCGGCGCGGTTTCCTGAAACGCTCAAATCGGTCGGGCTCGGATTGGCCATCGGCTGGATCTTCGGGTTGACCCTTGCCATGGTGGCGGCGATGTCGCACACGAGCTTCGCCGATCTGACCGCATCCATGCTGGCCGGCATCCTGCTGTGCATTCCGGCCGCCGTGCTGGCGCTTCTGTTCGTCATCGCTCAGGCGCCGGGACGGCTGATCATCGGGCTCATTGTCTTTCCCAAGGTGTTTCTTTACGCGCGCAATCTTCTGGTACAGAGTGCCGGGCTGCCGCACGTGTTGACGGCCAGGGCAAAAGGTCTCGGCAGCTTGCGGATTCTCCTTTGGCACGTGCTGCCGGTTGCCGCTCCGCAGTTGCTTGCCCTAGCCGGGGTCTCGGTAAGCCTGGCCTTCGCGGCCGCCATCCCGGTTGAAGCGCTCTGCGATCTTCCGGGCATCGGCCAGCTTGCCTGGCAGGCCGCGCTTGGGCGCGACATGGAAACCTTGGTCGTACTCACCATGATTGTCACGCTGGTTACGCTGCTGGCCAACACCGCCGCCGAGCTAGCCGCCCGCCCCATGCCTGGAGGTCAAGAATGAAGTGGGTGCGACTGGCGGCGATTCTGTTCCTGGCCGGCCTGCTTGCCGCCTGCCTGCTGACGGATTTTCTTGCCCCGGTCTCTTACGCGCATCAGTTCCGCGACCTGCCCGATGCCGCGCCCTCGCGCCAGCATCCGCTGGGCACCGACGACCTCGGGCGCGATCGCCTGGCGCGGCTGCTCTACGGAACGCGTGTTTCGTTGCTGCTGGCGCCGGCCGCGGCACTCCTCTCCACTGTGCTTGCGGCTTTGATCGGCGGCAGCGCGGGCTTTGTGGGAGGCTGGCTTGAGACTGCGGTCATGGCTGCCACCGACCTGTTTCTCTCGCTGCCATGGCTGTTCCTGCTGATCACGGTGCGCGCGCTTTTGCCGCTGAATGTTTCACCGGTCACTTCAGTGGTGATCACATTTGCCCTGCTGGGATGCCTGGGCTGGGCCGCGGCCGCGCGGGTCATCTGCGCCAGCACTCGCACTCTTTGCGGCTCTGACATGATTCTGCTGGCGCGGGCCACGGGCAGCAGCGGCTTCCGGCTGCTTTGGCGCCACATCGTTCCCAATCTCGCGCCCGTTCTTTCCGCGCAGCTCTGGATATCGATACCCGTCTTCATCCTCACCGAGGCCAACCTCGGGGCTCTCGGCCTGGGTGTGGCGGAGCCGCTCCCTTCGTGGGGCAGCCTGCTGCGCGAGTTGGAGAGCTTCTCAACCTTTTCCGCCGAGCCATGGCAGTTTGTCCCCCTGGTTCTGCTCATCGTCACCGTCAGTTGTTTCCACCTTGCAATGCAAAAACAGGAGGCCTGGGCATGAAACGCCTGATCCTTTTCGCCTTCCCGCTGGCCGCGGTTCTGAGCGGCGCCGGGTCGCTCGCACAAGCTGAGAGCCAGTTGCGCTTCTGCATCGGCGCGGAGCCCAAGACTTTGAACCCGTTGCTGGTAGACGACGAAGCTTCGGATACGGTGCGCTATCTAACCGGCGGCGTGCTGATGCGGCTGAACCGCGGCACGCAACAGTTGGAGCCGGAGCTGGCCACTTCGTGGAAGCTGGGACGCGCCGGCAACTCGATCAGCTTCACGCTCCGGCCCAACGTCAGTTTCTCCGACGGCACTCCCTTCTCCGCCGAAGACGTTGCCTATACCTTGCAGAAGTTGATGGACCCGGCGTTGCACTCGCCCACCGGAGACTCCTTCCGCGCCGGGACGGGCAAGGTCGTCACTTCGGTAACCGGCAGGAACCAGATCACAGTCACCTTTCCCGCGCCCATCGTGGGCCTGGACAAGCTATTTGACCAGGTCGCCATCCTGTCGGCCCACTCGCCGAAGAGGGAGATGGCGGTCCTGGGCCCGTATTACGTTGCGGAAGACAAGGCGGGCTCCTATCTGCTTCTCCGGCGCAATCCGAATTACTGGAAGCACGACGCGGCCGGCCGGCAGTTGCCCTATATCGATACCGTCCGGCTCGACATCCAGCAGAACCGGGACATCGAGATGCTGCGCCTGGTGCGCGGTGAGATCGACTTCATCAATTCGCTCAATGCCGAGTACTACGACAAGCTGGCCACGCAGGCGCCGAAGATGGTCTTTGATGCAGGAGTCTCTCTAGACGCCGAGCAAATGTGGTTCAACCAGGTCCCCGGCTCGCCGCTGCCGGCCTACAAGAAGGCCTGGTTCACGTCCACCGCGTTCCGGCGGGCGATCTCGGAATCCATCAATCGCGAGGATCTGGCGCGGGTGGCCTTTCACGGCCACGCGAGGCCCGCGGTCAGCTGGGTCTCCCCGGCCAACAAGTTCTGGTTCAATGCCAGGCTGCAGCCGCATCCATTCGATCAAAAATCCGCGCTGCAGGCGCTGGCCCGCGACGGATTCAGCCTGAAGAACGGAGTTCTACGCGACCGCGACGGGCACTCGGTCGAGTTTTCCATTATTACCAATGCCGGCAATAAGGTGCGGGAGCGCATGGCGGCGATGATTCAGCAGGACCTCTCCGGCATCGGCATTCGCCTGAATATCGTGACGCTGGATTTCCCATCGCTGATCGAACGCATCACGCGCGGCTTCGACTACGAAGCGTGCCTGCTGGGACTGGTGAATAATGATCTCGATCCTGACTCGCAAATGAATGTCTGGCTCAGCTCGGCGGAGAACCACGTGTGGAACCCCAACCAGAAGACGCCCGCGACCGCCTGGGAAGCGGAGATTGACGGGTTGATGCATGCGCAAGCCTCTGCCCTCGACGTGAAGAAGCGCAAACAGGCGATCGACAGGGTGCAGGAGATTGTCTGGCAGCAGGAGCCGTTCATCTACCTGGTCAACAAGAACTCGCTCTCCGCGGTGTCGACGTCGCTCGTCAATGCTCATCCGGTGGTCTTGCGGCCGCAGGTCTACTGGAATGCCGACCAGCTAAGTCTTGGGACCGGACCTTCGAAAGGCCGCTGATGGACGCTCAGCCCCTGTTGCAACTTCGGCTATCGGCCAGCTATCCGGGCAGACCCGGCGTGCTGCGCGACCTCGCGCTCGAAGTGCACCGGGGAGAAGTGTTGGGACTGGTGGGCCAAAGCGGTTGCGGCAAGAGCACGCTGGCGCTGGCCATTCTCAAGCTGCTCCACTTGAAGCGCGGCCGGGCGCAAGGCTCGATCGTGTTGAACGGACGCGACCTTCAGCCGCTAAAGGAGCAAGCGATGCGCTCGTTGCGCGGCAAACAGATCGCGCTGGTGCTGCAGAGTCCCATGTCTTCGCTGAATCCCGCTCTTCGCATTGGCACGCAGTTGCGGGAGGCCTGGAACATCCACCAGCGCTCATCGAGAGCAGAAGCGGGCCGGGCGTTGCGCGAAACGCTGGATAGTGTGAGCCTGCCTTCCAACGAAGACTTTCTGCGCAGATACCCGGCCGAGCTCAGTGTCGGCCAGGCGCAGCGCGTGCTCATCGCCATGGCCGTGCTGCACCGCCCCCCGCTTCTGATTGCGGATGAGCCGACCAGCGCGCTGGACATCGTGACGCAATCCGAGGTGCTTCAGTTGTTCTCGGCGCTAAGCCGCAACCTGGGCATGGGCATTCTGTATATCTCCCACGACCTGCTTTCAGTGGCCACCATCAGCCAGCGCGTGGCGGTGATGGAACACGGCGAGATTGTCGAGTGCCGCGATACCGCCGAGCTGTTTGCCAACCCCGCGCACCCTTACACGCAGAAACTGATCTCCGCTCTGCCGCTTTCTCCCCCGTCCATGGCGCCGGCGCTCGCAGCTGCGTACGCCCGGATGGCAAGCTAGATTCACGAATACTTTTATCGATCGGCACTCAGAGCGCCCGTGCCCGGCGCCGGCAAACTGCGACAGATTCTCAATTGACAGTGACAGGATGAGCGTACTGCACGGCAGCGGACAGCAATGGGTCGCGGGGGTTGTAGTGCATTTGCTTGGCGGCGTACATTCTCCTGTCGGCCTCGGCCAGCAACTGTTCGGTATCCGATCCATCCTGCGGATAAAATGCGGCGCCGAGGCTCAGCGACAGGAAATCCATTTCGCATACTTCGCGGCCGGCTTGTTGTGCCAGGGAAGTGAGCAGGATAGACCTCTCGCTCACTGAGCCTGGCGTCATGTTGGGCGCGACGATCACAAACTCATCTCCGCCCATGCGCGCCGCGTAATCGTATTCGCGGCATACCTCCCGGATGAGGTTGGCAAAGATCTTGAGCACTTTGTCTCCAGCCAGGTGGCCATAGCGATCGTTAATCTGCTTAAAGCCATTCAAATCGCACACCATCACGGCGACGGTCGAGTCCTCCCGCTTGCAACGTGCGAGTTCCTGCTCCAGGTGCAATGAAAGGGCTCGCGCATTGGCCATTCCCGTGAGGTAGTCGACGGTCGCGGAGCTTTCCGCTTCCCGGTATTTCAGGGCATTCTCAATGAACAGGGCAACTCTGGAAGTGATCACCTGCAGCACGCGCAGGTGGTCGGTCGTGAATGCATCCGGCTCGGCCTGGTAGAGCGCCAGCACGCCAACCAGTCCGGTCACGCCCTCCAGTGGGACGGCGAGGGCAGAGCGAGGCTCGGCGGCCCTCTTCGCGTCATGCGAAAAGCCGGTTTCGACGGCGGGGTTTCCATTGACGATGGGCGTCGCATTCTGCGCGACCCAACCGCAAAGGCCTGTGCCCACCGGGATGGCGAGCGAGGAAAGAAGCCGGAAGTTATCGCCGCTGACGAACTCGGGCAGGAGCAGATCGCCCTTGCGCACAAAGGCGACAAATGAGTCGTAGGGGACCAGCTTGCGCAGCCTCATCGCGACCAGGGACAGAGTTTCATCCAGGCTCAGCGAGTTGCCTAGATCCTGGCTCAATTCGAAAAGGGTGTGCGCCTCTTGCCGCGCGGATGCGATGGACGAAAGAAAGTCCGTCTGGCTGCCACGGCGGTTGTCGTGGTCCAACTCGAACCCCGCCCCCGGACCCTCGCCACGCTCCACGTTGTAGGTGAAGCTGTGCGAATCCTTACGCGCCTCTTCCAGGCCGCGAATCGCGTAACTCTCGAATTCAAGGTAGCGGCGGCGAAGGATTTTAACTACTTGCGGGTCAAAGGCCTTCCCAGACTCCATGGCCACCTGTCTCATCGCTTCATCCAGCGACAATGCCTTTCGATATTGGCGATCGGAAGCCAGCGCGTCCAGGCAATCCACCGCGGCCAGAATGCGCGCGCCGATGGGGATATTCTCTCCTTCGAGTCCATCGGGATAGCCTTTGCCATCCCATCGCTCGTGGTGTGCCCTGACGATGGGAGCCACCGGATAAGGGAAGGCCACTTTCTCCAGGATGTCTGCCCCAACGATTGGATGGATTTTCATCTTTTCAAACTCTTGCGGAGTCAGGCGGCCGGGCTTGTTGATAATGTGATCGGGAACGGCCAGTTTCCCGATGTCATGCAACAGGGCCGCGGCCCTTAGCGCGTCAAGATCCTGTTCGCCGAGCCCAATCTCCCTGGCAATCTCCAGTGCATACGTGCGCACGCGATGCAGATGCTCGTGGGTGGTGTGGTCTTTTGCATCGATAGCAAGGGCCAGGCCCTCAATGGTGCGCAGGTGCAGCGCGCACACCTGTTCAACGTGACGCTTTTCCGCTTCTACCTGGCGCGCTTCGATCTCCACGCGGCGCTTCTCATCCTCCAGCCGGCCCAGGTAAAGGTGATACGAGCGGTAGATGCCATACATGATAGGCAGAATGAGGAGCGCATTCTGCCAGCCGATGTAGCGGTTGGCGAAGCTGACGAAGCCCGCCACCGCCGCGCCGGCAAGATAGTACGGCAGCGACCAGAAATAAGTCTCCGCCCACAAGGTGCGCAGCGACCGCCTCTCGCACATGGCGATGACGATCGACACCGGGACGGTATTGCTGAGGAAATAGGTAAGGGCCACCAGGGCCAGCAGAAGCGGCGTACTGTTGCGCAACACGCGGGCCGAGAGGTGATAAGCAAAGTAGGTGAGGAAGATGGCGTTGGCGGTCATGCTGAGGACGTTGAAGGCGACCTTCAACGGTTCCGGACGCTGCTTGGTCTTCCACAGGCATTGCACCACGGCGGCTGCGCAGCCAATGACCAGCGTCTCAGAGAGCGAGAGCTCCAGGATGCCGAGCAGGACAAAGAGGAAATGCACCGACATGGTGCTTTCCATGCCGGGCAGCCGCACCTTCATGGTGGAAGCCAGGATGGCGATCATCAGGTAGCACGCGAATTGGAGCAGGTCTTTGGAGTGCCAGTGCAGGCAGGCTATGCCCAGCACGGCGGCGCCGCAGGCCGCAGTGAGGACCACAAATGCCTTAACCCGCATCGGCATTGAAGGCTCCATCGGACTCCTCCACTCCCTCTTTCGAAGTTCACCCAGGCGCTCCCCGCGCAATCCTGGCGAACCTGGACGAGCAGCCGCCTGGGCATCTTGGCCCATACAGTCCGCGTTTCAGCTCTTCGTGCCTCCCTGCTTGGCCCCACACGATCGACCCTCTGGCGGAGCCAGTTTCCGTTCCGGCGAGGCTGTAACCAGCGTTCGACGACGCGCGAAACTGACCATTCTGTATAGAGTTATCGTCCATTCCTCACCGGTCAATAGTTACATTCGTGGGAGATGGGTATTTACTTGACTAAGGTTACCCCAACCTGTAGTGTTTTTTGCGATGGAGGACTATCCGCGAGACCTGCTGGAATTGGAGGCGCGCTTCTCGACCGAGGAGGCCTGCC
>Ga0302320_10007061_pt1 | contig 24800 bp, 26 predicted proteins | sample Bog_T0_3_FD_202130 | JGI IMG/M metagenome (GOLD analysis project Ga0302320, IMG submission 202130) | Peat permafrost microbial communities from Stordalen Mire near Abisko, Sweden - Bog_T0_3 | ecosystem: Environmental > Terrestrial > Soil > Wetlands > Peat | place: Sweden: Abisko, Stordalen Mire...
TGGTGGGGGCGATTCTCGCATGACGATCTAGGAACTGATTGAAGCCTTTTCGCGGTCGCTTTCAGAATTCGTTGCCGCGCTCTTTGGTGCCCCTGAGCGCAAGACGAGCGCCGCGATCACCGCACCCCCAAGCAAGATGTAGGCCGAGTAACCGAAGGCCGAGGTATAGCTGTGCACGTTCGCCTGCGCCACGTTGGTCTTTGTTGCGATACGTCCGACGAGGTATGACGCCGCGGCACTGGCCGCCAACGTGTTCAAAAGTGCTGTTCCAATCGATCCGCCAATCTGCTGGGCGGTATTGACCGACGCCGACGCCACGCCCGCGTCGTGGGGCTCAACGCCCGCCGTCGCGGTATTGATGGCCGGAGCGAAGACGAGACCGATGCCGAGTCCCAGCACCACCAGTGGCGGTAGAACGTCCATCACGTAGGAACTATTGATGCCTAGTTTCGTCATCCAGAACAGTCCGCCGGCGGCCATCAGCATTCCTAAGGGGATAAGCGGGCGGGGTCCGACGCGCGGGAGAAAGACGATGTTCGAGAGTTGCGAGGTGATCGAGAGCGAGGCGACCATTGGTAAGAACGCGATACCGGTCAGCACGGGGCTGAAGCCCAGCGTCTCCTGCAAGTAATAGGTCAGGAACAAGAAGACCCCGAACATCGCCGAGCCCGCGACGAGCATGGAGAAGAGCGATCCACCACGATTGCGGTCGATGACGATGCGAAGCGGGAGCAAAGGGAATTTTGCGCGACGCTGAATTCGTACGAACGAACCCAACAGAATGGCTGCGACGACGAAGCTACCCAACGTGTAGTGGTTCATCCACGACGTCGTTTCAGCGTGTGAGAAACCGAACACCAAGGCGAAGAGACCGGTGGTCGCGGTCAGGACACCCGGCCAGTCGAGAGGATCGTGGTCGACGCTTCGATCACGACGAAGCATGAACACGGCCCCGGTGATGCCAATCGCGGCGAAGAACAAATTCACCAGCAGCGTCCAGCGCCATGAGGCGTATGACGTGAGGATGCCACCGAGCAAGAGGCCGAGGGCACCGCCCGCTCCTGCAATGGCGCCGTAGATTCCGAACGCCTTGCCGCGTTCCTTCGGATCCGTGAAGGTCGTCGTCAGCAGGGCGAGCACCGCCGGGGCGAGCAATGCACCGAAGGCTCCTTGCACCGTACGTGCGATGACGAGCATCATGAAGTTCACCGAAGCAGCGCCAAGAGCTGACGCCAGAGCGAACCCCCCGAGCCCGATGATGAGCGCATTCTTCCTACCGATGTAGTCAGAAATACGTCCCCCAAGAAGTAGGAGGCTCCCGAACGCCAATGAGTATGCAGTCACGATCCATTGGCGGTCCGAGTTCGAAAAGTGAAGCGCGTGTTGTGCGGTAGGAAGTGCGATATTGACGATGGTGCCGTCGAGGATCACCATCAATTGTGAAATCCCGAGCACGGCCAAAATCCACCAACGTCGTTGGTGGTATTTCTCATCCTCTTGATCAAGGGCTGGGACTATCAAATCTGGAAGTTCTGCAATTGCCATGGCATCTCCTTGGGGGGATAAACGGAGCTACTTTCTCCACTTGCAAACCACTATAGCGATAAATGGAGACAATCGTTCCATTTATTTCAAAAACCTGTACTATTGCCCTAAGGAGTGAGATGACAACGGATGTAGTCAGTTCTATGCGGCCCCTGAGGGCCGATGCGGTACGAAATCGAGAGAAGATCCTCGCCGCGGCAGCAACGGTGTTCGCCAACCGGGGCTTGGATGCCACACTTGACGAAATTGCACTTGAAGCGGGCGTCGGCGTTGGCACTGTTTATCGTCGGTTCCCTGACAAAGACGTGCTCGTGGCAGCCCTCTTCGAGAACAGTATCGACGAGATTGCAACGCTGGCTCTTAGTGCCTACGAATCAGAGAATTCGTGGGAGGGCTTGGTTTGGTTTATGCGAGAGGCACTGTCACGCCAGTGCTCGAATAAGGGTCTTCGTGACGTCGTGATTTCTACGACGTACGCAGAACAGTCAAAGGACAGCGCCAAGAGTCGCATTAGCCCCGCCCTTCAGAAACTGATCGAACGTGCGCAACACGATGGTTATCTGAGAACTGACGTCGTCGAGGCGGACTTTCCCATCATGGAAATGATGATCAGTTCGCTTGGCTGCGTGACCAGTCAGTTGGCTCCAGATTTGTGGCGCCGGTATCTCACAATCATGCTTGACGGTCTCGTCGTGTCTCGCGACGCACCCACGCAATTAGAAGGGTTTCCGAATGGAGATTTGGTTGCCGAAGCGTTGCGGGCATCTTCACGTCACGCGAGGCGAAGTGAGGGTTCGAAGGAACTATTACGCGACGACTGCCAAGGCAGCTGAGAGCGCCAACATTCCAATCGCTGGAAGCACAAGAATGAATTCATTCTTGATCGTTTAATGGAAGTACAAAGCGGTCGAGAAGTAGCCAATGAGTCCAGTTGCCGTGACTTCAGTGATTGGGCCACCACCGCGACCAACGAGTAATCCAATGACTGCCAAAGTCATCGCTACGCCAAGTCAAACCTCGAAATCTTTGCGAAAAGCGAAGCGGCTGAGCGTCTGAACCGCAAGTAGATGGTGACGAATGTCACCCAAAGCCGCAAAGAAGTTCATGGCCACGAGCACACCGCAGAGAGCAAGGGCGACGGCGTGCTCGTCATGACTGTAGTTCTCGGTAATTTCGTTTGTGACGACATACACTCACCAAGGTGCGTGCCCTGTCGAGATATCACTATGTTGACAATCCAGAAATAGTCAACGCAGTTGAATGCGCGTCGCACGTCGAAAGAAAATTCTGATCGTGCGGGCACGAACGCGATACAACCTTCGAAGATTGAGCGCGATCCTTGTCGTGGTTATTGCGGCCTCGAGCGCCGCGCCCTCCTCGGACGCTGGAACCAGTTCGCCAATTCCGGCGTCGCCCTGCGGTACGACAACATCAGCGACCTATACACACGTTGTTTGGATCATGCTGGAGAATGTAGGTTATTCAGTCATCAATTCGCCGAGTGCGCCCTATCTCAACGGTCTCGCCAATGAGTGCGGTCTTGCCACGAACTACCTTGCGGTTTCGCATCCGAGTCTGCCGAATTACATTGCTCTGACGTCTGGATCGACGCAAGGGATCACTGACGATGGTGAGCCAAGTGTCCACCCTCTGCGGGTACCAAGCATTTTTTCGGAGCTGGGGGATGATTGGCGAACGTACGCCGAATCCATGCCCTCGCCGTGCGGAAAAGTCACGACGAACGTCTACGCGGCTCGGCACAATCCCGCCGTGTATTACACGAATATCAGTGCAAAGTGTGAACGAGAGGATCTGGCGTTGAGACTGCCGCTTAACCTCAGTGCTGCGTTCACGATGATCGTGCCGAACATCTGTGACGATATGCACAGTTGTGCCGTATCAATTGGCGATGCATGGCTGCGAAAGTACGTGCCGCTTATCACAAAGAGCCAGCAATATCAAAGTAGCTCGCTCGTGCTGTTCATCACATTTGACGAGAATGACAGTCAAGCAGTAAATCGGGTGCCCACATTGGTTGTTGCACCCAGCGTTCCCAAAGGCTTAAAAGTCAACCAGTCGTTTACTCACTATTCACTTCTGCGAACGACAGAAGAGCTTCTGCATGTGAGTTATCTAGGATTATCGAAGTCGACGCGATCAATGACGGCGTCATTCCATCTGTGAAGAAGACTTTCTATTCGAATGAGGTCGACCGCAGAGTGGGCAATGACCGTTGCGGTTAGCGATTTTCCTTTCGCCAGACGAATCGAAGGGCTGTCCACGTGTCGTCAATTGCGCAGACCTTGTTGTCGACGAGCCCGAACGGCAAGAGCAACTCGCGCACGAGATGATCGGTTATGTCGCTGGAGACACCGGAGTTCGTCTTCGGCCACGCGATCCAGAGTGCCGCACTTTTTTCGATGCGTTGCGAAAGGCTCTTCGCTTGGCGCTCAAGTCGCGACGCTAAGCCAAAAAATGCAATCGTCACCTTCGTTGAGCCAGTCGCACTTCGACGTAGCGTGACGTTACCAAGCAGGGCGATGTCGAAGTCGCCTGGTGCGTGCAAGAGGGCGACATTATCGCCGTCAGCGATACCCAACTTTTTCTGAAGTGGTGACTCGAAGTACTTTGCCATCGAGAGTGACCTTTTAAGGAGTCGCCTTCTCGGGGACTTCACTCGCGATCAATTTCCACGCTCGAGAGAGCGAAATCACGAATGACGTGAAGATTAAATAGCAAATGCTTTGAAGGCAAAACGTGTTGTGGGATTGGACGACAAGAATTGCGCCTACGACAAGTTCAAAGAGATACGCTCCACAACTTAAGAGAAGCAAGTAATTCTGAACTTCCTCTGCGCGTTGGTGGCGTTGGACGCTGCGATAGAGGCTCACCACGGCCATCAGAATTGTGGGGAAGCCGAGATTTGAATGAGGGATCACCGCGAGAAGTGCGAGCACGAACGCGTTCACCAAGCCCGTGAAACTACTCGATGCGAGAGTACGCGTTCGAGGCAGCGCGCCAGGACCGAAGATGAGTTCCGCTCGCATGGATATCGCAACGAAAAGCAAACCAATTAACGCGGCTGCCGCACTGGTGGATGCGACCATGAAGTCAAAGTACGACCGAGGAATCATGATCCTCCTCCTGGTGCCCAAATCAATTTAGGGACGATCACGGTGCTTGATTGAAAGTTACACGGCGCCGGGCGAGGCGAAGACACTTCGGAGTAGATCGAGCAATAGGTCGACTGCGTTCGTCGACGTTAAGGTCGGTGCGGTGCATTGGATACGCCGGACCGCAATCAGCTTCTTGGTGGGCATTCTGGCAATGATGCCCATCGACTCGTCATTTGCGCAGTCGACTACCACGACGTCATCATTGTTCGATTCGTCCACGATTTTCTCGAGCACGACGACCTTCAGTGTCACGACGACGCTCCAAACCATCAAACGATCGACCACTACGACTATCAATCCTGAGTCGCTCCCTCAAACGCCTGTCGAACCGCCCCTCGGGACCGCGCCGGGCAGCGAACTGTTTCGTCTGATGAGCAGGTTATGGACCGACATCGTGAGCAATAATCCTCGTCGCGCGGACGCCATGATGTTCCCGGAACTGGCCTACGAGAAGTTGAAGTCGATTGCGTATCCGGCTGACGATTACGTCAATAGGCTCGTCTACCTCTTCAATCTCGACGTTGGCGCCTACCACTACTTTCTTCTGTCCAAGGGAACGCCCGTGCTGTTGCGTGTGGTGACGAGCCCCCGAGACGCGCAATGGATCCCCGCCAACGCGTGTTTCAACAAGATCGGTTATTGGCATCTACCAGGCGTACGGTTCGTCTTTCACTGGGGTTCGACCGTCGCGTCGGTCGGTGTTCTCTCGATGATCTCGTGGCGTGGATCGTGGTACTTCATTCATCTTGGCCAGTACACCGCGACGGGCACCAAGGGTCAAATCTACGACTTCGAGTATGGTCCCGGCGTGCCCGGACCTCCGGGGAGTTGCTAGATGCCGGTCGCTTGCTTTGAACGATCTAGGACGTCGCCCGCACGTTGAAACGCGCACCGGTGAAATCGCGCAGCGCAGCGAGACGGCCGTAGGGAGTGTCGCGGGGTTCCATGACGAGGGACCCGCCAAGTAACAGGGCCTTCGCCACCGTCGCGTCGGTGTCATCGGAATGCCAGTACACGGACCATGCATCCGCCTCGTCGTCACTACGAAAGTGTGACGCGTCCATGACGCCCGCGAGCTCGCCTTCACCGGAGGGATCACGCATGACGGTGTAGCGGAATTCATTCGTGTCGCTGATCGACGATGTGTCCCAGTGAAACACGTCGCGATAAAAATTGACCGCCTTGTTGAAATCGTGGGTCATAAGTTCAAACCAGCTCGGCGTGCCGTGCTCGTTCATAACGGTAAAACCAGGGAAGGTTCCCGCCTCCCATGCTCCGAGATTCGCGCCGTTCGGGTCCGCGAAGACGAACTGCGTGCCCAAGTCAGCGACGGGCGTCGCGGGGGAAAGGACCTGGGCACCGTGGTGCTGTGCCGCATCGACCGTGCGATTGATGTCGTCGGTATCGAGATAGATTTTCCAGGTGTCGTTCGCCTTCATGTCGCCCATGTCACCCATACCACCGGCGACGGGTATTCCATTCCTCGTGAACATGAAGTAACCACCGAACTCGGGACTTGGTTCGTTCGCCTCCCAACCGAAAAGCTCTGAGTAGAACTTCCTCGCACCTTGGACGTCACTGGTCCAAAGATCAGCCCAACACGGTGCCCCTAGGGGCGACTTCGTACGAGACGTCATTCGAACTCCTTAGAACTGTGATGAACGTACCATTGTCTGAGCAGTTTTGCTCAGGGTCGTTCGACGCGAAGCGCCCAGCATCCAGGACTCGCGTTGTGGACGTTGATGAACTCGACTCGCTCATCGAGCAACATTTTCGACGCGATGGCTTGGAACGCGGGACCCTCGACGACCTCGGCCTCGATCATCATCTCGTCGGATGAGAACGCACGAAACGACAGTCGTCGTCCGAGTTGTTGCTGAGGGATCTTTGCGTCGTCGTGCCACGGTTCACACGGCACTCGGTGCAGAAAGATGGGGCCTCGCCCTCGATAGGGAGAATCCTTCGTGAAGGGATCGTAGGAAACAAGGACGAGTTCCTCGCCTATTTCGGCGTCGCGTAGACACTGGCGACACGGGAAGCCGGGCTTCTCATCGGCGACTTGGATCACCGTGGCGTTCGCGCGTAAATCGTTCGCGACCGCCGGATCGATTGGTCGCAGCCGAAACGGGAAGTCAGTCATAGGCGAAGACTATCGGTGCCATATTGCCGCAATCCAACACCATTTCGTGGGACCAGGCAGGGCGGCCGACCATTCCAGAGCCAGAATTCCCCCACAAGTAGGGGCGACCGGAAATACGGTATTTCAAAGTCTTGGAGAAATGACTTGACAAACGACGTATAACGATATATCGTTAATACAACGTAAATATCGAAAGGAAAAGATATGCGAAATCGAGACTTTGACCAGTCGCCACCATGGCGACGGAAGTTTTCACACAATGCTGAGGGCGGCCCATTCGGGGACCGAATCGGACACGGGCGACACGACATGCCACGCGAGGGTGGGCACCACCCGGGCTCGCACCACGGTGATCCGCGAGGGGCTGAATCACCGCGACGAGGGGGACGCAGTCGTCGAGGCGATGTTCGTCTCGCCGTCCTGTCACTTCTCGCGGAACGACCGATGCACGGTTATGAAATGATGCAAGAACTCGCTGATCGAACGAAGGGGCTATGGCGCCCAAGCCCGGGCTCGTTGTACCCCGCGCTGCAATTGCTCGAAGACCAAGGATTGGTCCGTTCCGAGACCGCTGATGGTCGACGCCAATACACGTTGACCGATGAAGGTCGAGCCGCATTAGAAGCAGTACCCAAGAGGGTTGCTCCCTGGGAGTCAATGGTACGAGGTGCCAATCCGGACGACTTCGCACTACGGGTCGCATTGCGACAAGTGGCAACGGCAGTGAGTCAAGTCGCTGAAGCTGGGACGCCAGAACAAAAGGTTCGAGCTGAAAAACTGATCACTGAACTTCGTCGACAGATGTACCTGCTTTTGGCGGAGACGATTGAGGCTCCCAAGCAGTAGCAGTTCGGGTGGTCACCTCTCGCGATGGCAACGTGCCGTTGCGAGGTCCCGCACCTACGTATGCACGCACGATGCGAACGATGACACTATGTCTCGTTCGCTTCGTGTGTGCATACCTCAGCTGGGTGATGTATCGCCTGTCGTAATGTCGCCTCGACGAAGTGGCAAATGTACTGGCCACGCAGTCGTGAACGATGTGATGTCTAGATCATCATCAAAGTGCGGTGTTTGGTCTGTTCACTGTCGCTCCCTGAATTCGATGCGTCAGTCGCGATCGAGGTGCGTCGAATGCGCGACTGCCGCGTTCACCCTCAATGATTCACCAAGCGTGTCGAAAGGAAAACCGGCAGTTTCGACCGCATCCGGTAATGTCGCCACGATGCACGTTCGCCGTGAAATACGCTCGCAGTTTTATCGCTGCAGCCAGATTTATCCCAGCCCACAACGCGACCCAAGAAGATTCTCGTGAGTGTCAACGAGTTTTACGGCGTCCATTCCACGCTCGTGAACGACGCCATCGCCATTAGCAGTAAGTGGCGCACGACGATGGACGTGAATGAATTGACTCACAAGAAACTGGAGGGGCTTCGAGACGGGGTCTCTCGAATTGATCTCGTCGCGATTGGTAAGGCCGCACGAGAAATGGTCCGCGCCGCAGAAATCAGCCTCGGTGCTCAGGTCAATCGCCGATTTATCGTGTGCGGTGAGGAAAGTGCCTCAATTGAGCCTTTCGATCAGGATGTACGCACAGGAGAACATCCGGTGCCCGGGAGCGGGAGTTTGGCCGCCGGCAGTGATCTTGTCGCCTTTCTCGACGCCAACGAAACGGCCGACGGCACCATCTTCCTGGTCTCAGGTGGAGCGTCAAGCCTATGCACGCTTCCCATCGAACCACTCGAGCTCGAGGACCTTCGAGAACTTTGGGACGCAGTGGTGAACGTCGGCGCCGACATTACGACGTACAACAAAATTCGAGCAGCGACGTCGCGCATTGCGGGTGGCGCTATCTTGCGCCACGTGCGTTCGGTGTGGTCTCAGTCACTGATCATGGTCGATAACGTTGGTGCGGGTGCCCCCTGGGTCGGTTCAGCCTTGACGTATGACTACGCACCTGGTGCCCGCGAAGTCGCTTCGTTGATCTCGGCACTGCGCCTCGAGGGAACCGCGCTCGGAGTGAAACTCCTCAAGGCGTCAGAATTTCGCGCTCAATCCTTGATGGGCGATATCCACGTACGTCACGAAAACAATGTGCTCGCAGATTCGAAGTTGTTGCTGCGAAATGTGGCAGACCACGCGCGAGGCTCTGGCTACAAAGTCCTCGACATGGGATCGCAAGTCCAAGGCGACGTTGGTGCGATCGCCCGTGAATGGGGCCGCGAAGTGCAGCGCTTCCGTCAATTCAATGGTCGTCTGTGCATTGTGGGAACGGGTGAGGTCACGGTTGAAGTTGTGGGGACGGGGCGTGGAGGGCGATGTCAGGAATTTGCTTGGAGAATGGCTGAGCAACTGCGCGATATCGATCGTGAGACTGTTTTCGTCGCATCGAGTTCTGATGGTCGCGACTTCATTGAAGGCGTCGGAGGTGGCTGGGTTGACACGCACACCTTTGTCCAATCTGAGGCCCAGGGTATGAATTGGCTCGACATCGTTCGTGCCAACGACAGTCATCGAGCTCTCGCCGCACTAGACCAACTCCTGCCGGGAGCGCATACTGGTTGGAATCTCTGCGATATCTATCTCGCGTTGTTGTAGATGCAACGACATTTACACCCGCAACAGGCAACGAGCGTCGTGTGGTGTGCGATCAGGCCTTCTATTGTTGATTTTCGCTGAGTGATTGCTTGCGTCGTAGCCAACCACTCGTGATGTGGTCGTACATGGCGAGATACGCGCCATTTTCGTCGTGCGAGGATATTTTCTCAAAGATGTTGAGATGACCTTCGTGTGAGAGGGCGATTTCCGCCAATCGCATGTGTGGGTTGTAACGAGCGCTCGCGCGCGCGTACGGGTGAACGGTACGGATGATTGAGCGTCCCAATTTATTGCCAGAACTGCGCAGGATCACGTCGTGATATTCAATATCTGCGAGGAGGTACTCGTCAGGTCGATCCAAGAGCGACTCGAGGACGGCGAGCGATTCGCGAAGTTCGGCTAGTTGCTCGTCATTGATCTTTTGCGCGGTCCGGCGAGCCATGAGACTTTCGAGTCCAACTCGCACGTCGACCAGATCATCGATGATTTCGAGTTTTTCGTCGAAACGAACCGCGGCTTCGAGGACGAGAGGATCTAATAGGTTCCATTGGCTTGCCGGTGCGACGGTAGTTCCTTGACCTTGGCGGACTCGAATGAGACCCTTTTCTTCAAGCAATTTTAAGGACTCCCGTACCACAGTGCGGCTGACACCGAAGGCGACGCACAGCTCAGGATTGGTTGGCAGCGTGGTCCCGGGTGCGAGTTCGCCTCCCACGATGTTGTCGATCAGCGTCTGCAGCACGGCGACGCCCAAACTGGTTGGTCGCGGCGGAGCTGGGTTCGCGACCAACGACGTCAAACTCGAGGCCATTTTTGGCCGAACATCGCCGATGTCTGTCACAAAACCTCCGGGCCGAGAAACGGAGTACAGGTCATTTCTCCTTATACATCTTACGTTCGCGCCACGTACGTCCACTCTTGTGGCCCGTCTACAGCTTCATTATTCATATGTTATCATACGAATGTTGTGATATGAATTAGCGGTTGGTTGGACAGCGCAGCGGGGGTTCGCTTCGTTGAAGACTCGCGTTCAGATTACTTATTGGGGGGATTGTGAAAATATCGAACGTCGAGAGTTTCACTGTGCTCGCTCCGGGCGCGAATCCACCCTTCGCGTGGCGTAACGGACTTCCCGGAAGTTCTGGCGACAGCCACGTTGCAGTACTTCGAATCATCACCGATGATGGCGTCGAAGGCGTGGCGATTGCGCCGCGTCCGGGAAGTGGCGTCGTCGTCGCCGATCTCCTCGAACGAGTATTACGCGACGAGCTTCTTGGAACAGACCCACTCCAGCGCGAGCGCTTGTGGCACCGAATGTGGGAACTTGATCGTGTCATGGAGTTCCCAATCAACATCTTGGGTCTTGTCGACACGGCGCTGTGGGATCTTGCGGGAAGACTTTACGGCGCGCCAACGTGGGAAATTCTTGGTGGTTACCGTACCGAGATTGAGGCGTACGCCTCGACGTCGACTTTTCCCACGCAAGAGGAATTCCTCGACGTGGTAAGTCAGTGCATCGAGTTGGGGTATCCGGCGATCAAGCTCCATGCGTGGGGTGACGCGCGACGTGACGCCGCACTCTGCCTCGCCCTTCGAGAACACGTTGGTCCCGACATCGCGTTGATGTACGACGGATCGGCTGGTTTTGATCTCGCCGACGCGGTCTACGTTGGCGACGCGCTTTCAGAGGCGCAGTACCTCTGGTACGAGGAACCAATTCGCGAATTCAGCGTCACTGCCTACAAGTGGCTCGCCGAAAGGGTTCGAGTTCCTCTCAATGTCGCCGAGACATCAGACGGTGTGCACATGAACACGGCAGATTTTATTCAGAGCGGTTGTGCGACCTTTGTTCGCACGAGCACAGAAATCCGTGGTGGCTTCACCGGCGCAATGCGAATAGCCCACTTGGCGGATTCCTTTCGGCTTCGAGCTGAACCGCACGGCAACACGATTTACGCTCGCCACCTTTGCATGGCGATTCCGAACTGCACGTACTACGAGTCCTTGGTGACTTCGAATCCAGTTCGGCGAGAAGTCGGCATCAACGCACGAGGGATCGTTGCGGCGCCACCAGGTCCAGGAGTCGGTCTACCGATGGGTCCCCACTATCCGGCCGAACTGGAACGGTATGTCGTCGACCTTTCGTCGACGGTCGTGCCGTAATCGAAAGGGGAAGTACCGCGATGCAATTCGATCAAGAAAACAACAAACAGCAAACAGACAGAAAGGGAACAGAAAGTATGAGTTCACCGATAAGAAGTAAGGAAGGGCGTAGGCGGCTTCGTCCGAAGTTGCGATCCTCGGTCCTGGCGATTGTTGCCTCGGCCTTGGCCGTCGCAACCTTCGGCGTTGCGACCAGCGCTTCAGCGGCTGCCGCGAAGAAGCCGACAATCACCATCTGGGTTGACTCAACTCGCGTGCCGCAGGTCAAGGCGTACGAGAAGGCTCACCCCACGGTCAAGATTGACATGGTGACCTACAACGGCAACGCCAACGGATCTGGCTCACTCCAATCCAGAATCGCTCTCGATAATCGGGTTGGCGGTGGGTGGCCGGACATTGTGTTCAGTGAGGAGAACAATGACGCCGCCTCATTGGCGAGTTCACAGTTCAACTATCCAGCGGTGCTGAATAACGGCACCGTGCCAAGCAAGGTCCTTGGCGGCTACGCCGCGGGAACGCTCGCTGGTTGCACGGTCAATGGAAAGGTGTACTGCCTACGTAACGACTTGGCGATGAATCTCCTGTTCTACAACAGTGCGCTGATGACTCAGTTTGGCTACACCGTGCCCACCACGTGGCAAGGCTGGGCGGCACTCGGCGCAGAGGTTGCGACTCAACACCCCGGCTACATCGTGGGAAGCGTTGGCGACAACTGGGATGACGACATCTACCTCTGGCCGAGTGAGTGTCACGTCAACGACGTGATCAAGACCGACACCATTGTTATCAACGGCGCCGACCCCAATTGCACGCGAGCGACGCAACTCATTGACCCATTGGTCAAGGATGGCTCGGTCACGACCGACAGCGTTTTCTCGTCGACGTTCGGTACGACCTACAAGAACAAGATCCTGATGATGGTTGGTCCGGCGTGGTACGGGCAGTACTTGTTCCCGGGCATCGTCACGAATGGTGACCTCGCGGTCGCTGACCCACTGAGTTGGGGTAGCGGTCCGACCGTCACCGGTGAAGTCGGTGGCGGACTCTGGTTCATGTCCTCACACCTCAAGGGTGCGACGAAGGCACTGACGGCGTCGATTCTCACGTGGTTGTCGACGTCCTATGGAAGCCAGGGCATTTCGCCCGGTTATCCTGCGTACGTCGCCGACGAAACAGCGTGGGTTGCGGGCCAGCAAGCTTCCGGTCTCTACTCGAACCAGATTGCGCCGGTGTTTGCGAAAGCAGCGACCGAAGTGTGGTCTGGATGGTCACCCGTGCCATGGAGTACTGACTCGGTCTTTGGTAGCACGGTGGTGACTGGAATCAACTCGGGACAGACACTGACGTCCCAACTCTCAGCGTTTGCATCGCAATTGGCGGACTACGCCCAGAGCGATGGTTACACCGTCGTCACAACTCCGTAGTAGTAGGAAGATTCAATGAAATCGGTCGTGTCTCATCAAGCCTCAACCCCTCAAGGCACGACCGATTCATTGGGATCTAAGTTGCGACGTAAGAGGAAGAATGGGGTAGCCGGATACGCATTCGTGTCCGGCTACTTCATTCTGCTCGCACTGTTTGGTATCGCCCCCGCGGTCTACGCGATCTGTTTAGCGTTCACTTCCACTGGCGGCCATGTCGTTGGGCTTTCCAATTTTATTAAAACGGGGGAGGATTTTCGATTCCTTCCCGCATTCGAGAACATTGCCGAGTACTTATCGATTTGGCTGGCGTCGCTCGTCGTAATTGTGATTGGTCTCGCGCTCATGTTGCACAGCATTTCGCGAAAAGTAAGTGCGGCATTCCGATTCATCTTCTATCTGCCCGGAGCGCTGGCTGGAGCGGCGAGCGTCCTCGTCTGGCTGTTCATGTTGGATCCGACTGTAAGTCCTTGGCGACTCTTCCTTGGAATCTTCGATTTCAAGAATCTGGGCCAGACAATCCTTCCGGGTCACCTACCAATCATCTTTGCCATCATTGCCTTCTGGGCTGGTGCGGGCGGTTGGATCGTCGTCACGTACGGCGCCCTCAATAACATCCCGAATGAACTCATTGAGGCAGCCGAACTCGACGGCGCGGGACCGATGCAGACTGCGTTACGCATCAAGTTGCCACTCATAAAGAAATGGATCACGTTCATGTTGATCCTCGCGTTCGCCGCCGGCACGCAACTCTTTGTCGAGCCGCAACTCGTGGGAGAAGCGAGTCTCGGATTGATTAGTCCGACGTGGTCTCCAAATGAGCTGGCCTACTACTTCGCGTTTCAGAACAATAATTTCAACTACGCCGCCGCGATTTCGGTTGACCTACTGGTGATTGGGCTGCTCTGCGCGGCGGTACTCGTTTTTCGTACAAAACTCTTCGAGGTGGAGTGACGATGCGCATTTTCAATCGTGTTTGGTCCCGCACGCTTTCGTACATCGTGTTGTTGGCGTTCACCGCATTCTTCATGGTTCCGGTGATTTGGCTCCTGTTCTCACCATTCAAAACTGATCATCAGTTAGTGACTGAGAATCCTTTTGCACTGGGGACGTTGGAGAATCTTGGTCACGCCGTACGCGTGATGTTCACCTTTGAGGACTACTCGCTTCTTAATTGGCTCAAGAACTCCGCCATCTATTCCTTCGGCGGGATTGCAATCGCCTTGATTTTTTCGATTCCGGCCGGCTACGGCCTTGCTCATACACAGTTCATCGGTCGGCGAACCTTGCTCGGCGTCACCTTGTTCGTCATGATCATGCCCGCGACCGCCCTCGTCCTTCCTCTCTTTCTTGAAGCGAACTCGGTTCACGCTGTTGGCACGCCGCTCTCGGTCATCCTTCCGTTTTCATTTTTTCCGTTTGGCGTCTACCTGGCGTACATCTTTTATTCATCGTCAGTGCCGAAAGATCTGTTGGCGGCGGCGCGCATTGACGGGTGCAACGAATGGAACGTATTTCGCCGAATCGCGCTTCCATTGGCACGACCAATCATTGCACTCGTGACTTTCTTCGCGTTCGTGGCGAATTGGAACAATTTCTTTCTTCCCTTCGTCATGTTGCCGAACAGTACGAACTATCCGCTTCCAATCGGCTTGCAGGACTTGTTATCGACGACGCCAGCGTTCAATCCCGGGCAGGGAGGTCAAGTTGGCATCTACCGCCCCGAACTCGCCGTCGCCACAATTGTTGCCATGGCGCCCGTGATGATCGTGTTTCTCTTTGCCCAGCGCTCACTCGTCTCGGGACTGCTCGCCGGATCCACCAAGGAATAGCGGTCAACGTGCGACGAAAACAACTCCACCCTCAAACACCCGCCCAGTGTGGCCAGATGCGAGACGACTCGATTGGTTCACCAATCACCAACTACCCCGAGCCCTTCTCGCTCGTCGAAGAAGGATGCATGAAAGGAAGTATCGATGGCTCCCGTCTCTCTTGAGAAGTTGACGAAGGTCTATCCGAACGGATTTGAGGCAGTGCACGAATTTGATCTCGAGGTCGCCGACGGCGAATTCATGATTCTCGTCGGACCTTCTGGTTGTGGAAAGACGACGGCCATGAGGATGGTCGCGGGGCTCGAAGAGATCACGAGCGGAACCCTACGTATTGACGGTGAAATCATGAACGACGTGTCACCTCGAGACCGCGACATCGCCATGGTGTTTCAGAACTACGCGCTATATCCGCATATGACCGTGGGCGAAAACATTGGGTTCGCCTTGAAAATGAAGCACACGCCCAAGGACCAGATCGAAAAGAAAGTTCGTGAGACCGCAGACATTCTCGGGCTGAGCGAGTGGATTGATCGTAAACCAGGCCAGCTCTCTGGAGGGCAGCGCCAGCGTGTTGCGATGGGTCGCGCCATTGTTCGTGAACCCAAGGTCTTCTTGATGGATGAACCACTATCGAATCTCGACGCAAAACTTCGCGTGCAAATGAGGGCCGAAGTGGCAAGAATTCAGCGCCGATTGGGCGTTGCCACGATTTACGTGACGCACGACCAAGTTGAGGCGATGACGATGGGCGACCGGGTTGCGGTGATGAGAGCTGGAGTCGTGCTGCAATGCGACAAGCCCCAAACGATTTACGACCATCCCGTTAACCTTTTTGTCGCCGGATTCATGGGATCACCGTCGATGAACCTGTTTGAGGCTCATCTCGGTGAGGGGGCTCGCACCTTATTCTTGGGAAGCCAAAAGGTCGAATTGCCAGCCACGGTCCTTACTGCGAAGCCGTCGTTGGCGGATTTTTCGAACAAGGAGGTGGTCGTGGGAATCCGACCCGAGAGTCTCATGATCGCCGGCACCAACACGAATGAGAGCGCCAAGGATTCTGTGTACTTCGAAGGTGACGTTGATCTCGTCGAAGCGTTGGGATCCGAGATACTCGTGCACTTTTCTACCGACGCCCACCGTGTCGAAGCGGAGGGAATGTACAGCGACGACGCCGAAGGGCTCAACGCCGGTTCGATTGCCCAACGTGGCGAAGGGGTCGCACGAGTGCCGCCAGAGACTCAATTGGTTCTTGGTGAGCGAGTTCGACTTCAAGTGAATCCGAAGCGACTCTTCTTTTTCGATCCAGCCAATGGTTCATCGCTCAGTGAATGAGAAGGTTCGATATGGAGATCATCGTGCGCACGGGCGCTGTACGGGTCGGTGCCTTTGCAAGGCCCCTCTGATGAGGAGTTGCGCCGCCAAATGAACACGACGATGGGACAGGACACGCATCCGCGCACGCCGCTAGGTCGACGTGGCTGGGTCATTGCGTTGCAACCCGGTGCTCGCGACGAGTATCGACGCCTTCACCAGGATGTGTGGCCCGGCGTACAGCGACGACTCCTTGATGCAGGGATTGCGTCGTATTCGATCTACATGCACGGCGATCTCCTGTTCTCCTATATGGAATTTCGCGGTTCGTTCGATGACGTGCAATCATTCATCGAACTGGACGAGGAGACGCAACGTTGGTGGAAGTTGACCGAACCTCTCCAACGCCCACTCGAGAGCGCAGTCGCTGGCGAATGCTGGACCAGCATGGAAGAGGTCTTCCATGTCAATTCTCCCGCGACAACTAAATGGAGTGAACATGACACAAAGTGAGAACAACGTGATGGAGAATAATGGCGCAGGGGAATTTCAAGGGCTCCGAGCGGTCGTCACCGGCGGCGCTTCGGGTATTGGACGCGCGGTCGCCGAACGCCTTCAAAGTGAAGGTTGTCGTGTCGCGATCCTTGATCTCGACATCTCAGGCGTAGGCGCTGAGTTCTTCGCTGCTCGATGCGATGTATCGGACGCTGAGAGCGTCACGAGTGCAGTGCGAGGCGCTGTCGAGGAATTCGGGGGGCTGGACATCGTCATCAACAACGCGGGCATTGGCGCACAAGGGACGGTGGAAGAGAATTCAGACGAGGAATGGCGCCGGGTCTTCGAAGTCAACGTCTACGGTGTTGTACGCGTCACGCGCAGCGCGTTGCCCTATCTACGCCTCTCCAAGCATGCGGCGGTCGTCAACACGTGCTCAGTCGCTGCTGACGTTGGGCTACCGCGGCGCGCGTTGTACAGTTCGACCAAAGGTGCGGTGCTCGCACTCACCCGAGCAATGGCCGCCGACCACCTTGGCGAAGGCATTCGCGTGAATTGTGTGAATCCTGGAACGGCGGACACTCCGTGGGTGCAGCGTCTACTCGGTCAGGCAGCGGATCCCCAACAAGAGCTCGCGGCACTCTCGGCTCGTCAGCCCCATCGACGTCTTGTCACCGCCGGGGAGATTGCGGGTGCAATCTCGTATCTCGCGAGTCCTCTTTCGGGTTCGACGACAGGGATTGCGTTGAACGTCGATGGAGGGTTGGTGGGACTGCGGCTTCCTCAAGGTCCAGCGTGAGTAGCCCCCTCGCAAGGCACATTCGACAGGATCATTGACGCGCGTGACATTGACGACGCTGGGCATTGGAACGAGCGAGATTCGGAGTCGCTTCGTGCTGGGATGTGCACCGTTTGGCAACCTCTTCGCCCCGGTGAGTGATGACGACGCATTCCTCGCTCTCCAAGCCGCGTGGGACGCTGGAGTTCGCGCATTTGATACTGCGCCGCATTACGGCGTAGGACTCTCCGAAGAACGACTAGGTGCGTTCCTTAAGGGACGCGATCGATCCGAGTTTGTGGTGTCGACGAAAGTGGGACGTCTGCTCGTCCCAGCAGACGACGACGTGTCGGGCGTGGAGGGGTTCTATGACACGCCACGTCGCGGAAGAGTGCTTGACTACAGTGCCGACGGCGTGCGTCAATCCATCGAAGAGAGTTGTGAACGATTGGGCCTCGAGAATGTCGACATTGTCCTTATTCACGATCCAGACGACGTTGAGGATATTGCGATGAACCAGTCGTATCCGGCGTTGGCGAAGCTTCGTGAACAAGGAGTCGTCAGGGCTATTGGCCTCGGAATGAACCAAGTTCCGATGCTCGAGCGTTTCGTTCAACGCACAGAGATTGATTGCGTACTTGTCGCGGGGAGGTATTCACTCTTGAATGACGACGCCCAACCGTCATTTTTTGAATTGTGCGAGGAGCGCCAGGTCGCGGTACTCGTCGGCGGCGTCTTCAACAGTGGTGTGCTCGCCAATCCTTTTCCCGAAGCCACCTACGACTATCGACCGGTTGAAGCTTCATTATTGGCCCGAGTTAATGAGATTCGCGACGTCTGTGCACGTTATGGTGTCAGTCTTGCCGCTGCAGCGATGCAGTACGTCTTGCGCAACCGCGCTGTTGCCGGTGTCGTCATCGGTGCGCGCAGCGCTGATGAAGTGTTGCGCGACGTGGCGTGTCTCCACATGACGGCACCCGAGGCACTATTTGACGAACTTAGAGGTCGACGCCTCATCGAACGAAATTCCTTGAAGACACCGTCGTGATTGATTCGCATTTTCACGTGTGGGACGCAAGCGTACGCGAGCATTCATGGCTTGCGGCGGTGCCGACGCTTGATAAGCACTACGGGATCGTCCGTTACGAGCACGAAGCGTCGCGACTGGGTATTGACGGCGCGATTCTGATACAGGTGTTAAATGACATCCAGGAAACACGTGAATTCTTGGAGATCGCTAGCGTATCGTCCCTCGTACAAGGTGTCGTCGGGTGGGTCGATCTGACCGCCCGCGACGTGGAGGACCAACTCGACGCGTTGCAGGATTCTCGTGGTGGCGACTTGCTCGTAGGCGTTCGTCACCTGCTCGAAGGCGAACCTGATCCGCACTTCTTGGAGCGACCCAATGTCTTTCGAGGGCTCTGCGCCCTCGCCAAGCGAGGTTTGAGTTTTGACTTCATGGGACGAGCGGACCAACTTTCGTCAGCGCGACGCGTGCTTGAACGCTGCGACGATCTGCGCATTGTTTTGGACCGTGCGGGCAAGCCCGACGTACGTGATCTGAGCGCGCACGACTGGGATGCGAACATCAGAGCTATGGCGCTAACGGGAAGAGTCGCGGCGAAGTTCGCCGGGTTGGCCAACGAGGCGGGACCCGGATGGAATCAAGAGGTCCTGCAACCGACTGTTGATTTTCTCGTCACGACTCTCGGTACGTCGTCGCTGATGTTTGGATCAGATTGGCCCGTGTGTCTCGTCGTCGCGACGTTCGACGAAGTGTTGGAACTCACGCGGGACTGTTTCTTTGGCCTCGATGAATCTGAAATGAGCGACGTGGTGAGCCAGAACGCTCGTCGTTTCTACCAATTGGGTGCAGCGTGACAAAACGCGCCAGCGCTTGACAAAGTTCGATGAAATGTAGGAGAGAGAATGAAATTGATGCGAGTTGGTGAGAGTGGTAGAGAAGTTCCGGCAGTAATGACCTCAGATGGTCGTGTCCTCGATTGTTCCACTTTGTGCCACGACTTCGACCGAGCGTTCTTTGGCGCTGGGGGCATTGCCGATTTGAAAGGACGAATCGAAGCGACTGAATTGCCCGAGCTCGACATGGCGCGCCGGCGTATTGGCGCTCCACTTCGCGAACCCCAGAAAATTGTGTGTGTTGGGCTCAATTACGTGACCCATGCGCGAGAGAGCGGTCAGGCAATTCCTGATGAACCTGTACTTTTCATGAAGTCGCCGGGCACGCTCGTTGGTCCGAACGATACCGTGCTGATCCCAAAGTCCTCGGCCAAAACCGACTGGGAGGTGGAACTCGCGGTCGTCATTGGAAAACGAGCCAGTTATCTCAGTTCGCCGAGCGAGGCATTGTCGTACGTGGCGGGCGACGCGATTTCGAACGACGTGTCAGAACGTGAATTCCAGTTAGAGCGAGGAGGACAGTGGGACAAGGGCAAGAGTTGCGACACCTTCAACCCGCTGGGGCCGTGGCTCGTTAGCGCCGATGAAGTGCCCGATCCTCAGGAACTAGAGATGAGCTTGTCCGTCAATGGAGTACAGCGTCAACACGACTCGACCAAGAGCATGATCTTCAGCGTTGACTATGTGTTGTGGTACATAAGTCAGTTCATGGTGCTCGAGGCGGGCGATGTCGTTAACACCGGCACGCCAGCGGGGGTTTCGCTGGGCCACGACGATGTGGCCTATTTGAAATCGGGTGACGTGATGGAACTCGAGGTCTCGGGTTTGGGACGCCAGCGTCAGGTGGTCGCACAAGGTTGAGGTCACCTCGACGACGATTATGCAATCGTTGGATCGACTTGAATTTTTGGACCTGGACCGGATTTCGCGGGCCTTTCGCCCCCAAGGACGCTCGCGACCTCAGCGAATCCAACCGTCGCACCAATGAGCGCACGCGGATCGACGCGTCCCGACGCAAACAGCGAGATGGTCTCGCTCAGTGCAGGTGAACCGCTGAGAATGCCGACGGCGGTGACATCTTTTAGCGTAAGCCAGCGACTATCGATGTTGCTCTCGTTGGCGCTAATGCCTATGTAGACGACTCGGCCTCCCGGCTCAACCAATTCAAGCGCCGTAGAGGGAAGCGTGGCGTCATTGGTCGCGTTGATGATCGCGTCCCATTCGAGTGTCGGGAGGTTCTCGAGATGCCATACGCCCGCAAAACCGAGCGATCGCGCGAAGTCAATGCTGGGCGACGTGATGCCGGCCAGGTGCACTTCGAAACCTTGAGCTTTTGCGATGAACCCGGCGAGGAGCCCTATTGTTCCTGGTCCCGCTATCAAAAGACGCCCTCCCGCCACGAGTCCCGTCCCCTGCACGGCGCGCAACGCGTTGGCGCCAGGTTCCACGAGAGCTCCGAGCGCGTCATCGACGTTGGCGGGTAGCGCGTGCAGTGACGTCGCTGGCACGCTCAACTGTTCAGCGAGCGCCCCGGGGACGTCGCCCCGGACACCAACTTCATTACGATTTTCGCATACGTGTTGATGTCCCGAGCGACAGCGTCGGCACGAACCACAGCCGAGCATCGTGTCGCCCGTGACTCGTTGTCCCAACCAGTGCGGATCGACGTCTTCGCCAATCGAAGAGACGGTACCCATCCACTCGTGGCCCAAACGCATCGGAAAATTGGCGTGGCCGTCGAGGAGATACGGCATTTCGCCTCGAAAGAACTCGACATCGGTGCCGCAAAGACCTACGCGTTGCACGTCGATGACGACGAATCCACGCCGTGCATCGGGCACTGGAACATCGAGCACCTCACACGTAAATGGCTCCAGAAGTTCTACCGCTCGCATTAGTCCTCGTAGCCGCCCGCGACGATGGCGCGCAATGTCGCGACGTCGTCGACGAGGTCTTGCAACGATGTTCGATAACTAAGGGCACTCACACTGATGGCACCGCTCGCGACTCTCGGCGATGAAAGGAAATAAGGGAACGCGATGCAATTGACGCCGAGCTCGTTTTCCTCGTCGTCAACGGCGTAGCCGAGTTCGCGAACCTGCTCGAGTCGTTGATGAAGGCCTTCAGCCGTCGTCACGGTGTTGGGAGTTTGAGGCGTCAACATTCGATCCCCAATCCAGGTTCGAACGTCCTCGAGGTTCGACAGTTTGTACGAGAGCAGTACCCTCCCGATAGCGGTGGAGTGCGCTGGATTACGTCCGCCGATGGTCGACGTGAGGCGAATGGAACCGCCAATCGGATCGACTTTGGCACGATAGATGATGTGATGTCCGTCGAGGACCGCATAATGCGCGGTCTCCTCGTATCGTTCGGCGAGTTGACGCAGGATTGGCTGCACGCGGACGTGATCGGGTCGTGACTCGTGGTGCGTAAACGCCATGCGAAGAAACTCGTCGCCGAGGATGTAGCGTCCCCGCCCGTCTTTGTTGGCCAGTCCCGCTCTGCATAAGGATGCGAGCGCTCGATGCACCGTTGGTTTTGGGCTGCGAACGGCCTTCGCAATTTCGTCCAGCGTGGTGCCGTTGGCGTGGTTGGCGAGTTCGACCAAGACGTAAAGAACCCGGTCAGAGCCCACGACACGCCCCGATTCGCTGCCATGAATCGTCAGCGAATCAGGTTCCGTGGTCATGATATTCCATATAGTAGTCATAGATTTCGAGAAACGGAACTGAGAATCGTGGCCAAACGCAGAAGCGCCGAGTGGTACGCCGGCTCGGATCGAAACGCCTACATCCATCGAGCATGGATGCGACGAGGGCTGGACGACAATGCGTTCGACGGGCGTCCCCACGTCGCCATCGCGAACACCGCATCGGACCTGACGCCGTGCAACGCGCACCTTGACGAGGTGATGCACAGCGTGAAGGAGGGCGTCTTCGAAGCCGGAGGCGTAGCGCTCAATCTTCCAGTGGTGTCGCTCGGCGAGACGCAGGTTCGTCCGACCGCGATGCTTTGGCGCAACATGGCAGCGATGGCGACCGAAGAGATGATCCGTGCTAATCCAATCGACGGCGTGGTGTTGCTGGGCGGATGCGACAAGACGATTCCTTCCTTGTTGATGGCGGCAGCGTCGGTGGATCTTCCATCAGTAGTCGTGCCCGGTGGGCCTATGAAGACCGGCACGTTCCAAGGAGTTCCACTCGGTTGTGGCACCGACGTATGGCGTCTGAGCGAAGAGACCCGAGGCGGTACGTTGAGCCAAGAGCAGTTCTTGCGATCTGAATCGTCGATGATAAGTAGCCGCGGCCATTGCAACACCATGGGTACCGCGTCGACGATGGCGCTCGTCACCGAGGCATTGGGCATGACTATCCCGGGCATTGCCGGCACGTCGGCGGTCGACAGCCGATTACTTGAAAAGTCACACGAGACGGGACGCTTCATAGTTGAAATGATTGACGCAGGTCGTCGCCCGAGCGACATCATTTCGAGCGGATCGTTTCACAACGCAATTGTGACGCTCGCTGCGGTTGGCGGTTCCACGAATGCGGTCGTGCATCTGCTCGCTATCGCTGGCCGACTTAACATCGAGCTCACGTTGGACGATTTTGATCGCATTGGATCGCGAGTGCCCCTACTCGTGAATCTGCAACCTGCCGGTCGCTTCCTCATGGACGATTTCCAGCGTGCTGGCGGTCTGTTGTCGGTTCTGCGAGAGGTGAAGGACTTATTGGATCCGGACGCCCTTACCGTGACGGGTCGTCCATTGGTGTCCTACCTTGACGATGCTCAAATTTGGGATCTCGACGTAATCTCACGGCGCGACTCGCCGCTCGCCCAAGAAGCCGGCGTCGCAGTTCTACGTGGGAATCTGGCGCCGACGGGAGCAGTCATTAAGCCCGCGGCGGCATCGCCAGACCTACTCCGTCATCGAGGAAAAGCGCTCGTCTTCGATTCGATCGAAGACATGCACGCGCGGATTGATGATCCGACATTGGACGTTGACGCTGACTCGGTACTGGTCCTGCGAGGCTGTGGACCCCGGGGCTACCCCGGCATGCCTGAGGTCGCGAACATGCCGCTGCCAAAGAAGATCCTCGAGATGGGGATACGCGACATGGTGAGGATCTGTGACGGAAGAATGAGTGGAACGGCCTACGGGACGGTCGTGCTGCACGTGTCGCCCGAAGCTGCCGCGGGCGGTCCGCTCGGATTGGTTCAAACCGGTGACTACATCACCCTTGACGTTCCTGGTCGGACTCTGACGCTCGAAGTGAGCGACGAGGAACTCAACGGGCGTCGGCCTAGTGTCGCCATGCAAGAGGCGTTCGCCAAACCGGATCGCGGCTGGGAGCATCTCTACGTACAACACGTCCTTCAGGCCGACTCGGGTGCTGATTTGGACTTTCTTCGAGGTTCGAGCGGCGACCAGGTGACGCGCGAGTCGCACTAGAGGTTGGTTCATTCACTTCGTCTTCATTGAAGACGCTATGACCAAGAAAGGAACTGTAACGAAGTGAGCTTTGAGCCTGGCGACGTCATTGATCGCTCAAACGTTGACGAATCTTCACGCCTCCAACTCGAAAGAGCGTTGCGCGACACAGTTCGAGGCGAGGTCCAGTTCGACGATGCAACGAGGAGCGTCTTCGCCACGGACTCGTCGAACTATCGACAGGTCCCATTGGGCGTGATTTTTCCTTTGGACGAAGACGACGTTTTGGAAGCAGTTGGGGTGTGTCGAGAATTCGGCGCCCCCATCTTGGGCCGTGGCGCGGGCACGAGTCTTGCGGGGCAGGCGTGCAACGTCGCTGTTGTTCTCGACATGAGTCGACATATGAACAACATCATCTCCATTGACGCGACGACGCGTCGAGCACGAGTCCAACCCGGCGTGGTGTTGGATCAATTGAACGCCGCAGCTCGAGCGATGGACCTTACCTTTGGCCCCGATCCAGCGACGCACGCGTGGTGCACCCTTGGCGGGATGGTCGGCAACAATTCGTGCGGGACTCACGGCCTCTATACGGGTAAGACCGTCGATTGCGTGGAGGAGCTCACCGTCGTGACCTACGGCTCGGCGCGCTTTGTGCTGGGGGCGTGCGACGATGCCCAGTTCGCGGTGCTTGCGAGTGACGACGGCGATCAAGGTCGCATTGTGCGCGAACTTCGCAAACTCAGAGACGAGTTCGCGCTCGACATTGCGTCTGGCTATCCCTCGTTGCAACGTCGCGTGTCGGGCTACAACCTCGACCAGCTGCAAGATTCGCACGGTTTTCATCTCGCGAGGTCCTTCGTAGGCACCGAATCGACCTGCGCGCTCGTTACCGAGATCGTGGTCTCCCTCGCCCCTTGGCCGCGACATCGGAATTTGGTCGTCATTGGCTTCGAAGACATCTACGAAGCGGCCGACAACGTTCCTGA
>Ga0302320_10007063_pt1 | contig 24798 bp, 26 predicted proteins | sample Bog_T0_3_FD_202130 | JGI IMG/M metagenome (GOLD analysis project Ga0302320, IMG submission 202130) | Peat permafrost microbial communities from Stordalen Mire near Abisko, Sweden - Bog_T0_3 | ecosystem: Environmental > Terrestrial > Soil > Wetlands > Peat | place: Sweden: Abisko, Stordalen Mire...
AGCTGGTGGGCTACGGGCTGGTGGCCGGGTTGTCCGGTTCCGGGGACACCGGCAAGGCCTACGCCACGGTCCAGGGGCTGCTGCGGCTGCTGGACCATCTGGGCGCCGGGCTCAACCAGGCCGACATCGCCATCGCCAACTGCGCGGCGGTGCTGGTCACGGCCAAGCTGCCGCCCTCCATCCGGCCGGGCGAGACGCTGGATGTCACCGTCTCGTCGCTGGGCGACGCCCGCAGCCTGGCTGGCGGCATGCTGGTGATGACGCCGCTGAAGGGCATGGATGACAAGATCTACGCGGTGGCGCAGGGCCCCGTGGTGGTGGGCGGCTACGCCATGGCTCCCGGCCCCAGCGACACGCTGCAAAAGAACCTGCCCACCGTGGGCAAGGTGACCGGGGGGGCCATCATGGAGCGTGAGGTCACGGCCCAGTTCCTGTCGGGGACCAGCCTGGCGTTGGGCCTGGGGCACACGGATTTCCTGGCCAGCAGCCGCGCCGTCAGCCTGTTGAACAACAAGTTCGGGCAGGGCACGGCCAGCACCCAGGACGGCTCGCGCATCGACGTCAAGCTGCCGGCCGACATGGCCAGCGACCCGGTGGGCTTCCTGGCGGTGGCCGGCGAGCTGGTGGTGGACCTGCCCGACCCCAACAAGGTGGTGGTCAACGAGCGCACCGGGGCGGTGCTGGTGGGCGGGGCGGTGGCCCTTTCGCCGCTGACGGTGACCCATGGCAGCCTGCACCTGGCGGTGACGTCGCGCGAGTCGGTGTCGCAGCCCAACGCGCTGAGCACGGGCAGCACCCAGATGCTGACCCAGCTGGACCTGAAGGCCCAGGAGGACGGCGGCCGCACGGTGAGCCTGCAGCAGGACGGTGCCACGGTGGATCAGCTGGTGGACGGCCTCACCAAGCTGGGGGTGGGGCCGCGGGACATCATATCGATCCTGCAGGATGCCCGCGCCTTGGGGGCCCTGCAGGCCGAATTGGAGGTGCGCTGATGGAGCTGTCGACGCAAAGCGCGCAGGCGCTGCGCATGGGCCAGGAGTTCCTGGTGGAGATGGTGTGGAAGCGCATGCTCACGCAGGATGGCTCGCCCCTGGGCAAGGGCCCGGCGGGGGACATGCAGGCCGATTGGCTGGCCCAGAACCTGGCGCAGGAGCTGGGCGGGCCGGCGGATCCCAAGGTGGGAGGCGGACATGTTGCTTGATTGGCATCGCCTGATGGTCCTGCTGAGGCAGGAATGCGAGATCATGGGCAGCCTGGTGGCGGTCCTGAAGCGCGAGCAGCTGAGCCTGACCAGCAGCGACCTGTTCGGGTTGCGCGAGGCCGCCGGCATGAAGGAGGCCCTGGTCCCGGAGCTGGGCAGCCTGCAGAAGGAGCGCCGGGCCCTGGCTCAGGCGGCCGCCCCCGGCGCCAAGGAGCCGGGCTTGCGCTCGCTGGTGAAGGCCGCGCCCCTTGAGCTGGCGGGGGACCTGCGGATGCTGGTGCGCCGCGCGGCGGACATGGGCGAGCAGGTGTTCCTGCTGAACCGCAGCAACGGCCAGCTGCTGGTGCAGGGGCGCAACGTCCTGTCGGAGCGGATGGACGCCTTGCGCTACCGCAACGGGCGGGTCGTGCTCTACGGCCCCCAGGCCGGCATGCACAGCATCGGCGGGACCAGCGTCATCGACCGCGACCTTTGAGGGCATGCCATGAGCGTCTCTGAATTCTCGGGCTACAACATCGCCCGCAACATGTTCAACACGTTCCAAACGGCGATGGACGTCACGGGCAACAACATCGCCAACGCCTCCAACGCCAGCTACAGCACCCAGCGGGCGGTGATCACGGCATCCCCGCCCCTGGTGAACATCGGCGGCGTGGGCAACATCGGCGGCGGCTCGCAGGTCTCGTCGATCGAGCGCCAGCGCGATTCATACGTGGACGTGCAGCGGACCGGCCAGCAGGGGGCGCTGGGCGCGGCCAACAGCCTCTCGCAGGGGCTCAACCAGCTGCAGGCGCTGTGGAACAACGGCAATGGCCAGGGTTTGAGCACGGCCGTCGACGACCTTAGCAGCGCATTCAGCAGCCTTTCCAGCCAGCCCGACAGCGTTTCGTTGCGCCAAGGCGTCATCGACTCGGCGACCGCCCTGACCACGCAGATGCAGCAGAGCGCCACCGACCTGGGCAACCTGCAGCAGCAATCGGACCAGCAGGTGGGTGACGAGGTCACCCAGGTCAACCAGCTGTCCAACTCGGTGGCTCAGCTCAACGTGCAGATCTCGGGGCAGCTGGCGACGGGCCAACAGCCCAACGACCTGATGGACCAGCGTCAGGCGGACATCGAGCAGTTGGGCACGCTGACGGGGGCCCAATCGTCCGAGATGGCCAACGGCATGATCAATCTGAACGTGGGCGGGCATTGGCTGGTGGCCCAGGACCGCGCGGCCACCATCAATTCGACGCCCGACCCCGCCCGGCCCGGCTTGACCAGCTTCACGTGGGCGGACAACGGGCAGGCTTACGCGCCGTCCGGCGGCGAGACCCAGGCCGCCTTGGACATGCGGGACGTGGAGGTGCCGGACTCGCAGACCAAGCTCAACGGCCTGGCCGCCGCCATGATCAGCGATTTCAACGGCCTGCAGGCGTCGGGCTACGCCTTGAACTCCGCCACGCCCGGCGGCACCCAGTTCTTCACCGGCACCAGCGCGGCCAATATCCAGGTGGATCCGGCCCTGGCGTCGGACCCGCAGGCGCTGGCGGCGGCCACCACCGCCAGCGCGCCCGGCGACGGCAGCCAGGCGGCGGCGTTCGCGGCCCTCAACGGCAGCACCAACGCCAGCTTGGGCATGAGCTACACGTCGGCCTTGGCCACCTGGTCGTCGGAGGCCGGCGCCTCGGCGTCCCTGGCCAGCCAGCAGCAGACCACCCAGCAAGGGTTGATGAACCAGCTCAACACCCTCACATCGTCGGTGTCGGGGGTCAGCATCAACACGGAAGCCACCAACCTCTCCGAATACGAGCAGGCCTATCAGGCCGGCGCCCGCTACGTGGGGGTGCTGGACACCATGATGCAGACCCTGCTCACCGCGGTCGCGAACTAAGGGGGCGCCATGTCGATCAACGTCTCGAATTACCAGATGGCCATGGACACGGTGGCGCATCTCAACGACACCCAGCAGCAGATGCAGGCCGCCTCGACCCAATTGAGCACCGGTTTGCGGGTCAATCAACCCTCCGATGACCCGGTGGCGGAAGGCGTCATCGTCAACCTGAACAGCCAGGTGGAGCGCAACCAGGGCTTCACCAGCGCCGCCCAGTCGGGCGCCAACCAGCTGGGCTTGAGCTCGCAGATCCTGGGCCAGGCCCAGCAGCTGCTGCTGGGCGCCCAGAGCGCCGGCCTGCAGGGCGCGAACTCGGCCACCATGAGCCAGACCGACCTCAACAGCCTGGCGCAGACCGTGGACCAGACGCTGAACCAGATGGTGGACTTGGCCAACACTCAGCAGGGGGGGGAGACGCTCTTCGGCGGGTATCAGACCCAAACGCCCGCTTTCAGCACGACCACCGACGCGTCGGGGCAGGTCACCGCGGTGACCTACCAGGGCGACGCCGGCGTCACCCAGACCCAGGTGGGCGAGAACATCAGCGTTCAGACCAACATCGTGGGCTCCACCGCCTTCGACGCCACGGGCGCATCGGCGTTCCAGTCGCTCATCGCGGTCAGGGACGCCCTGCAGAATGGCGACCAGACCGCCTTGCAAGCCGGCCTGACCCAGCTGCAGAGCGCCATGACCAACGTCAGCAGCCAGGAGTCGCGGGCGGGCTCGCTTCAGGCCAGCCTGCAGAGCCGGCAGACCACGCTGGGCGCGCAGTCGAACACCCTCACCACGTTCCTCAGCCAGCAGCAGGACGCTGACATGGCCACAGTGGCAATGCAATACCAGCAGGCGATGACGACGTATCAGGCCGGCATCCAGACCGCCGGCCTGATCGCCCAGTTGCCATCCATCGTCAACTACATGTGAGCGCCATGCAGACCCAGACCACGCAGGGCAAGCCGGGCAGCATCGTCGTCAAGACCCTCCGCTTCGGGGATGTCGAGGTCCCCAGCGCGGAGCGCATCACGCTTTTGCGCGCCCTGGCTGGGTTCCCCGACACCAAGACCTTGGTCATGCTGACCCTGGCTGACCAGGCGCCGTTCCATTGGCTGCAGTCGGTCGAGCAGCCCCCGGTGGCGTTCGCGGTGCTGCCGGTGGAGCTGGTCCGGCCGGGCTACACGCTGAAGCTGCCGCCGTGGGACCGGGGCCTGTGGGACCGCCAGTCCTCGCCCGAGATACTGGCCCTGATCAGCTTCCAGCGGGATGCCACCATGAACCTGGCGGCGCCGCTGCTGTTGGACCCCCGCCACCGCGTGGCCCTGCAGGTGATGAACCAGGCCGGCTACGGGTTGAAGGAGCCCCTCTTCGGCGAGGCGGCGGCGCGGCCTCAAGTTGCGGCCACGGCCTGACGAAAGGTAGGACAGGAAGTCCCACTCCAGGCGGGCCGGCGGACCCGGCGCCAGGAAAACCCAAGGTGGCGCCATGCTGGTGCTAAGCCGTCGCAAGGGCGAAAGCGTGATGCTCGGCGACAACATCGAGATCCAGATCCTGCATGCCTCCGGCGGCCAGGTGCGACTGGGCATCCGGGCGCCCAAGGAGCTGGCGGTCCTGCGCGGCGAGCTGTTCTCCAGCGTGCGGCAGGGCAACCACGAGGCCGCTCAAATGGCGTTGGACGCCGCCGAGGTGACCGAGCTGGGGAAGCTGCTGAAGAAGAAGGGCCAGGATTAAAGTTCTGGGCGCAGCTGCCGAAGATATAACTAAGGGCGGGATGACCGCCCTGGCCGAAAGGGGGCCCGGTTCCTAGGCCCCCAGTCGCTGGCATGGATGCTGGCGTGTATGCAAGGAGGGATCCGTCATGAGCGGTCTCGTCGTCAACACCAACATCTCGGCGCTCCAGGGCAATTTCAGCCTGGCGAACACCACCAGCGCCCTGCAGTCGTCACTGCTGAAGCTCTCCACCGGGCTGAAGATCAACAGCGCCGCGGACGATGCCTCGGGCCTGGCCATCAGCCAGGGGATGACAGCGCAGATCAACGGGCTCAACGCCGCCACGCAGAACGCGCAGAACGGCGTGTCGGTGCTGCAGACCGCCGACGGCGGCTTGAACACCGCCCAGAGCATCCTGCAGCGCATCAACACCCTGGCAGTCAGCGCGGCGAACGATGCCACCCTGACCACCACGGACAAGAACCTGATGCAGAGCGAAGTGAACCAGCTGAGCTCTGAGCTGGACCGCATGGCCTCGACCGTGTCCTTCAACGGCAAGACCCTGCTGGACGGCAGCTACACCGGCCAGACCCTGCAGGTGGGTGAGGGCTCGGGCAGCCAGTTCCAGCTGACCGTCAACGTGGGCGGCGTCAGCAGCAGCTCGCTGGGCATCGCGAGCCTGGATATCGTCAACAGCGCCAGCGCCGCCATCGCCACCGTGGGCTCCGCCATCGATTCGGTGTCGGCCACCCGCGGCAGCATCGGCGCCACCATCAACCGCCTGAACTACACGGTGCAGAACCTGGGCATCGAGGTCCAGAACGCCACGGCCAGCGTCTCGAACATCCAGGACGTGAACATGGCGACGGAGATGAGCAACTTCACCCGGCTCCAGGTGCTGCAACAGTCTGGTACGGCCATGCTGGCCCAGGCCAATCAACAGCCCCAGGCCGTGCTGAAGCTGATCGGCTGATAGAAAGCCAGGCCCCCCGAACGGGGGGATCGAAGGCCTCCGCCCAAGGTCAAGCGACTTTGGGCGGAGGACTGCGATGTTATAGGAGGCTCCCATGTCCATCACGCCGCCAAGCACCATCTCCAGCGTCCCCTCGCTGATCCAGTCGACCACCGGCGCGGCCACCGGCATCAACTGGAGCTCGATCATCTCCCAGCTGATGGCGGTGCAGCAGCAGCCCATCACCGCCCTGCAGAACCAGCAGAGCCTGGCGCAGCAGAAGGACACCATTTACACCAACCTGCAGAACAGCCTGCTGAGCCTGCAGACCTCGGCCGATTCGCTGCGCCAATTGGGCGGCAACGCCTTGAACGGCTCGGCCGCCGTCAGCAGCACCCCCACGGTGGCCAGCGCCACCGCCAAGAGCGGGGCCCTGATGGGCACGGTGAGCCTGGACGTGCTCAATCTGGCGGCCCCGGCCACGGTGACCAGCACCGCCGCGTTGGACAGCAGCAGCGCGACCCAGGCCAGCGCCCCGGTGATCAGCAGCGCGGCCAACATCACCAGCGGGGGCGGCTTCGACCCCACGGCCAGCCTGGCCAGCCAGGCAGCCGACCTGGTCACGCCGGCCAGCGGCGGCGGATCGTTCACCGTCAATGGCAGCAGCATCGCCTGGACCTCGGGCGACAGCCTGCAGACCGTGCTGGGGCGCATCAATTCGGCCAACGCCGGGGTGGTGGCCTCCTACAACAGCGGCACCGGCAAGGTCAGCCTGACGGGGTCGTCCACCGGCTCGGCCGCCGCGCTGGCCGTGGCGGACAACAGCGGCGGCCTGCTGGCCACGTTGGGGATCAGCGCGGGCAGCGCCACGGGCACGGACTCGACCTCCTTTGACCCGACCCAGCCGCTGGCCACCCAGTCGGCCTTCCTGGACACGCCCGTCAGCGCCGGGACCATGACCGTCAATGGGGTGGTCTTCACCATCGATCCGGCCACCCAGAGCCTCAACGACGTCATGCGGTCCATTTACGGCAGCAACGCCGGCGTCCAGGGGCTTTATGACAGCACCGACGGCACCCTGTCCCTGACCACCAAGAACTCGGGCTCCAGCGCCCAGATGCAGCTGGGCGCCAGCGGCGACACCAGCAATTTCCTGGCGGCCATGAAGCTGGGCGCCGTGAACGCCGGCCAGGATGCCAAGGTCACCGTCAACGGAGGATCGGCCTTGAGCCTGCCCAGCAACAGCAGCACCGCGCTGCTGCCGGGCGCCAATGTGACCTTGCAGGGCTTGGGCAGCACCACCATCACGGTCAGCCCCGACGCCACCACCGCCGCCGCGGACATGACGGCCATGGTGGCGGCCTACAACAGCGCCGTGCAGGCGGTCTCGACCCAGCTGAATCAAGCCCCGGCTTCCAGTTCGGCGAGCAGCTCCAGCACCAGCAGCAACCCGTTGCAGGGGGCCTTCATCGGCGACCCCCTGCTGCAGCGCACCCAGGACCTGTTGACCACCACGGTGGTCAACACCCGCATGAGCAGCGGGCAGACCCGCGAGCTGTCCCAACTGGGCTTGACGCTGACCAGCGCCTCGCCGGGGGCCCCGCAGACGCTGACGTTCGACCAGAACACCTTCATCGCCGCCTACCAAAGCGACCCCACCGGGGTGCAGGCGCTGGTGGCGGGCAACGGGACCGGCGTGGCGGACAACCTTTACCAGGCCATCAACGGGCTGGTGGACCCGACCAGCGGGGCCTACACGCTGCAACTGCAGGGCGACACCAAGAGCGAGGGCGACCTGGGGACCGAGATCACGAACATGCAGGCCCAGCTGACGCAGCAGCAGACGGCCATGCAGACCCAGTACGCCAACCTGGAAGCGACGTTGGGGGCCATGCAGGCCCAGGCCAGCCAGTTGTCGGGCACGTTCGCGGCGATGGCGGCGGGAACTTACTCATAGGGTGAAGGAGGGGTCATGCAGGTGTATTTGGATGGCCAGCTAGTGGACGGCGCCGACGAAGCCCAATGCCTGTCCGGGTTGCGCACGGAGCTGCGCACCCAGCGGCGGGTCCCCCAGCGGCTGCTGGTGGACGGGCAGGACCTTTCCACCGAGGCCTTGGCGGCGCTGGACGGCTGCGGGGCCCAGCGCGTGGAGCTGGAGACGCTGGCTTTGGGCGACGCTGCGGTGAACGGCTATGCCGAGGCTGCCCGCTTCCTTCCCAAAGTGGCGCAGACGCTGGAACGCAGCTCCGACCGCCTGTCCCTGGGCCAGGTCAGCGAATCGATGGACGATTTCGCCCGGGTCTGCCAGGGCGTGTCGTGGTTCTTCGACCTCGTGGGCGCCTTGGACAAGCTGCTGGGCGAGGGCCACGGCGGGGGATGGGAGAAGGACGCGGTGGAGCTAAAGACATTGCTGTTGGAGACCGAAGAAGCCATTAGGCAGCAGGATTGGGTGCTGGTCTCCGACCAGCTGCGTTATGAATGGTCGCCGCGCCTGCAGGCCTGGTGCGCGCGCCTGCCCCAGGCCGAAGCCCAAGCCGCGGCGTTGCTGCTGGCGAAATCGTGAGGGATGCCATGAGGACGATCGTCGCGGAACGGCGCCGTATGATGGAAACAGCGGTCCAGAGCATGGGCCCGGCGGAGCAGATCGAGCTGGTCTTCGACCACGCCTTGCTGCACCTGGAGGCGGCCCGTGACATGAGCGGGGAAGCCGCCTGGGAGGACGTGCGCCCCCACCTGAGCGAATGCCAGAAGGCGGTCAGCGTCCTTTTGGAGAGCCTGCTCAACCCGGAAGCCCCGGGCGCGGACCCCGCCGCCGTGGCGATGGCGGCCAACCTGCGGGGGCTCTACCTTTTTGTGATCAACGCCCTGATCAAGGCGGATATGAGCCGCACCCAGCCCCCCTACCAAGGCCTTTTGCAGGTCCTGGGCGACCTGGCGGACGGGTGGAAAAAAGGCGTGCTGGGGCGGGCGTGACATGAACGCCTCCCCACGGGTCAGCCTGGTCCCAACGCCATCGGGGCTGCCCAGCATAAGGGTCCGCCGCGCGCCGGGCGGTTTCGTGACCCTGCACAGCCTGCAGGACCCGTGGGAGGAGGCCTGCCGCCTGGCCGAGGCGGTCCCGCTGGACGCCGGGACCGGCTTGGTGCTGGTGCTGGGGGTGGGCTTGGGCTACCACGTGCTGGCGCTGGCCCACCGCCTGCGCTCGCTGGGCTTGGATGCGGCGCTGTGGGCCGTGGAGCTGGACGACGACGTCCTGACCGCCTGCCTTCAGCAGACCGACCTGGGCCTGCTGTTCAAGCTGCCGGAGGGGCGCCTATTGTCGCAGCGCGGCCTGGGGCGCCTGCTGGCCTTGGAGCAGGAGGCGCCGGACCTGGGCGTGAAGGTGGTCCGCCACGCCCCGTCCTGCAGCCTGGCGCCGGGGGCCTACGCGGTGTGGGAGGCGGGGGTCGCGGAATTGGGCGCCCGCCGCCGCCTGCTGGCGCGCCATGCCGGAGCGGCCCGCTGGCTGGACGGGTTGGGCGGCCCGGCGGTGGTGTCGGTGCGGGAGGCCTGCCGACGGGTGCAGGAAGCCGGCGGCCCCTATGGGGACGAGGAGGCGGCCTTGCTGCTCCTGGACCGGGTGCATCGCTATGAGTGAGCCGCGTGACGGCAGGGCCAAGGTCCTGTTCATCCTGACGCATAGGCTGGGGGACATCCTCCAGGCCTTTCCCGCGTTCGCCTTGGCCCGCCGCCGCCTGCCGCAGGCCCAACTGCACCTGCTGTGCGACGACACCTCGGTGGGCTTGGCCCAGTTGTGCGAGGACCTTGACGAGGTCATCCCCTTCCCGCGCCTGCAGCTGCTGCCGGGCGCCGCCTATGGCCCGGCCTTCAAGGTGGAGCGGCTGCTGGCCCTGGGTGAGGATCTGAAAGCCAGGGGCTACACCCATGTGGTGAACCTGATGGGCAACCTATCAGCGGCGCTGATGGCCAGCCTGGGCCGGGTGCCCGGGCAGGCCGAGGGCGGCCGCGCCTTCGGCCCCGTGGGGGCCAAGGCGGTGGAGCAGCGCTGGGGCCGCTTGCTGCTGGCCGTGCCGGCGGCGCGGGCTTGGCAGCCCTTCCACCTGAGCGAGATCTTCCTGCGCCTGACCGCCGAGTGCCTGGGTGTGGACCCGGAGCTGCAGGCGGCCGGGCTGAAGGTGGACCGGGCCCGCGGCTTGGAGCTGGTGCGGCAGTTGGCGCCCCAGGGCGACGACGCGGGCTGGCTGGCCCTGCGGCGGCCCTGGGTCGGGCTGCAGGGTGGCGCCAGCAAGAGCCTGCGCAAGCCTCCGGCGGCATGGCTGCGGTCCTTCGGCCGGGAGTTCCTGGGGCAGGTGGGGGGCACGCTCTTCCTGCTGGGCACCCAGGCGGAGGCGGAGGGCTTCCAGCCGCTGTTGCGGACCCTGAGCCCTTCGCAGAAGCGGCGGGTGGTCAATGCCTGTGGGACCTCGGATGTGCGCGGGCTGACCGACCTGGTGTCGGCTTTGGACGCGGTCGTCAGCGTGGACACTTTCACGTTGCACCTGGCCGCCGCCGCCGGCACCCCGGTGCTGGGGCTCTACCCCGGCCCGGCATCGCCGCACGAGACGGGGCCCTGGGGCAGCGGGCACCTGGTGCTGTGGTCGGATTCGGCCGGCGGGCCCTGCGCCTGCGAGCGGGCCTGTGATGGCGGCACCGACTGCTGGGAGCGCCTCCATCCCGAGCTGGCGGTGGGGGCCCTGGGCCTGCTCCTGGTGAAGGGCGAGACGGCGGCCTTGAAGGGGCGGCGGGTGCGGGCCTTTGAGACCGGCCTGGACCGGCGCGGCTACCGCCTCCGGTCCGTCGACGGCGGGCGGGAGCGCGACGTGGACGAGGAGCAGCTGGCCAGCCTGGCGCGCACCTGGGCCTTGGGCGCGCCGGGGACCCAGCCGCTGGCGGGGGGCGCGGCGTCCGAGGGCTTCCGCAGCCTGGCCCAAGCCCTGCGGCAGGGCGGGGAAGGCGTCAGCGAGGCTTTGGTCCTGCGCAAGGAGCCCGCGGACTGGTTCAGGGCCCAGGCCCTGTATGCGCGGGCCGAGGATGGGACTTGGTCGGCCGGCGCGCTGAGGGATGTGGCTGAGGGTTGCGAGTTCTTCAGCGCCGGAAACCCCGTGACAGTGAGACGAGCATCATGAGCACCCTGGCCCCAAGGACGGCGGCCGAATTCGTCGCCGGGATCGAGGATCCCCCCTCCTTAAGCGCCGTCACCGCAGAGCTGCTGCGGCTGCTGGACCGTGAGGACGTCACCGCCCGCCAGATCCTGAAGCTGCTGGCCCAGGACCCCATCCTGTCGGCCAAGGTGGTGCGACTGGCCAATTCCATCTTTTATGGCGGCCTGAGCGCGGCCAACCTGGACCAGGCCATCATGCGCATCGGATTCCGCGAGGTGCGCAATGTGGCCCTGACCTCGGCGGTCATGGACGCCTTCCCCGAGATGGGCGCGGATTTCAACATGCGCAGCTTTTGGCAGCATTGCATCGCCTCGGGCATGGCCAGCTACCTGGTGGCCCAGAACGCCCCCCAGCTGCGCCGCCACGACGCCAATCCCATGGCCGGCAGCTTCTACGTCAGCGGGCTGCTGCACCACATCGGCATCCTGTTGCACGCCCTCAACCAGCCGGCGCTGTTCCGGCAGGCCCTGGACCTGACCCGCAACGACAGCGAGCCGCTATACCTGGCCGAGCGCCAGTTGCTGGGCTTCGATCACGCTGAGAGCGGCTCGATCCTCCTGCAGCGCTGGTCCTTCCCGGAGGATGTGCAGGCGGGCGTGCGCTTCCACCACCAGCCGGAGAGCGCGCCCGAGGAGCATCGACTGGGCGCCCGCGTGCTGCATGTCTCGGCCATGCTCTGCCACGCCATCCAGGGCGAGGCGGCCAGCTATGAGGGCCACCTGGACGGCTTTGACGAGGCCGCCTGGTTCGGGCTGGGTTTCGAGGCCGACGCCCTCGAGGGCATGCAGGTGGAGGTGGAGAAGGCCGTGCGGTCGGCCGAGCGCCTGGCGGCGGAGCTGTTCGGATGAAGCCCCCCGCCGTCATCCCCATCCAGGACCCGGGGTCGCCGGGGCTGCTGCTGGAGGCCCTGCAGCGCTGCGGCGGGGCCTGCGTGCTGCTGCTGGGCGCCGAGCAGAGCTTGAAGCCCGGCGCGGCCGGCCTTCTGGCCCAGGCCCTGGCCGGAGGCGGCCTGCATTTCTGCCCGGCTTCGCCGCACCCGGACTTGGAGCTGGGCGCGCACGGCCGCTGGTTGCAGGCCATGCAGCGCCCGCCGTTCGGGCCGGGAGGGCCGCTGGAAGCCAGCGCTTGGGGCTTGGCGGGCGGGGCCCCTGAGCTGGCGGAAGCCCTGGGCCGGGCCCTGGCCGGCCTGGGCGAGGAGGGTGACTGGGAGCTGGGGCTGTGGGTCCAGCTGGGCCTGGCCGGCCTTCAACCGCGCCCGCTGGCGCAAGCCTGGGTCTTCCAGGATGCGCTGCCCAGCCTGGAGCAGCTGTTGGCCCGGGAGCGCCGGCGTGGGCGCTGCGCCCGGCAGATGAAGGATGCCGGAGCTGCGGCCCTGCCGGCCCCGCCTGAGCCTGGCGGCCAAGCCGAAGTGCCGCAGCAATGGGCGGATTGCGCGCGCGCCTTGGACCGGGTGCCCTTGGCGGCCCTGGCCGGCACGCAGGTGTCGGGCCTCCCGGCCGTGGACCTGGTGCCGGTGCTGGCGCGGGCGGCCATGGGCCGGGCCTTCCAGTTGGCGTTCGACGGCGGCTGGCATGACCGCACGGCCGCAGGCCCCGCCTGGGTGGCGCGGCCGGTGAGGCGGGTGGCGGTGGTGCATCCCGCCTATGGCGGCTCGCTGAACCTGGCCCAGCGCAGCGCCCAGGCCCTGGAGCGGCTGGGCTATGAGGTCACGCGGGTGGACCCCAGCCGCCATGCCGCGGCGGTGGCCCAGGCCCAACAGGATCCCCAGGCGGCCGACAAGCTGATGCGCCAGTTGGAGCAGGAGTGCCTGGCCGGCATCGCGGCGGCCCGGCCCCAGGTGCTATGGATCCTGGCGCAGGCGCCGCTGGGGCTGGGCGCGTTGCGGACCCTGCGCCGCCAGGGCCTGCTGACGGCCTATTGGTTCTGCGAGGACTACCGGGTCCGCAAGGTGTGGAAGAGCCTGGCGCCGGCGGTGGACGCATTCTTCCCCATCCAAGGCGGGGCCTTCCTTCCGGCCTTGCGGTCGGTCGGGGCGGCGGAGATGCCGGTCCTGCCGGTGGCCGCGGCCCGGGATGCCTGCACCGAACCCCTGGCCGACGACCACAACCGCCGCCTCAGCTTTTTTGGCGCCCCCTACGCCAACCGGGTCGCCTTCTTTGAGGCCCTTGCGGACCTGCCGCTGGAGCTGTATGGCGAGGGCTGGGAGGCGGCGGCCACGCCCCTGCTGAAGCCCCTGGTGAAGGACGGCTCCCGCCTGTCAGAGGCCCAGGGCTTCGACCTGTTCCGGGCCTGCGCCGTGAACATCAACCTGCATTCCAGCCCGGTGCTCCAAGGCATCGACCCGGAAGGCGACTACGTCAATCCCAGGGCCTTCGAGGTCGCGGCTTGCGGGGCATTCCAGCTGGTGGACCGGCGCCGCGACCTGGCCAAGGCCTTCGCGGATGGCCGCGAGCTGGCCACCTATGGCAGCGCCGCCGAGCTGCGGGAGCAGGTCGTCCGTTGGACGGCCGATCCGGAGGGGCGGCGCAAGGTCGCGCTGGCCGGCCAGCGGCGGGTGCTGGCTGAGCATACCTATGAGCACCGCCTGGCCAGCGCGTTCAAGGCGCTGGGTCTGGCACCCGACCCGGCCGCGCTGGGAGCGACGATTCCCCACTAACGGGAAAGGCGCCCACCCGTGGGGCGCCGGAGTTCCCGCTTTTTGACTGAATTTCAAGTTTTTGGCCGGAAACGTTGCAATTATGTGAAGCCGCCGCCTTGGCATGACTCCTGCAAAAGCAGAGGAGCATCCTTGGAGGTCTTCATGAGCAAGAGCAGTTCACAGGCCCGCATCGCATCCGACATGGATCACGAGCCCATGGCCCTTTCGGCCGCCCCCACCCCCAAACGCCGCGTTCAGCTGATGCGGCCCAGCCTGCCCGACAAGGCTGAGGCGTTCGCCGTCTTCGACGAGCTGTGGGAGACCCGCCTGCTGTCCAATTTTGGGCGGTATAGCCGCCTCTTTGAGCAGCGAGCCCAGGCCTATTTTCAGAGCGAGCGCCGCTTCCTGGCGGTGTCGTCCTGCGACACGGGCCTGATCCTGACCTTGCGCGCCTTGGGCCTGGAGCCAGGGGACGAGGTCCTGGTGCCCTCGTTCACCTTCAACTCCACCGTCAATTCCATCACCTGGAACGGGCTCAAGCCCGTGTTCTGCGACATCGACCCTGAGACCTTCACCCTGGACCCGGCGGACGCGGCGCGGCGCATCGGCCCCCGGACCAAGGCCATGATCGGGGTGCACGTCTTCGGCGCACCCTGCGATTGCCACGCCCTGGAGGCCCTGGCCAAGGAGCGCGGCCTGAAGCTGGTCTTTGATGCGGCCCAAGCGTTCGGCACCCGCTACCAAGGCGAGGCCATCACCGAGTTCGGGGATGCGGGCGTGTTCAGCTTCAGCGGCACCAAGGTGGTGACCAGCGGCGAGGGCGGCCTGGCCTACTTCAAGGATCCGGCGGTGGCCAACCGCTTCGACCACCTGCGGCGCTACGGCTTCATCGGGGACTACCGCACCAAGTGGGTGGGCCTCAACGGCAAGATGTCCGAATTCCACTCGGCGCTGGCCTGGCTGGGCATCCCGGGGGCCGACCAGGCGGTGGCCTATCGCAATGCGGTGGCGTCGCTCTATCGCCAGCGGCTGCCGTTCCTGCGATTCCAGCATATCTTCGAGGGGTGCCGCAGCACCTACAAGGACGTGGCCGTGCTGGTGAAGGACCCGGACGGCTTGGGGGCCCAGCTGGCGGCCGAGGGGATCGAGACCAAGCGCTATTTCATGCCCAACCATTTCATGGACCCGTTCCAGCACCTGGGGCCCTTTGACCTGCCGGTCACCGAGGAGGTCTATCGGAGCATCCTATGCCTGCCCATCCACAACGAGATCGCGCGGGCGGACCTGGACTACGTCACCGATGCCCTGCTGGCCGCCCGTGGCTGAGATGAACTACAGCCGTGACGAGCTGCTGGCCCTGGGCCTCGCGTCCGTGGGCGAGGAGGTCCGCGTCCATCGCAGCGTGATCTTCTTCCGGCCCGAGGCCGTGCGCCTGGGCGAGGCGGCCCGCATCGACGCCCAAGCGGTGCTGTCGGCCGGTCCCGAAGGCATCTGGGTGGGCCACCATACGCACCTGTCGGCGGGGGTCTTCCTCTTCGGCAGCGGCGGGGCCATCCGGGTGGGCGATTTCTGCGCCCTGTCGGCCCGCTGCACGGTGTTCACGGCCAACGACGACTATAAGGACGGGTGGATGGTGAACCCCACCGTGGGCGAGCGCTTCCGCAAGGTCCAGGCCGCCGCGGTGGAATTCGGCGACCACGTGGTGGTGGGCGCCGGCACGGTGGTGCTGCCGGGCGTGCGCATGGCGCGCGGCTCGGCGGCGGGCGCCCTGAGCCTGGTGAAGCATCCGGTGGGAGAAGGGGTGCTGGTGGCGGGAGCCCCGGCCAAGCCCGTGGGCCTGCGGGGTGACCGCTACAATGGGCTGGAAGAGGAATGGAAGGCCGAACGCGCGGCCGACAAGGGGGGGAAGAGCACATGCTGATGCAATTGGATGACCTGTCGCTGCGGCGCTCGTGCGTCCGCTACAGCCTGGCCCGGCGCAGCCCCCAGCACATGGCGGCCTTCGCCAAGCCGGAGCCCCTGGTCACGGTGATCATCACCACCTACAACCGCGCCGACAAGCTGCGCACGCGCTCGCTGCCCAGCATCCTGCGCCAGACCTACAAGAACCTGGAGGTGCTGGTCGTGGGGGACGGTTGCACCGACGGCACGGCCGAGGCGGTGGCCTCGTTCAACGACCCGCGGGTGACCTATGTCGCGCTGGAGGGCCGGCCGGATTACGAGGCCTTTGGCGGATGGGCCGTGGCGGGCACGCGGGCCCTGAATAAGGGCCTGGAGCTGGCCCAGGGCGAGTTCATCACCCATCTCGACGACGATGACGAGCACGTCGACTGCCGCATCGAGGTGCTGGTGGCCATCGCCCAGAAGGAGAAGGCCGACTTCATCTTCCACAGCTTCCTGGCGGAGCAGAAGGACGGGCGCTGGGCCAGGGTGCAAAGCCCCGACGGGGCCCTGCGCCATGCCACGGTGACCACGTCGTCCACCTTCTACCACCGTTTCTTCAAGGACCTGCCCTGGGACATGGAGTGCTGGAACCGCTACAAGGAGCCCGGCGACTGGAACCGCTTCCGCAAGCTGAACCTGTTCAAGCCGGTGCTGGTCTACCTGCGTGAGGACCTGCTGATCCACTACCGCGAGGGGCAGAACGCCTATGGCGGGCCCCGCGGCCTGGGCATGGCTTCGCTGGAGCCGGCCGATGGCCTGGCCAAGCTGCATATCGGTTGCGGGCAGCATCACCTGGAAGGCTGGGTCAACATCGACCTGGACGCCGGCAGCAAGGCCGACCTGCGGCTGGACGTGACCAAGGGGCTGCCGGTGGCCGACGGCAGCGTCGGCGCGGTGCTGACCCAGCATTTCATCGAGCACCTGACCCGGGCCCAGGCCCAGGGCTTCCTGGCCGAGTGCTGCCGGGTGTTGAAGCCCGGGGGCAAGCTGCGCGTCAGCACGCCGGACCTGGCGGCCATCGTGCGCGACTACACCGCCTCGCTGACCTCGGGGCATCCCCAGTGCCACTGGGACGACCCCGGCCGCTATCGCAGCGCCTGCCACGTGTTCAATACCGCCATCGACTGCGAGCGGGCCTGGGGGCATCAGTTCAGCTATGACGAGCCAGAGCTGCGCCAGGCCCTGGCCGACGCAGGCTTCAGCGAGGTGAAGCGCTGCGCCGCGGACCAGGTGGACCCGGTCTTCTATGGCCTGGAGGCCAGCCGGCCCCCCTGCCTGGTGTTCGAAGCCTCCAAGGCGGTGTCGGCATGAGGTGGTGGGCCAGCAACCTGCGGGCGCTCTCCCGCCACGACCCATGGCTGGGGCGCAGGCTGGCCGAGGAGGGCCCCGGCCAGCCCGGCGGGCTGGAGCTGATGCGCGGCAGCGGCGGCGACTGGACCCTGCGACGCCTCCGCATCGACGGCCGGAGCGCCCTGGTGCACGGCCAGGTGGACCCCTTGGCCACGGCTGAGCGGGCGTTGGAGGGGGCGCTGCCCCCGGCTTGGCTGGGGGATGGCGAGCCATTGGGCGTGTGCGCGCTGTTGGGGGTGGGCCTGGGCTGGCCCGCCCTGGCGGCGGCCCAGCGCCTGCCCGCCAGCCTGACGCTGCTGCTGGGCGACCCCCAGGACGGGCTGTTCCGCCTGGGCCTGGCCCACCTGGACCTTGGCCCGCTATGGCGCCGGCGGCGCCTGGCCTTCGCCTTTGGCGAGCCGGACCCGGGCCTGCTGCGCGCGGCCGCCCATAGCGGCGTGGCGGTCTGCCTGCAGGACAGCGTGATCGAGGCTTTCAGCGGCGGCCGGTCATGGGCCCTGGCCTGCCTGCGGGGCTTGCAAGCCCCCAAGCCCACGCCCACCGTGCTCGACGGCTTGCCGGAGTGGCTGGGCCTGTTGGACAAGGCGCGCATGCGGGGGGAAACGCTGTGAAGAGCCTGGTGGTGAATCTTTGCGACCTGGGGGACGTGCTGCTGTCCACGCCGCTGGTGCAGGCCCTGGGCCGGGACCATGCGGTCCACTACCTGGTGGACGCCTCCTGCGCCGGGGTCATCGCCGGGCACGCCTCGCTGGAGCGCTGCTGGGTGCTGCCGCGCCGCGACTGGCGCCGCCGCCTGGCCGACCCGCAGGAGCGCTCCGCCGCGCTGGGCGAGGCCTTGGCGTGGGCCGAGGAGCTCAAGGACCAGCGCTTTAACACGGTCTACAGCCTGCAGCCGCAGCCCCTGGCCGTGGCCCTGGCCCACTTGAGCGGGGCCACCGCGCTGCGCGGATTCCGGCGCTGCGCCGACGGCAGCCTGGGCGTCAGCCCGGAAGGCCAGGCCTTGCGACGCCACCTGCAGCATTTCGAGGCCCGCGGCGACGACGGCTTGCATGCGGCCGAGGGCTACCTGACGCTGCTGCCCGAAGCCTTGCGCCCGGCGCAGGCGCGCCTCAGCTGCACGGTCGCGCCCGGCGTGCTGGCTTGGGTCCAGGCCGGCCCCCAGCTGCCGGGCCCGGGCCAAGGCCCTTGCCTGGCAGTGCTGCCGGGCGCAGGGGAGGCTGCCAAGCGCTGGAGCCCGGCCCAATGGCGGGCCCTGCTGCGGGCCTGGCATCGCTGCCAGCCTGACGGCCGCGCCTGGGTCCTGGGCGGGCCCGAGGACGGGGTCCGCGGCGGACAACTGGCCGCCGGCCTGCCATGGGTGCGGGACCTTTGCGGCCAGCTCAGCCTCGAGCAGTCCGCCGCCGTGCTGATGCACTGCGACCTGGCCCTGGGTGGCGACACGGGCCCGATGCATCTTGCCGCCGCCGTGGGCACGCCCTGCTTGGCCCTGTTCGGCGGCACCCATCCAGCCGAGAGCGGGCCCCTGCTGAAGGGCAGCCTGGCGCTCCAGCCTTCGTCCCGCTGCCTGGACGACCTGCCCGCAGGCACGGTGCTGCGGGCGCTGCTGCAGATGACCCAGGGCCGCGGCTGGCGCCGCCGCGCGGGCGTATCGCTATGGGCCGGGCGCGAGGCTGAGGGGCGCCGGGTCGACGCCGCATGCCGCTGGGCGGCCGCGCCGGCGTGGATGGAGCGCCAGGGCAAGGTGGACGGGCAGCTGCCCCTCAACGCGCTGGCGGATGCCGCGTCGGACAAGGCGGAGCGGGGCCAAGCGGCGCTGGAAGGCCCGGCCTTGGCCCTGGAGCTGGCCGTGGAGTGCGCCAAGGTCAAGGTCCTGTGGGAGGAGCGCCCATGAGGTCCATCCTGGTGGTGCAGCTCTACCGCATCGGCGACGTGCTGCAAAGCTTCGCGGTCCTGCGGGGCCTGCGCCAACGCTGGCCGGCGGCCCGCCTGGACCTGCTGGTGGACCCCGCCGTGGCCGACGCGGCGGCTCTTTGCCCCGACGTGGACCGGGTCCTCACCTACCCCCGGCCGACGGTGCGCGAGGCCCTTTTAGGGGCTTCCCGCGACCTGGGGCTGGGGCTCTACCTGGCCGGGTCCGCCGTCGACCGCCTGCGCTTCGAGGCTTACGACCTGGTGGTGAACCTGCATCAGGATCGGCTGGGACGGCGCCTGTCCGCCTGCCTGGGGGCGCCAGACGCTGTGGGGAGCCTTTTGCCGCCGCTGGGGCCGCCACGCTACGCGGGCCGGGGCATGGAGCGGTTCCTCGAGGCCATGGGCGACCGGAGCCATGGCACCCGCAACCTGGTGGACCATTTCTTGGACATGGCCGGGTTGCCGTTGGGCTTGCCGGGCGCCCTGCGCGTGCCCCGCGCGGCCCAGCGCAAGGCTGACGAGCTGCTGGAAAGCCTGCTGCCGGGGCCGGGGCCGCTGGTGCTGCTGCAGGCGGGCGCCTCGCGGGCCTTCCGCGGCCTGGAGCCGGCCTGGATCGCCACGGTGCAGGCGGCGCTGCCAGGCGCGCGCTTCGCGTGGCTGGGCTCACCGGGTGAGCGGGCCGGCATCGAGGCCCAGCTGGCGGGCGGGGCCCAGGGCGCCTGCCTGGCGGGGAGGACCCGCCTGGATGCCCTGGCCGGGGTGATCAGCCGGGCGCAACTGCTGATATCCGGCGACACGGCGGCGCTGCACCTGGCCGGGCTGCTGAAGGTCCCCAGCGTGTCGGCGTTCTTCGGGACGGCCCAGCCGTGGGAAACCGGGCCCTACGGCGGGGGGCACTTGGTGTTATACTCGCGGTTGGACTGCAGCCCCTGCCGGCACGTCAGCGGTTGCGCCGAACCCCTGTGCAAGCAAGGGGTCGACCCGGCCATCCTGGCCGCGGCGGCCCGGCATCAGCTTTACGGCGAGCCCCTGCCCGGGGGCCTGCTGATCTCCCACCTGAGCCCGCGCGGACTGGCATGGACGCCCACTTTGGCGCCCCGCTTGGCCGCGCAGGCCGCCTGAGGCAGCCATGGAGCCGAGCAGATCGCTGCACTTGCCGTCCCTGGTGGAGCTGGTCGAGCGCCTGCCGCCATTCCATAAGGTGATGGAGCGCTGCATGGTGACCATGTCCAAGCCCTATGCCTCGGCCCGCGAGATCAGCACCTGGATCGAGTCCGACACGGTGCTTTCGGGCAAGGTGCTCAGCCTGGCCAATTCCAGCTTTTACGGGCAGCCCCAAAAGGTGCTGCGGACCGAGCGGGCCGTGGTGCTGCTGGGACGCCGCGCCCTCGAGGAGGTGTTCTTCAGCTTCTACATCCAGGGCCTGTTCTCGGCCGAGGACGACACCGAGGTGGCCGACCTGTGGACCAGCGCCCTGAGCGCGGGCATCTGCGCCAAGGAGCTGACCCTGTTGCTGGGCTTGCCCAGCTCCGAGGGGCACGAGACCCCGGATGCCGGCGCCTACTTGGCCGGATTGTTGCATGACTCCGGCAAGCTCCTGATGCTGACCCACTATACCGAGGCCTACGAGGCCGCCCGCGAACTGGGGCGGCGGGAGGGCCTGGATGAATGCGAGGCCGAGCAGCGCCAGTGGGGCTTCGACCATGCCGAGCTGAGCCTGGCCATGGCCCACAAGTGGGCCCTGCCCGAGAGCGTTTGCGAGGCCATCGCCTGCCATCATCGGCCCTTGGAGGCCGGGGACAACGCCTTGCTGGCGGCCCTGATCCACGCGGCTGACATCCTCTGCGATGCGGTGGTGGAAGGCTCGGACGTGGTCGAGGCGGTTCAGGTGAAGCTGAGCCAGGAATGCAAAGACCTATTGGGGATAAACGAAGATCGGCTGCCCTTCATGCGCAAGGTGATGCGCAACGTGAAGGAGAAGATGCAGGTCTATGGTGGCTTGATGAATACTGGCTCTTGGCAGATGCCTTAAGGAGTCCGCGATGTGGAACGACCTGAAAGTCTCCCTATCCGCCTTGGATGCGAATCAAAAGTGGATGGAAGTGATCATCAACAACTTGGCCAACGCCAGGACGGTGAAGACCCCGGAGGGGGGCCCCTACAAGCGTCAGACCGTCACCTTTGAGAAGATGACCGACGAAGAGGGCGGCGGGGTGAAGATCGGCCCCGTCTTGCAGGAGGACCGCCCACCGGAGATGCATTATGAGCCCGGCAGCCCCTTGGCCGACGCCAAGGGCATGGTGGCCTATCCTGCCATCGACCTGGCCCAGGAGATGACCGAGCTGAGCGAGGCCGGCCGCGCCTACGAGGCCAATTCCGTGGCCTTGTCCAACAGCAAGGAGATGGCGAAGCGGGCCCTGGAGATCTGAACGTAACGAGTTCTCTGGTTTTCCCTAGAACTATGGAACTGCGGTTCCGGCCCTGACGGTCCCCCCGTCAGGGCCATTTTTTTTCCGTTGGGCGGCCTAAAGTTCCCAGCTTTTTGTCCGAACCGCCCGCTGGCATGAATCCTGCATTAGTCCTGCTGAGACTTGGCAACCGCAGGAGGGAATCATGGCCGCCGTCATCGTCCGCGTCGCGAACACCCTGGAAAAGATCGAGGAGCTGGCGGAGGACATCCGCCAGTTGGTGCGCTTGGAGGAGCAGAGCCAGGGCGTGCTCAAGCAGCCGGTGGAGCAGATGCTCGACAGCGCCAACAACAGCCTGAGCCTGCTCGAGGAGCAGAAGACCCGGCTGATGCGCCTGATGGACCGGCACTCCAACGAGCTGCTCGAGTCGCGGGTGCGCCAGTCCAGCGACCCGGTGCTGCACGACCCCGCCTGCGCCGACGCCTACCAGCACCTGATGCTGGCCTTCCGGTCCCTGCAGCGGATCCACCAGGACAACGAGCGCATCCTGCACCTGCGCATGTCCCTGCTCAGCGAGGATATGCGCCACGTCGAGCGCTCGCGCCAGTTCCTGCGGGCCACCCTGCAAACCGTCGCCGCCTGAGGGCCGCCATGCTGATCGATCCCGCCAGCGCATCCCTGCAGCACGCCATGGACGTGGCCGAGGTCCGCCATGGGCTGCTGACCCAGAACCTGGCCAATCTCAACACGCCAGGCTACGCCAGGCAGGACCTGGATTTTGAGGCCGCCTTGAAGGGCAGCTCGTCGGACCTGGAGTCGCAGGTCGTGACCAAGGGCCCGCCCAGCCTGGTGACCGAGGCCGGCGACATGGCCGCCAACGACTCGTTCTACGCCGCCAACGCACGCCTGCTCAGCCTGCACTACCAGACCCTGCACCAAGCCCTGAAGTAGGGAGCATCCCATGGCCGATCCCATCTCCTCTTTGAGCGCCGCCGGGGCCATGATGCGGCCCGATGCGGCCGCTTTTGGCAGCGCCGCCGCCGGCCCGCTGGGCGCGGATGCCGGGCGGATCGCCCAGGACCTGGCCCCCAGCCTGGGCCAGCGCATGATCGATGGCGCCCAACTGGCGGACCCCGCCCAGGTGGCCGCGGCGGGCTTCCTGCCCTCCGGGCCGGCGGCGGCTCCGGGCGGCCCGGGCAACAGCTTCCAGTCCATCCTCGACGCCATCGACCAGGCCGATCAGGCCCAATCCAAGTCGGACGTGCTGAGCCGCGCCTTCAGCCAGGGGCAGGACGTCCCCATCCACCAGGTGATGGCCGCGTCCGAAGAGGCCAGCCTGGCCCTGGAGACCCTCACGGCCCTGCGCAACAAGTCGCTGGACGCCCTCAATGAGCTCATGCGGATCCAGGTATGAAGGCCGACCCGAAAGACCCCATCGCCCGCGCGCGGGAGCGCTGGCAAGGCTTCTACGGCGCCCTGGATGCGGGCGCGCGCAAGCGCCTGTGGACGGGCGCGGCGGTGGGCTCGCTGCTGTTGGGCGGCCTGGTGCTGCTGCTGGGGCGCACCAACTGGACGATCCTATACAGCGACTTGGAGGCCCGGGACGCCGGCGCCATCACCGAGAAGCTGAAGGCCGGCAAGGTGCCCTACCGCCTGGCCAAGAACGGCACCGAGATCGAGGTGCCGGCCGCGGTGGTCTCCGAGGAGCGCCTGCAGCTGGCCGCCCAGGGACTGCCGCAGGGCCAGAGCAAGGGCTTCGAGATGATGGACCAGGGCAACAACCTGCTGATGAGCGACGAGGCCAGCAAGCTGAACCGCCAGCGGGCGCTGCAAGGCGAGCTGGAGCGCAGCGTCATGAGCCTGCGCGGGGTCGAGGCCGTGCGGGTGCACCTGGTGGTGCCCGAGCAGCGCCTGTTCAGCAAGGACGCCCAGCCGTCGTCGGCCTCCATTTTGATCAAGATGCAGCCGGGCATGCAGCTCGGCGACCAGGAGGCCCTGTCGATCTCCTACCTGGTCAGCCATGCGGTGGAGGGCCTCAAGCCCGAGAACGTGGCCATCGTCGACACCGAAGGGCATGACCTGGGGCTGACCAGCCCGGGCGGCGGCGCCCAGATGGGCACCCGCATCGAGTCGCAGCGCAAGGTCGAGCGGCAGCTGGCGGGGCAGGTGCAGAGCCTGCTGGACGAGGCCCTGGGGCCCGATAAGGCCATCGTCAGGGTCCATGCCGAGCTGGACTTCAGCAGCCAGAACATCGTCCGCGAGGAGTATGAAGCCCCCGGCGCCGACAAGAAGACCGGCCTGATCCGCGAGGAGAGCTCGAACAGCGCCCAGGACACCGCGCCGTCGGTCGGGTCGGCCAACAGCACCCTGGCGGGCAACACCGGGGCCCAGGTGGTGGGCGGGCAGGGCAAGGGCAGCACCCGCACCGACCGCAAGGTGACCTACGAGCTGAACAAGACGGTGTCGCAGATCACCCAGGGCGAGGGCGCCCTGAAGCGCGTCAGCGTCAGCGTTCTGCTGAAGGAGGCCCTGGCCCCCGCCGAGCTGGCCGCCCTCAACGATGCGGTGGCCAAGACGGTGGGCCTGGACGCGTCCCGCGGCGACTCCATGAGCCTGGCGGTGGTGCCGGCGCAGGCGCTGGTGGCGGCCCAGACCCAGGCCAAGAAGCAGGACGAGGCCATGACCAAGGCCACCCACGAGGAGGCTCAGACCGTCATGGCCGCCACGGTGGCGCCCTGGGCGCTGGCGGGCCTGGTGGTGCTGGCGCTCTTCGCCCTGGGCTGGCGGGCCCTGCGCCTGTCGGGCCCGGCGGGCAAGGAAGGGGCCGTCAGGGCCCGGGCCGGCGCCGCCAACGCCGGGGATGCCGGCCAGGCCCCCGCCCAGCCCGTGTCCATTGAAGCCCCGCTGCCGGCCAGCGAGGAGGAGCTGCGGCGCCTCATCGAACGCTACCCCTCATCGGCGGCGCAGGTCCTGCGCCGCATGATGACCAACTGACCGGAGAGAGCCATGGCAGAGACCACGCTTAACTCGCGCCAACGCGCCGCCGCAACGCTGCTGGCCCTGCCGCTGGAGCACGCCCGCAAGGTGCTCAACTACATGGACCCGGAGGAGGCCAGCCTGCTGTCGTTGGAGATGGCCCGCATGCCGCGCCTGGAGCAGGCCGGCAAGGAGGAGCTGCTGCAGGGCTTCCGCGACGCCGTGCGCGAGGAGAGCAGCAGCCTGGAGGGTGGCGCCAAGGCCGCCGAGCAGCTGTTCACCAGCTGCGGCGACCTGCCCGCCGCCAAGGCGGCCCTGCTGTCGCTGAAGACCGAGCTGCCCGAGCGCCCGTTCGGGGCCCTGCGGGCCCTGCCGCCGCGCATCCTGCGGGCGCTGCTCAGCCGTGAGCACCCCCAGGTCGTCGCCATGGTGCTGGCCTACCTGCCCGTGGACAGCGGCCGTGAGGTGCTGGAGGGCCTGGTCAGCGAGGAGCGCTCAGAGGTGGCCCTGCGCATCGTGGGCCTGCGCGACCATCCGCCCAAGCGCCCGGTGATCGAGAACCTGGAGGCCCGCCTGGCGGCGGCGGCCGACGAGATGCTGTCGGCAGAGCTGCCGCCAGCCGGCGGCATGTCCGCCT
>Ga0302320_10007064_pt1 | contig 24797 bp, 21 predicted proteins | sample Bog_T0_3_FD_202130 | JGI IMG/M metagenome (GOLD analysis project Ga0302320, IMG submission 202130) | Peat permafrost microbial communities from Stordalen Mire near Abisko, Sweden - Bog_T0_3 | ecosystem: Environmental > Terrestrial > Soil > Wetlands > Peat | place: Sweden: Abisko, Stordalen Mire...
ATGTTCTGGACGGTTCGTGGAGCCAACTCCATCATTGCGCTGCGATGTTGTCACCTCAACGGGCGCTTCGAGGATTTATTGGGAGAGCCGCCCGGCGGCTTGACTTCCACTTCTATGTCGCCCACCCACCTAACTGTGGCGCCAGCTTCAGCCACGCGATTTTGTGTATAAGGGCGTTAAGGGCGTTCCAAAGAACTGCCGATAAGCGTATAATGAAGACATTGCGATTCTTTAATGTAACTCCCAAAGCGGTTTTGGGGCTACTGTGCCTGTCTTTGCTGGCAACGAATGGCGTTACGGCGGACGGACAGGGCATAGTCAGCCTCGCGCTCAACGCACTCACTCACGGGATTCCCTCGGGACCGCCGCGGCCGATGACCGGCTCGGAGTTCGGGAAGTACGTAGCGAAGATGGATCCCCGGGAGCGCGAAGAGGCGATTTTGCACCAGATCCTGGCCGGAAATGTGCCGGGTTTTCTGCGCAAACTGGTTCCGGTGAAGCTGAGCTTTCAATCTTCCGAAGGCAGGACGATGAATGCGACGATTTTTGCCATGCCGGAGTACCTGGCGATCGGGACCGACAAGGATTTTCTGCGCATTCCGATGAATCTCTACACGGCGGCGGCGGTGGCCAGCAAGATGGGCTTTGTGCTGCCGACGAGGAAGATTGTCGATGCGATATACGCTCAGGCGGCGTTTCACTTTGCGCCGCAGCCGATGACGGCCGGGCCGCAGATGAGATCCACGCAGTATTACGTGACGCATAACGAAAAGGTGGAAGAGCAGTCGCGGGCGCTGGGTGTGGTGGAAGGGTCGCTCGTTTCCGGCGATAAGAAAGACGTTGTGGTCAGCAACCGGCTGGAACGGAATCCGGGCAAGATCGCGATTTATGGCTGGCACAAGCTGGATGGCCTTGCGATTCAGCCGTTGAGCACGGTGCATGGCGCCTGCTACGCCGATTACAGCCACGGTATACGGCTGGTGAGCCAGACGATGCTGGTAGATGGCGAGACGAAATCGGTTGACGAAGTTCTGGACGATCCGACGCTCTCGCAGACGATTAGCGATGAGGGTCCGATTCCGGGTGTGCAGGGTTTGCTCGAACGGACAGGGAACGAACAGCCCTGCGCTCCGATTTCGGTTAAGCCGGGGATTCGGAATCCGCTGGATGGCGTTCCGCGATTGCCGCTGTAGTCTTTATTTGATCGTTTTGGCGCAGCGGAAACTCAGGTGGTAGTTGGCGTGGCTTTTTTCGTCCATCACCATGGTTCCGTGCCAGAAGGGCGCTCGCCAGCGGCACCAATCCGGGTGAGCGCGGTAAGTGTCGAAGATAAACCAACTGCCTTTCAGCTCCGTGTAACCCAGCGTTTTGCTGCCTTCGGAAGACATCTGGCTTTCGTTAATTGGCAGATTCATAGATTCGGCGGCGTTCCCGTTCTCATCGTAAACGTCGAGCGTACTATGGCAGGCCGGAAAGTTGCCGGCGGGATACGTGTTTGAGCCGCAGCCTTTCCAGTCTCCTCCGTTACAGCCTGCCGTCTTCGTGCTGGCGGTGCCGCAGATCCCGGTCTTGTACGCCGGTCCATAGCTCCACTTCGCGGCAGGCTCGTCGGCTTTGTTATGCGTGGCGCGCATCTTGTGAATTGCGTCCAGCGGGTCCAGTCCCTTGAGCGCCGCAAAATTGTAATCGGGCGGCTGAAGATCCCCTTCGCAGGCACCTTCCCATTCGTGGGCGTCGGGCAGGCGTTCACCTACCGCCCAGCAAATTTGTGCGTCTTCACGCGCCTTGCCCCAAACAACGGGATAGTCGCAGGGGATATCGGGAAATTCGAACTGATCGATGCAGACTTTGGCGTCTTCGGGCTGCTGGGTTTTTGGGTCGTAGAGGGGCGCAAGGTATTTCCCGCCGCAGATTTTTTCGAAGCGCGGATTCTCATACACGACGCCCTGCTGTTTGAGTTTGGCCTCGCACTGGCCGGGATTGACGGGATGTTTAGTGACCTCGGGATTGCCCTGACCGATGTAGCCCGAGGCTTCGAAGATCTTGCGGACATCGGCGATCTGAGCGTCCGACAGACCGCGATCCTGCTTGAGTTGCTGGAACAGAATCTCATTTTGCGCCTTGAGTTCCTGACCCGCGGCGCCCGGTGCTGCGTCCAGACCGGTGAGACCGGAGAAGAGGAGCAGGCCCAGAACAAAGAAACACGTACATTTCATCGTGACCCTCCGTCACTTTGCGGCTTTTCGCATCACATAAAAGAAATCCCTGTTATCAGGGTAGCCCAAAAAACGCGGGATCACTTCGCCCGAGGCCGCTGCCTTATCGAGCACGCTCATGCCGCTCAGAAGATGATCGACCGACAGGTTGTTGGCCGCTCTGCGGTAGACGGCCAGATAGGTGTGTTCGAGAGCGTTCATATCGGTCAGCATGCCGTAGTTCAGCTGGTAGGCCTGAAAGACGCGGGCCATGGCGGAGGGCGTGGCGTCGGAAAACACGGCGTAGACCATGAAGTGTTTGCCTTGCAGAGTCTGCATGCCGAGGCCGGCACGGATGGAACGCAGCTTTTCATTCTCCGAACCGGACCAGTTGCCGGCGCCCCAGTTTGTGACCAGGCGGCCGGGAACGGTGACCTGCGCGGTATCGTCGAATTCCACCAGCGGCACACCGTTCTGACGCGCGTGCCGGACGCGGCCCAGAAGTTGGTTATCGGAATCGCGCCAAGTCTTCATCTGGAGCGAGCCGTCATCGAGGACGAGGACCGTCGCCAAGCCTGGTTGCAGTTTGCTGAACACGACGCCGTCCTGGATAAAGCCGTAGTGTGTGCCGTGATTTTTCGTTGCCATCTCACCGTAGCGGAAAGCGCCGTGCTCGCGCTTGAAGCCTCCGGTGAAAGAGGCAACGGTGCGGCGGCCGTCATCGGGCGGGATGAGGCCTGTGGAAATGAGCGGGGCAATGTTGCCGATTCCGTCCGGACCTGGTAGGTTGGGATCTTTCATCTGCGGCTGGATGCGAGAGGACCAGTTCACTTCGGGAAACGAGGTGCCGAGCGAATAGCCGACGTCGAAGCGATCGGCATCGAAAGCGATCAGGTAGCAGAGCGATGCCTGTTCGACACTATCGAGATGGCCGACCAGCCTGGGATAGCTGGCAAGAATGGCGGGTGCGATCAGGTTGGGCTGGATGATGCTGACGTAGATGCCGGGATTGCCGGCGGCCTGGTACCACGCGCCCGGGGCCATGCCGTGTTTCTCCGCGTTTTGCGATTCGAGAGAGACGCCCATGCCGGAGGGAGTCAGCAGACGGTGGGCAAGATCGGGATCGATCTGAGCGGGCGCGGGGCTGCCTGCCGGGTTGGCATCGCTCGCGGAGTTACCGTTCTGAAGTTCGCCGGTTTCGCGATAACGATCGCCCAGAAGATGGTGGAACATGTCGACCACCTGTTCACCTCCCCAAACCTGAGTACGCAGGAATTCCGCGGTGGATTCGAGAGCGGTGCGCGAGCCTTTGGCGGGATTCCGCAGGTAGAGACGGTTCTGGCAGATGGGGTAGTAGATCTGCTCGGAACTCCGGCCCTGTTCGAGCGGATCCGGTGACGACCTGCCGTCGAACAGATCGCACGAAAATCGACTCTTGCCTTCGAGAATCTGGATTCCGGTGGCGAATTTCTGGTCGACTGTCAGCCATTGGTCACGCGGCCTGGGGTTTTCCAGATGCCACGCGGTTTCCGGCGAGCCGCTCCAGGCGACGGTGAGCAGGTACCAGGTGTTGATATCCGGATTCAGGTTCACCAGCGTCGCGGTACCATCTTTGCCTGCCGCTGAGTGAATGTGAATGGAACCTGTCTGGCGGAACTGCTGGAGTTCGACGATGTTCTTTGATACTTCGGCGTTGTATTGCGCGACCTGAGAGGGAGGCGCGTCGGCCAGTTGCGGCGTGACGAAGGCAAGGATGCCAACCGCGGCGAACAGGACTGAAACGCCGGGAACCACTAGCCTGATCCTCACTATTCTACTGTACCGCCTGGCTGATTTTGGGGTCACCGCGCATCCATAAGCATCTTCACTACCAAACTGTGGCGCGGCGCACAAAATCATTTCGCTTGACTGCGCTTTTCTTTAGTGTCATAGTGTAACTGTGACACTGTTACGGCTTAGCCTGCGGCCGGGATCGCGGGCGGGCGAAACGATTTTCGATCAAGTGGTTTTCGCGGCGCAAAAGGCATTTATCAGCGGTGAGTTTGTCGCTGGTCAGCCATTTCCATCGGTGCGGGCACTGGCGGCGGATCTGAAGATCCATCCGAATACGGCGCATAAAGTGGTGCAGCATCTGATTCAGGAAGGTTATCTGGAAGCGCGCCCGGGACTGGGCACGGTCGTGTCGCAATTACCGACGCCGCGCGCGGGTGACCGGAAGTATTTGCTGACGCACGAGGTAGAGCAGTTGGTGGTGGAGGCGCGGCGTGTGGGCCTGGCGCTGCCGGAATTGATCAATGCCGTTGAGAGCGAATGGACAAAGCTCGATAAACCCGCGGAGGTGAAACGCAAATGATTCAGGTGTCGACTCTGTGGAAGAAGTTTGGAAAGCACGAGGCATTGCGGGGTCTGAGTTTCGCCGTCCCGCCCGGCAGCGCGTTCGCGCTGATTGGCGCGAACGGCGCGGGCAAGACGACAACGATCAAGATCCTGATGATATTATCGAGGCGACGCGGGGCAGCGTTTCGGTGCTGGGAGTGGATTCGCGAAAGCTCTCGCCGCGCGAACTACGCAGAATCGGATATGTCTCCGAAAACCAGGATATGCCGGCGCGGCTGACTGTGGCGGAATACCTCGCCTACCTGCGGCCATTTTACCCGGATTGGGATCGCGAACTGGAAGGGTCGATACTGCGGCGATTGCGGTTGCCGGGGGAGCGGCGGATTGGCGATTTATCGCATGGGATGCGGATGAAGAATTCGCTGGCTTGCGCGCTGCCGTTTCGTCCGAAGCTGCTGGTGCTGGATGAGCCGTTCAGCGGGCTCGATCCGCTGGTGCGGGACGAATTCATGGAAGGGCTGCTGGAGCAGGCGGGCGAGATGACGATTCTGGTTTCCTCGCACGAGCTTTCCGAGATTGAAGGCATGGTCACGCATGTGGGGTTTATCGATGAGGGGAAGCTATTGTTTGCCGAGTCGATGAGCGATCTGGCGGGGCGGTTTCGGGAGGTGCGGGTGGTGCTGGAGGAGTCGCGTGGCGCGGTGGCGACGCAGGTGAACGCGCCGGAGCACTGGCTGGGACTGCAGACGACGGGGAACGTGCTGACGTTTGTGGATACGCATTATTCGGAGTCGGGATTTGGCGAGCAGCTCGCGGCGTTTGTGGGTAGGGTGCGGCGGGTGGATGCGGAGCCGATGACGTTGCGGGCCATTTTTACGACGCTGGCGCGGGCTTGCCGGGATACGGCTGTTTAGAGGACGGGAGGAGACGATATGATCTGGCACATTTTCAAGAAAGACTGGAAGCTGGAATGGCGGCTGTCGGTGGGCGTGGGATTAGTGCAATTGATTCTGTCCGCCATTCTGTGGCACGAGGGCCCGATCATCGCGGTTTCGATTTTGGGCTTCGCCGCCCTGCTGGCACGCGCGTTTCTGATTGTGGAGACGGTCCACAACGATCCGATTACCGGTGTACGGCAGGACTGGCTGGTGCGGCCCATTCGGCGAAGCGACCTGCTGTTGGCGAAAATTTTTTTTACGGTGCTGGTGGTGCAATTGCCCGTCTTTGCGGGCGATTTGGCGGAGTCGCTGGCTGAAGGATTTTCGTTTGGGTCATCGTTCGAGGCGGCTTTCTCGAGAAGCCTCTACATGGTGATCGCTTTCAGCCTTCCGGTCCTGGCTGTTTCTTCCTTCACGAAGAATCTGCTGGAAGTTCTGGCATCCGGCGTTTTCATGGTCGTGGCGATAGCGCTGGCCCAGTCGGCCACCGTGGGAATGCCGGTGCAGAAGCTTGTCGGGACAGGCGTTGGCTGGACGGTGGGGAGCGCATGCCTGCTGATGCTGTCGGCCTTTGTCGCGGCGATTCTGTTCATGCAGTTCCGACGGCGAATGACTACGGCGTCTCGCTGGTCGGCGGCCATCGGCACGGTGGTTCTGATTGGTCTGTTCATGATTCCCTGGCAACAGGCGGCGTTCGCGTTGCAGAGCCATCTTTCGGCGTCCCCGGGAGCGGGCAGCAATGTCGTGGTTGCATTCGACGCCAGCGCGGCTCAGGTACCAGGCCAGCAAAGAGGCGGAGGCATTCCAGGCAAAGCTGTGTTGCATATTCCGGTTTCCGTTGCGGGGCTGCCGAAGGGTTCCATTCTGGCTGGCGACCACTACGAAATACGTTTGATCGATTCGCAGGGAGTGGTGCGCGCCAAGTCGCAATCGCTGCAGTATCAGGCGGATGAGTTAACTGCCGGAAAGCTGGACGATGGCCCTGCTACTTCGCTTCATTGGCGCAGTCCGACGATCTATGTGACAGTCTTCATAGATACGGAAGAGTATCTGCGGCTGAGAGATCAAAAGCTGCGTGTGGAACTCAACTATTCTCTAACGCTGCTGCAACTCGCGGATTCGTATGCGCTGCCGGCGACGAATGGCAATGAGCGATTGCCCGGCTTCGGGTGGTGCCGGACGCACCTGAACCAGTCTGGCGATTCGATTGTGCTGAATTGTATACAGGCCGGGCGGCGTCCCGACTGCTATTCACAGGCCCTGGAACATACGCCCGGTGGACGCAGCGACTCGACGACGTGGGAGTGTTCGAACCGGGATTACTCACCTTACTTCGCGCAATTCTTTCCGGACAGCGTGGTGCGATTCGAGAGACGGCTTTGGTTTGACAACCCGATGGCGGAGACTCCGCACGCGGTGGATGGGCCGGATATTGGTCAGGCGCAGGTGGTGATTCGGAATTACCGGACGCTGGATCACTTTACGCGAACGGTGACGACGCCGGAGAGAGTGCTGAGTGAGTGGCTGGCGCAATGAGATGCGCCCACGAATCAGGGACGCGACCTAACCCCGCGCAGTTACAGTTCTGAGACTGCATCGGTAGTAGACTAATGTCGTTAAAGAGACGCTGGCACCCCGCGAAGGGCTGCCAGCGTCCTAAGAATTTTGATTGGCGATACGTGGCGCGAGCCGCATGAAAAAAGGACTACCGAATGCATTTAAAGAGACGTGAATTTTCAAAGCTGGCACTGGCCGCGGCTGCCGCCCCACTGGGAGAATTATTTGCAGCTAAGCCGAATTCCATTTTCAATGGCGTTGTCATCGGCACGATCACTTACAGTTTTCGATCTGAAGTACCGGGTTCGAATGAAGCCGAGCCGCTGCTCAAGATGGTGGTTGACAGTGGAATCAGCCATATCGAACTGATGCCGCCCGCAGCGGAGGCCTATGCGGGTTCACCTGCGGTGGCTAATCGTGGCAGTGGTGGCGGCGCGCGCGGAGGTTCGGGCGGCGGACGCGGAGGAGCGGGTGGTGGAGGCGGCCGTGGACCGCAGATCACATCCATAGCACCTGGTGAATCGCTGCCGGTTTGTGCCGTCCCCAGTGCGGCGGATGCGGCGGCCGGTGGAGGCGGCTCGGCGCGCGGCGGTGGCCGTGGTGGGTCGGGCCGCGGCGGTGGCGGCGGCGGACGCAACGGCGGTGGTCAGACCCCGGAACAAATGGCAGCCACGCAGGCTGCCAATGACGAACTGAAGAAGTGGCGCACGTCCGTGTCGATGGACAAGTTCAAGGCTTTCGGCAAGATGTACAACGATGCCGGCGTGAACATCTACTGCCACAAGTTGTCGCCAGCGGCAAACGCATCGGATGCGGAATTCGACTACTATTTCAACATCGCCAAGGCGATGGGCGCAACCCAGATCAGCCTCGAACAGGGCCCCGCCAACGACCACACGCAGAAGCTCGGCGATTTCGCCGTGAAGCATGGCATGATGACGGCCTACCATGCGCACCTGCAGGCGACTATCACGGCGTGGGACGATCTCATCGCGCAATCGAAGGGTAATGGCGTGAACCTCGATGCCGGCCACTACGTCGCAGGCGGCGGTGGGAATCCGATTGACGCTATTACCAAGTACGCGAACATGGGCCGCATGTGCAGTCTCCACCTGAAGGACCGGACGACTCCGGCACACTGCGAGCTGAATCTTCCCTGGGGCCAGGGTGAAACGCCGATTGCCGAGATTCTTCAGACCATCCGCAAGAATAAATGGAAATTTCCGGCTACCATCGAACTGGAGTACCAGATACCGGCCGGTTCCGATGCCGTTCTCGAAGTGAAGAAGTGCGTCGAGTTCTGCCGCAAGGCGCTCGCGTAGCTGTTGCTGGTTCGTGGCGCAGGTACTTCCGTTCCGGCGCCACTTCTTTCATGCCCATTCGCGAATTCATTTCGCGGTTGGCACCTAACCTGCTAAAGGAAGTCGGGTTGTAAGGCTTTCACACTGCTGTGATATCTCCGTGGAGTCAGAAGTGATGAGGTAAGAAAAACATGCAACGTAAGCATCAGATGGCCCTCGCGGCCTTGTTCGGAATTACCTTAGCCGCTGCCGCTCTTATGGCCCAGACACCCGCGCCCGACGCGCCCCAGGCGCCTGCAGCGGCCGTACGGGGCGCAAGAGGCGGACGCGGACGTGGGGCGGCGGCCGCTACCGGCGCCGTTGGTGCGTCCGGAGCCGTCGCCGCTGGCCGGGGCGGCGGAGGTGGTGGCGCGTATCCGTCGCGTCCACCGGCCGATCCCGTTGTTGCGGCTCGAGGCAAAGCGCTTTGGGACGCAGGCTGCGCCAAATGCCACGCTGCCGATATGCGCGGCACACCGGACGGCATCAACCTGGTGCGCAATCAGATGGTGATGGACGATCAGGATGGCGAACTGATCGGCAAGTTTCTGCAGAACCCGCATAACAAAGGCCAGGCGCCGAAGGTGGATCTGACTTCCGCGCAGGTGCACGACCTCACCATCTACATGCATACCTTCATGAACTATCGAACGATCGTGATACCTCCCGATATCAACGGCGCCATTCTGGCTGTGGGCGATGCGAAGGCCGGAGAGGCGTATTTCAATGCGCATTGCACATCCTGCCATTCCGTGACCGGAGATCTGAAGGGCCTCGGCAGCAAATATCCCGAGCCGAGAACGCTGCAGAATACAATTGTCTCCGCTGGTGGAGGCGGCGGACGAGGCGGCGGAGGTGGGCGCGGAGGCGGCGCTGCTGCGGCCGGCGACACTCCTCCGTCGCGGCGAACGGTGACGGCCACTGTGACTCTGGCTAACGGCCAGAAGATCGAAGGCCGCCTGGGCAGCTATGACGATTTCCTCATCACCATCGTCGAAGCCGATGGTACGCAGCGCACCATGCGGCGCGACGGCGACGTTCCGAAGCTGGAGATTCACGATCCGATGAAGCAGCATCGCGACATGTTGCTGACCTATAACGATGCCGATATTCATAACCTGACCGCTTATCTGGTGACTGTGAAATGACAAACATCAAACGTATTCTCGTTGGCGCGGCGCTGTATATTCTGCCTTTGGTTGTTGTCGCCCAGGGTCCGCTGAATCCGGCTGATCTGATGAAGCCGCTCGGCGAAAGCTGGCCCACGTATTCGGGCGATTATTCCGGTAAGCGCTGGAGTTCGCTGAATCTCATAAACCAGACGAACGTCAAGAATCTGACATTGGCCTGGGTGGGGACGGTGACGATCGGACCTCCCGGCGCTGGTGGCGCCGCAGCCGGCGGCTTTGGCGGCGGAGGACGCGGTGGCGGGGGTGGTGGGGGCACCACCATCATTGGCGGCGAAGGCCCCGATCCGGCTCCTGGCGCCGCGGCGACAGCACGCATTGCCGGCTCTATCCTCGAAGTCAACGGCATCCTTTATTTCTCGGCGCCCGACAACGCATGGGCCGTGGATGCGCGCTCGGGCCGCACGCTCTGGCATTATTTCTGGAAGACCAAAGGCGGCACGCATATCGGCAATCGCGGTCTGGGCATGTACGGCAACTGGCTCTACATGGAGACACCGGACGACTATCTGGTTTCGCTCGACGCGCGCACAGGCAAGGAGCGCTGGCATAAAGTCATTTCCGATTTCAGCGAGCAGTATTTCTCCACCGTGGCTCCCATTGTGATCGGCAACCATATTCTGGTGGGCACCGGAGACGATATCGACGCTCCCGGTTTCCTGCAGTCCGTGGATCCTGAAACAGGCGACGTGCAGTGGAAGAAGTACCTTGTGCCCATGAAAGAGGGCGACCCCGGCCTGAATACGTGGCAGAGTCTCGACGCCGCGCAGCATGGCGGCGCGCAGCCCTGGATTCCGGGCGCTTACGACCCGGCAACACACCTCTACATCATTGGCACCGGTAATCCGACTCCTGCGTATACCAAGGGCCGCGAGGGCGATAACCTTTACACGTGCAGCCTGGTGGCGCTCGACGTGGATACCGGCAATATGAAGTGGTACTTCCAGACGTCACCGCACGAAACGCACGACTGGGATTCGACGCAGACGCCGGTATTAGTGGATGCCATGTACAAGGGCAAAATGCGCAAGCTGGTCATGCAGGCTACGCGCAATGGCTACTTCTTTGTGCTGGACCGAGTCACCGGCGAGCACCTGGTGACCAGCCGGTTCTCGCAAGCCAATTGGGCGTTGAAAGTCGATGAGCAGGGGCATCCGAGGCCGAATCCGATGAAGGACCCCATCGTGCCCGGCGCGCTGGTGTCGCCGACCAACGGCGGTTCCACGAACTGGCCTCCGCCCGCGTACGGTCCGGAAGCGGGGTTGTTCTTCGTGCGCGAGAATAACGGCTTTGCGATGTATTATCTGACGGAAGGCGATCCGCGTGGTGGCATGGGCCTCGGCGGCAAGGAAGAAGACGGCGTGGGATCGACGGGCAGCTATATCACGGCGATCGACTACAATACTGGAAGTATCAAATGGCGGCATGAGAGCCTGGGTGGTGGTGGCGGTGGTTTGCTGACCACGGCGGGCAATCTGCTGTTCGGCGGCGATGACGGCGGTATTGTGGCGTTCAACCCGGCGACGGGCAAGCCGTTGTGGAATTCGCGGATTGGTGGATTGTCGAATGCGCCAGAGACGTATATGCTCGACGGACATCAGTATTTGCTTTGTTTGAGTGGTGAGACTTTGTACGCGTTTACGCTGTATTGAGCGCTGATTGATTATTCGATTGAAATGAAGAGAGCGGTTGGCACAATGCCAACCGCCCTCTTCTATTTCCCGCCGGGGATTGCTGCGGATATCAGTTCCGCCGCTGCTTCGTTTCCTGAAGCCTTCGCAATATCCAGCGCAGATTTGCCTTCTGGATCGCGAGCGTGAAGATCGGCCTTCGCCGCCAGCAGAAGCGGGATCGCGTCGACATACTTTCCAGCCGCAGCATGCATGAGCGCCGTGCGCCCCCCGGCATCAGTGAGGTTAACGTCAGCTTTGTGCTGAATGAGAAGTCTTGCCGATTCATCAAATCCATAGTCCGCAGCATGCATGAGTGCCGTTTCTCCGTGACGGTCTTTCGAATTCGGGTTGGCACCCGCGTCCAGTAGTATCTTCAGGGCCGGCGCACTAAAGAAACCCAGGCTGGAAAGGTATGCTTCTCCCCGATCGTCAAGGCGATCTACCTTTGCGCCTCTGGCGAGCAGCATCTTCATTATGCCGAACCTCCCGAACTGCGCCGACTCTTCCAACTGTGAAGAGACCATAACGTGGGACGGATTGACCGGTGCCCCTGCGTCGAGCATTAGACTGACGACAGCTGCGTTCCCGAGACGAATTGCATACCCAAGGGCAGTGCTCTCACTGCCATCCTTGCTGTCGATGCCTTCGTTCGAGATTAATTCCCGCGCACGATCGAGGCAATTCGCCGATACGGCATCCTGCAGCTTTGCCGCGCGGGCGCACAACGAATCGTGGTCTGGCGGAACACAGGGCGGATCTTGTTCTTCTTCCGTTGACGCACGCCCAGCGTTCAGTTCAACGTCCCTGACTTCCTCGACAACCAGTTCCGCGGCAGCGCCATTCAGATGGCCGAACCCATTCGTAATATAATCGCCACCCGCGCGACAATTGGCGAAATATTGGTCTCGCATCCGCAAGCGCCCGATATATATCCCGGTCCGAACGACGTTGTTGCGGCCCCGGAAAAGATCTTCATTCTTAGCTGGCGCCCTCGGCTGTTTTGCCTCCGCGAGATCCGCCGTGCTGCCCGAATACCAGGCAGGCGCGCCATACGTGAGACTTACAGGCCACCGGTATCCCCCCGTGAAGAACGCGCCTTTGCACTGGCCGCCTATCCAGTAGCCTTCCATGGTGCCAACGCCCTCGCCTCTGACAGCGATACGCTTTCCTTTCCATGCGGCGAGATCCCTGAACAGATCACAGATTGGAATGACGGGCAATTGACTCGAATCGGGTAGTTCTTCAACCTCAATTTTGTCGACGGAATCGACCGTTAGCTCCGCGGGAAAATCCCCGGCCTGGCCTAAATGCAATCGCCCGGAAAGTACTCCGGACACCGTCACAACTTTGCCTGCCTGACGCAGGGCGATCGTCCGAACCGTCAAATCGCGAACTCGCTGGCGATCTTGCGGCGGAAGACCCGCCATTCGCAGATTCAAACCCGTTGGCCAAATCTGCCGCTCCGACACATACTTGTTGTCGCAGTCCGCCGCGCCGAGCACCGCTACCGAACCGGAGAGCACCAGTTCTCCGGAGAGCGTTAGCTGCTTGTCATCCGCCGACTTGAGATCTTTGAATAAATTGCAAACGGATTGTTGCCCAAATAGATACGAGGGCGCAAAAACGCAGCCTGAGAGGAAAACGAGAATCGGTCTCATTTGCATACAGCATACCTGAAAACGCGGATGCCACTCTACTTCCCGTCGGGCCAGATCTCCAGATAATCCAACCCGGCCAGTTCACGCCCAGTCGGCACGCCTTCGATCCGGATCTCGTCGCCCGGCTTCAGCACAACGCCGCTCACAATATGTCGCGTCGAAGTCGATCCATCGAGTCTCGCAGAGGGGGCCGGGTGCGTGGCTGTCCACTCATCCACTACCTTTCCCGCCACCAGTACGCGGAACTTCGCGGGGCCGGATGGGCCAGCAGCGGGTCCGCCGCGTGCTGGTCCCGGAACGGGCAGCGAGCTGTTCTGATCGAAATACCGCACGTACAACGCGAACTTTCCCGCCGGCCCCGCGTAATTCATGCTGGCCGCACATTGCGCCACAGTGCACTGCACGGCCTTGCCATCTCCCGAAGCCGCCTCCCAGGGCCGCACGGCCACCTCCGTGTAGCCATCCAGTTTCATCTTCTCGGCTTCAAACCGGTTGGGATAATTCCCCACGCGTCCCTTCGTATCGGCAATCCCCGAAGCCCGCAGGAACCAGTTGGACACGGCGTCGCGCCACAGCACCGCCTGCCCGGCCTGATACTCCAGCACCTTCAGCACCGATGCATAACGCTCGTCGTCCACCAGACCTTTCAGCGATTTCCAGTCCTCCACGTAGCGCGTGACTTCATCCGCGCCAAGGTAGTGCGAGTCGTAAATCGACTGGATCACCGTCTTGCCGGAATGCAGCGTATACGTGTAAGGCTCGTGATGGAAGAACAAAAGCAGATCGTCGGGACAGGTCTCCGGTTGCTCGAACATCTTGCCCACCGCAGGGCGATACTGCGCGGTATATCCCGTGCCCGCGGGCGTGCGATCCATGCCGACACCCTGCGCGTCCGCACGATGCCACTGGCCCCAGCCGTTGTTCTCCGAAGCCTCCACCGAAACTCCATAGTGGTTTCCAAGGATGTCCGTGAGAGTTTGCAGGCCCAACGGCCCGGTGTAATTTTCATACGTACGCCAGGACGACATCTGCATCGCGCCGATGGTATCCACCACCTTCGGATTCGTGCCGAACGTCTGCTTTGTCCACTCGTCGGTAATCTGCTTCACCGACAGGTCGGGGTTCCACGCCAGCCGTCCATAGCCGTAAAGATTGGCCTGCGACATATGATTCCCCATCCAGTTTTCGTCCAGCCCCACGTTCGATACACCGACAAAGCCACCTGTCTTCTGATGAAACACTTTGCCAGAAACCAGCGCCTTCACCGGCGCCGGCCCAGGCCCCGCGTGCATATCGAACTCCAGCGTCTCCTTCCACATGGGTACTTCATACATCAGGAAACGAGCCTGGCCGTTATATTCCTGTGTGATCTGCACCTCGATCGCCTGATTCGTTTTCTCGAGCGCGCCAAACAGCGGCGACGGCGGCTCGCGCACCTGGAAATCGATCGGGCCGTTCTTGATCTGGATGATCACGTTATCGTCGAACTGCCCGTCGAGCGCGTGGAAGTTATCCCACGCCGCGCGCGCACGGTCATTCTTCGGATTGTTCCAGTCCATGTGGTTGTCGTACACGAAGCCGCGATAGAAGAACAGGCCGTTGTGCGGAGCGAGCGCACGCGCCACTACATTCGCCGCGTCCGCGTGCGAGCGCCCATAAGCCGATGGCCCGAGACGCCCTTCCGAATCCGCTTTCAAGACGAAGCCGCCGATATCCGGAATCGCTTTATAGATGCCATCGGTGGTCGTCTTCCACCATTGCGTGACCTTCGGATCCAGCGGATCGAACGTGTCGAGGGCGCCGATTTTCTTCGGACTATCGAAGCTTACCGCGAGAGCGACATGCACGCCCCAGGGACGCAGCGCATCTGCGATTTTCGCAATCTGCGGGATGAAATCCGGCGACAGGATCTTCGGATCGGCATTCACGTTGCTGATGGCGCAGCCATTGATCCCGATCGACGCCAGCATGCGGCCATACTCGCTCACGCGGCTCATATCGGCGCGTGCGTTGCCTGCCTCCCAGAAAATCGAGGCGCCGCCGTAGCCGCGCTCGATCGTGCCATTCAGGTTGTCCCATTCATCCACCCAGCGCACCGGCGCGTAGGGAACCTGCTTCTCATCGAGCGCCGCGAGCGATTCGCCAAGTGCTATTTTGCGCATTAAAGCGAACGACCCGTAGAGCACGCCACGCTCATCGCCACCAGCGATAACCAGGTAGTGAGCGCCGCCGATGGTTGCGCTCTTCAGCCAGAAGCCATCGGCATCCAGCTTGTCGGGCAATGTCAGGCTCGCCAGCGTCGCGTGGATCTCCGGCAAAGTGCCGAGCAAAATCGCGCCGTCTTTCGGTGCGGTCGCCATATTACGCAGTTCGCGTCCAAGCATTCCTCGAACGCCGAAAAAGACTTCGTCTCTGGCGCTCAACTCCACCTGGCTTGTTCCCAGAATTCTCAAATACCCAGGAACCACACTGGCGTATTGCCGTGCTGTTGTCGCATCTAATGGCGCATAGCGCAGCCACGCATTCCGCCCCGTTTCGGCGTTCCCCAAACCGCAAACCGCCAAACCCAGAATCGCCAATCGCAGTTTCATATTCTGAACCTCTTTACGAATTCACGCCGGACGCCAGAAATCCACCGTCCACGCCTATGCATTGCCCCGTCAGATAGCTCGCGCTATCCGAAGCCAACAGCACGGCCAGCCCCACCAACTCCTCAGGCTTACCAAAGCGGCCCATCGGAGTGCGCATCAACAGTTCTGTCCCGCGCGGAGTTCCCTCTATCAGTTTGCGATTCAGATCGGTGGGAAAAACCCCCGGCGCAATCGCATTCACCGAAATCCCATCCTTTGCCCACTCACAGGCCAGACTCCGCGTCAGCGAAAGCACGCCGGTCTTCGCCGCGCAGTACGCCGCCACCTGATGAAAAGCCACATACGATCCGAGCGATGCAATATTGATCACGCGCCCGCGCCCGCTGGCCTTTAATGCCGAATAAAACGACTGGCAGGCGCGCAGTGTCCCCGTCAGGCCCACATCGAAAATCCGCATCCAGTCGTCTTCCGCGATGTCCTGCACAGGGCATTTTAAAGTCTGCCCCGCGGCATTCAGCAGAATATCCACACGCCCGTGCCGGTCCAGCACCACATCGCGAAATGAATCGACAGATTCCCTGCTGCCCACATCGCAGGCCAACTTCGCACGACGGCCTGTAGGCACCACGGTGGCGCCATGCGCGGCGAGCCCATCGGCGAGGGTCAGCCCCAGGCCGGATGTTGCTCCGATCACCACCGCCACGCGGCCCGTCAAATCAAAGTTGGCCTTCATTTTTCGTGTGCTTAGTATGGAATCGCCGGCGTGCGCGTGTCTGCCGGATCTGCCCATCTGTCGTTCGGCACCAGCGGCGACCAGTCCGGCCGCAGCGGGTCGCGGTCATAGGCGTAGCCACCCAGCCGCTTGTAGAGCTCGCTATACTGCCCTAGTTTCTCCCGATCCAGTTTGACGCCCAGCCCCGGCGCGGTGGGTACGGCTATCGAACCGCCCTCATATTTCATCAGGCCGCCCTGAATAATATCGTCCGTCAGATGGTGATAATGCGCGTCGGCCGCAAAGGAAAGATTGGGGATCACCGCGCCCAGATGCAGCATGGTCGCCAGCTGAATCCCGAGTTCCCCCGATGAATGGACTGCCACGCCCATCTGAAAAGTCTCGCAAACTCCCGCCGCTTTCACGCATGCGCGAATGCCGCCCCAGAAGGTAGTATCGAGCAAGATTACATCCACCGCGCGATCCAGAATATTGGCGGCGAGTTGCTCGAAATTCACGACGACCGTATTCGTGGCAAGCGGGATTCGTACCATATCGCGCGTTCGCCGCATGCCGTTCATGCCGTAAACAGGATCTTCCAGGTAATCGTTGCGAAGGTCTTCGATGCCTTGGCCGAAACGAATCGCCTGCTCAGTGGAAAGCACGCCGTTCGGGTCGAAGCGGCAGGAATCGCCGGGAAAAGCCGTGGCCAGGGCACGATAAGCTTCGATTTCATAATCGGGGTGAAAAACGCCGCCCTTCATTTTGTGCGTGATGAAGCCGAAGCGCCGCTTCATTTCCGTGGCGAATGTCAACAGTTGCTCCGGTGTCCGAACTTCGCCCTCGCCCGTCGCCGGATTGGCATACCGCCAGAAACAATAGCTGGCAAAGCCGACGCGATCGCGCAGACGACCGCCCAGAATTTCGCTCACAGGCACGCCCCAGGCCTGGCCGAGGATGTCCAGGCAGGCAAACTCCAGCGCCGCCAGCGCCTGCGTACGGTTGTTATATAAGGAAGCGGTCGGATTGGCGATCAGGAACCGCATTTCCTCGAGACGCGCCGGGTCGTGACCCACCAGCATGGTTTTCAGGGCACGGAACATCGCCTCGGCGGATTCGCCGCCGCCGCCCATTTCACCCAGTCCGATGAGACCGTTATCGGCCTCCACCTCGACGATCGTCCGCACGAATCGCCCCCAATGGCACCCGTTGGCATGGCGCAGCGGCGCCTCCAGCGGCACCGTCACATTGGTGGCGCGAATGTCGGTAATCTTCATGGCCGGATTCTATGTTAACAACCGGATTAGTGCGGGATTCAAACTATCTGGCTTTGCGCAGCAAAGCGCCTTGAAGCTTTCCGACGACTTCCGCATCTAAGAGAGCATGGTTACTATTCGCAGGTCTGAGGACCGTGGCCATGCGGACCACGGCTGGCTCGATTCGCACCACACTTTTTCATTCGCCGATTATTTCGACCCACAACACACGCAGTTTCATTCCCTGCGCGTCATCAATGAGGATCGCGTGACCGGTGGACAGGGCTTTGGCTCGCATCCCCACAAGGATATGGAGATTATTTCGTACGTCGTGTCCGGAGCGCTGGAACATAAGGATAGTCTGGGCACCAAAGCTGTCATGCGCGCCGGTGACGTACAGAGAATCAGTGCGGGAAAGGGCATCGTACACAGCGAATACAACGCTTCGCCGAGCGACCCCGTGCACTTCCTGCAAATCTGGATCATGCCGGATGAGCGTGGCGTGAGGCCGGAGTACGCCGAGAGATCGTTCCGCGATGCGGAGCCGGGGAAACTGCATCTGATTGCATCGAAGGCAGCCCGCGACGGTTCGCTCGCGATCCATCAGGATGCGGATGTCAGCGTCGCGCGCCTGGCAGCGGGCGCAGCGCTGGATTATAACTTCGTGCCAGGCCGTGCAGGCTGGGTACAACTGATTGAAGGCTCGCTCGGCGTGAACGGGCAGAAACTGGAAGCTGGCGATGGCGCGGCGATCAGCGATGTCCCACAGGTCCATTTTGAGGCTGGCAGCGGCGCCCACTTCCTGTTCTTCGATCTGAACTGAGAATATAAGCTATGGCGGATCGCGAAATCATCACATTAGGCGGCGGATGCTTCTGGTGCCTCGAAGCTGTATACCGGGAGACCGCGGGCGTGGAGTCCGCAGTCTCCGGGTATATGGGCGGAGCGTCGCCCAATCCAACTTATAAGCAGGTGTGCTCGGGAAATACCGGACACGTCGAGGTGGTGCAGGTCACTTTCGACCCCGCCATCATTTCGCTCCGCGACATCCTCGAAATCTTCTTCGTGATTCACGACCCGACGACGCTCAACAGCCAGGGTAATGATCATGGCACCCAGTACAGATCGGCGATCTTCTGTCATTCGCCGGAGCAGCGCGCGGCGGCCGAAGAAATCGTTGGTGAACTGACGCGAGAGAACGCCTACGGTCGTCCGATCATGACGGCTCTGGAACCTGCGACTGTGTTTTATCGGGCTGAGGATTATCACCAGGATTATTTTGTCAATAACCCTGATCAGCCCTACTGCGCTTATGTCGTGGCGCCGAAGGTGCAAAAGTTCAGGGCGAAATTCGCGGAACACCGGAAGGCTTAGCGATATTGTGACGCCAGACTTCCGAAACCATCAATCCGGCGCGGGTCTGCTCCCGATCCGTGCGGTGCATGCCGGCTTCCTGCATTAGCCTTTCGATCGGGGGCAGTGCTCGGGCACTCAGACCCGTCGCGAGGCCGAAGAAACGGTACATGGTTTTGATCCAGAGCCAGGCGTGAAGGCGCGGCCAGCCTTTGGTGGGCACTGCAAACTCGCTCATGAGCCAGATTCCATCCGGCTGCAGAGTCTTTGTCAGCCGCCGAATCAACTGACGCGCGTCACTTTCGACAAAACAGTCGAGGAAGAAATGTGTCACGATCCCGTCGTACTGCGCGGTTGGCCAACTGGTCTTCCGCGCATCCCGGCACAGGAACTTGATCCGGGGCGAATTCCCTGTACGCTGCTGTGCGAGCGCAATCATCTCAGGGCTCACTTCCACCACGTCGAAATCGGCCAACGGTGCGAGAATGAGCAACAGCGCCAGTGAACGTCCGTCGCCTTCGCCCGGCAGGAGAATGCGCCTCGCGGAAGCCAGCCGCGGCAGGAAAGCGAACCTTCGGCGCTCCAGACCGCGGCCGAATGCCGCATATTCGATCCAGCGATACCAGCGCGCGAGGCCTCCGATTTTCATCGGAACAACAACGGCGTCAGCAGCACGGCGTCGGCCAGAATACAACGCGCATCGCCTGAAATCTTTCGCCCCCAGCGCGCCAGCGCGGCGAGCGCCGCCGCGCTGATCATGATGGCGGCGAACCACGTTGAGTTCCTTCCCCCCACCAGGCACGCGCAGAGCAAGGCAGGGTAGATCCATTCGCGCCGGGTGAGCGGCGCGGCATGCTGGCTCCATCTTTCCGTCATCAGTAAATTGCCAAGACACAGCGCGCAGAATCCAGTGGCAGGCCAGAGCAACTGGCTGAGCGGCTGGCCGGCGTTGGTCCACGCAATCAGAAATGTCCCCGACGTAAATAAGACCGCTGCCAGCGGTTTCTTCGCAACGCCGCTCCAGCCGGCAAAGGCAAACGTGGCTAGGTACGCAATCACGCACCCGCTCAGCACCAGACCGTCATCGAGCACTGCCGGGCGAAGCGAGAAAGTTGTGAGCAACAGATCGGTGCAGACAACCATTGCCAGCAGCACGACTACGTATCCGCGTTGCTGCCGATAGAACCGTTGCCTGATCGTTTCGATGGCGGATGCAGAATGGCGACCGTCCAGCAAGCGATCCGCCAGGTAAACCGCCCACACGGTGAGACCCAGCGCGCCGCGGCCCGCGGGCCGAAGCAGAGTGGGATAACATCGGGCGAGAAAATCCTGCCACACCAGCGCGATCAGCGGTGCGTCGAGACTCAACAGATTGAACCAGAGCCATACCGGCGGACGTGCGCGTTTCTGCATCTGTTACTAAGTTACGAAATCGCTATTCGACTTCGAGTTTGCTCGCTGCGCGATAGGTGCGCGGCGTCGTTCCCGCAGGCGAGAAATAGTCAGTTTCGAATTCTGACTGACACCTGCAATGCCGACGGTCAGGTGAGCATTGCCGGTATACACGGCATTAGTCGTGAAATTGATGTCCCAGTGGCCGACCTTACCCGGCGCGAGATACCAGTCGTCGCGTTCGTGGCTGGCCGGTCGTGTAAGTCAGGTTCAACTGATCGCCGAATTCAAACTCTCCCCACGTACGGTCGGCCTGACCAAGCTGGCAGAGAAAATGTGCACATCCTGACTGATTCCAGGGTCAGCGAATCGAGATCGGGAAGTCTTGCCTTTGACTTCAACATTTATTTTCTCCAACTGGCTGGTGACGAACCTTCCTTTGAATAAGCATAGAGCCGCCCCGCTGTGGGTTTTCTCCGCCGGTTTGCCTCCTTCATCTTTCAGCAGCGGGATCTCTCTGCTGGCATCCACACCTCAACTCAACGCTGCCACGAGCCGAAACACCAAGGCTCTTCTGGAATCTAGAGGCTTCAGCGACGCAATGCACACAATCGTCGCTTTTTGGCAAGCCGACACGGCGCGCGCGTTCACGAGCGGTCAAGCTACGGCGGTATCCTCGCCTGATGGCACGCCTTTTTCGATACTCAAGGGGGATGCCCGGAATCAAGCTGCGAGCGCGCTATCGGAACAGCGTAATTAGCAGAGCTGGCGATTCGACTTCACATATCCGGGCTTGAACATGAAAGCGCCTGGCAGATTTCCGGAGATTAGATTCACCAAGGTTTTCCTGTAATCAACGAGGACCTTTCAGTGCCTGAAAATGCGGGTGGCTGCTCATGTCATCGCGGACAGATTGCCTCGCCCGTTAGAATCACTGTATGGCGATGTCCGGAGCGATGACGGAGGAGCAGTTGATGCACGCAGCAGCTTCTTCTGCATCACTCGGCGTCCGGAAACCGGGTCGCGCGAAGGCGCTCCTGATGCAATCTGAAAGAGCCGTCCAAACGCTCTGCGGCACATGTGTCGGGTTCGTGATCATCGGTCTTTCCGCTGCGTCTCATGGAAGCGCACACGTGACCGACGATCTGAACGTTTGTTATTCCCGATCATCGGCCAATCTGCGGTTGCTCGCCGCGGACCCAGCGCCATTCCATCCACGGCCGAGAGGGTTCTCGCCCGGCCTGATCCAGACTGACAGGGGCGAAATTGATCTTCTGGCTGAAGTTGCGGGTCTCGGTGCCTTTGAAGATGTAAAGAGGCTCCCCGGGACTTATTCGGACGAACCGCGCGCCGACCGCGAGCAGGACCTGTCCGCACTTATCAGGATTGAAAACCTCCTCGAAGCCGAAGATGACTAGCGTACCTCCTCTGATATTCGTCGCGTCGGACCGGCGAGAGGCTGAACGTTGGGTCGCGCGCTGGGAGAATCCGCAGTCGATGGATTTGCCCGTGCACTGGGCTCGCGCTGGGACGTGGGGGGGACGGGACGTGATTGCGGTTGCTAACGGCGTTGGCGCCCATCGCGCCGCCGACGCGATTGCGGCTGCGCAAGTGATGGCGAAAGGCTTTTCCGGAATCTGCAGTATCGGTACCGGCGGCGCGCTCGATTCGTCACTGACTATCGCAGACGTGATTGTTGGGTCATCGGTGACCGACGGCCAGAAAGAGTGGGCGGCAGCCGATCCTCATGGACCACCGGCACGGTCGGGACTCGTCCACTCGAGCGCCCACATCGCGCGCACCATCGAAGAAAAACGGAAACTTAACCAGTCCGGAGCCATCTTAGTAGAGATGGAAGCCGCAGGAGTTGCGCGCGCCGCGCAGGAATTGGCTGTACCTTTTTACTGCATTCGCGTAGTCAGCGACCTGGCGGATGAAGCATTTTTCATCGATTTCGAGAGCTGCATCATGCCCAACGGACGCTTCAACGTGCCACGCTTAGTTATGCAGGCGCTCGCACATCCCGCACGAGGCTTTCCGGAACTGCTCCGGCTGCAACGGCGTACGGCCGATGCCGCGAAAAAGCTCGGGAACTTCCTGGCCGAGTGCAAATTCTGATATGACTGCCTCTGTACCAAATAATATGCGCGCCGCCGTCTACCGCGGCGAAAGCGTCGTCACCGTCGACGAAGTTCACACACCGGAAATTGGCCCGGGCGAGATCCTGATAAAGGTCGAAGCCTGCGGCGTCTGCCCCACGGACCTGAAGAAGATCGAATACAACCTTCTTGCTCCGCCGCGGATTTTCGGCCACGAGACGGCGGGCATCGTTGCCGCCGCGGGATCCGCCGTCACTCGCTACAAACCGGGCGACCGTGTGATCGTTTTCCATCACATACCCTGTGGAAAATGTTTTTACTGCGAACGGAAACTTTACGCCCAATGTCCCGTATACAAAAAAGTGGGCGTGACGGCCGGATTTGAACCCGCTGGCGGTGGATTCGCTCAGTATGTGCGGGTGATGGACTGGATTGTCGAGCGCGGCGTCGAAAAGATTCCCGATGGCGTGCCTTTTGAAGTGGCGGCTTTCGTGGAACCGGTGAATACCTGTCTGAAGGCAGTGGAGCAGTGCGATCCGAAGCCGCACGATGTGGTGCTGGTGCAGGGCCAGGGGCCGATCGGTCTGATTTTCACTATGTTGCTCAAACTGCGAGGCTGCACGATCGTCACTACGGACACGATTCCGTCGCGCCTCGAACTTTCGAAACGATGTGGTGCGTCTTTCGCGCTGGATCCGCGGACGGAGGATTTTGCGGCGAAACTCCGGAAATTGACCGGCGGACGAGGCGCGGACATGGTTTTTGTGGCCACGGCGGCAAAGGGATTGGCGGAGGAAGCGATCCGGTCGACGCGGCCGGGCGCCAAAATTATGCTCTTCGCCCAAACGTCGGACAAAGAGCGGATCGAATTATCGGGAGCCAGCATCTGCGTAGGAGAGAGGTCGCTGCTGGGCTCTTATAGCGCTTCAGTCGAGTTACAGGCGGAGTCCGGCCGGCTGGTATTTAGCGGGGAACTGCCAGTTAACCTGTTGATCTCTCATCGCGTACCGCTTGATAAGATTGAATTTGCCTTTCGACTGGCCACGCATCCGGGTGAGTTTCCGGGAGAGAATCCTTTGAAAATCATTGTGAGACCACAGGAGCTTACAAATTGCGCGCGATAAACGACACGATGCTTGCCGCCGTATTGTACGGTAAGGAACATGTCCGGATGGAACGCGTGCCGGTACCGGAGATCGGGCCGGGAGATCTGCTTGTCCGCGTAAGAACCGCGCTGACTTGCGGGACCGATGTGAAGGTCTATCGTCGCGGCTATCACGCCCGCATGATTGTGCCGCCAGCGCTTTTCGGGCACGAACTGGCCGGCGACGTGATCGCGGTGGGCGAGCGGGTAAAGGGCTTCGAGATCGGCCAGCGCGTGGTGGCTGCGAATTCGGCCCCCTGCCATCGGTGCTTCTATTGCAGCCGCGGCCGTGTCAATCTGTGCGAAGATCTGCTGTTTAACAATGGCGCGTACGCCGAGTACATCCGGATTCCCGCGCGTATTGTTCGCGTGAACACTTATGTGATTCCTCCGCATCTGGATTACCGCGATGCCGCCTTGGCCGAACCGCTGGCCTGCGTGGTCAAGGGCGTGGAAGATGTCGAGATGAAGGCTGGCGACACGGTTGCGGTAATTGGCGCAGGCCCTATCGGATCCATGTTCGTGCGCCTCGCGAAACTCCGGGGCGCGCGCGTGATCGCCGTCGGTCGGACGCGGGAAAGGCTCGAAAGGGTCGCGCGTCTGGGCGCGGATCGTATCGTTGCCTCCGAAGATGGCGGCAATCCGATTACCCGGGTGCGGGAACTGACGGGCGGACGTGGCGCCGATATCGTAATCGAAGCGGTGGGCAAGCCCGAAACCTGGAATATGTCGGTCGAGATGCTGCGCCGCGGCGGCACGGTGAATTTCTTTGGCGGGCCGCCTTCCGGGACGCATGTGGATCTGGATACGAATCTGCTGCACTATTCGGAAATTACCTGCAAAGCCAGCTTTCACCACACGCCCACTTCCATGCAGGAAGCGCTTGACATCATTTCAAGCGGCGGCGTGCGAGCGCGCGATTTCGTGGAAGCGGAAGAATCGCTCGAGAATCTTTCGCGCGTCATGTTCCGTCTCGCCGAGGGCGGCACGGCATTCAAGACCGCCATCATCCCATGACTGCGGCTGGCGCTTCGCTGAAAGTGCCGCGCGATTTCGTTGCCAGTCCCGAGTGGCTCTCGCGGGTCTGGACGCTGACGGAAGCCGAACATTACACTCGCTGGCTGGCTACACATCACTACGAGAATTTCCACGTGGTCAGTTTCCTGCTGCCGAAGGAACTCCACCAGGATTTCTATAACGTCTACGCATATTGCCGCTGGGCCGACGACCTGGCGGACGAAATCGGCGATCCGGCGGAGAGTCTGCGGTTGCTCGGCTGGTGGCAGAGGGAGTTGGGCCGTATGTACGCGGGCGAGGCTCAGCACCCGGTTTTCGTCGCGCTGCGCGGTACGGTATCGAAACATT